>Ga0247839_1003620_pt1 | contig 20986 bp, 13 predicted proteins | sample LaCruzMarch2015__6_FD_192405 | JGI IMG/M metagenome (GOLD analysis project Ga0247839, IMG submission 192405) | Freshwater microbial communities from meromictic Lake La Cruz, Castile-La Mancha, Spain - LaCruzMarch2015_16m | ecosystem: Environmental > Aquatic > Freshwater > Lake | place: Spain... | reverse complement strand
TAAGTGGAAATCAATGTATAGAAACTTGATGAGAAGTAAATTCATGTGCAACCCCTGCACCAACAAATGCAACAACAATTATTTGAACACCAACAAGTGAGAATCAAGCATGGCAGACTACAAATTCATCTAATCCATGTTATTTTACTTGTGATTCAGGTTATTTATGGAACTGAACAATATGTAGCGAATTGGAATATGCATGTTCTGGTCTAGTGTGAAATGTTATCGAGGAATTACCTACTTTTAATTTATGTATCAACAATAAACTAAATTCGTTAGATAATATACCTACATCAACAAATTTGACAGGAAACCCATTGTATAGAGATGTATATGCATTTGTCTTAGAAGCATGAAAAACATATGATATAGAAACATTACCAGTACCAGAAGGAACAGCAGATACTGTTATCTATTTATATAACAATCAAGGTGGAAATTACTTAGATTATAATGATGATTATAATGGATGATATACATCAAAAATTACATATACTGCGACTTACACATGATACTATTACTTATGAGTGATGTGATATGGTGATAACTGAACAAGTTATGATTATACTTTGAGTATAGTTTTACAAGTTCCTCCACAAATTGTATCATGTTGATGAAGTATACCAGAAGATAGAACAGCCACGACAGAATCAACATACACTCAGACATGGGATTGAAGTACATGGACACCAACTTTAAGTTGGTCACAGGATCAAGAAGAGTGTGGTTTTGGTTGTAATATTGGTTATTGATGGAATTGAACTAGTTGTGTGGAAAACACTATAGTAATGAGTTGAAGTACAGTGACTTGTCCTGATTCCATACCAGGATGATATGCCATTTATGGTTGAAAAACATATTGGATAGCAACGGATTTAAGTAATGATATGGATGTGAAGATTTATGTTGAATTGTTTGACGCATCTTTAATATGTACGAGTCATGTTACTAATACGGAGGAAATGTTTTATTCTGTTTATAATCCAAATTTTAACCAAGATATAAGCTGATGGGATACCTCAAATGTAACAAATATGAGGTGAATGTTTCAGTTGTCACAATTTAATCAAGATATAAGTTGATGGGATACCTCAAAAGTAACAAATATGGCACTTATGTTTTATGATTCATCATTTAACCAAGATATAAGCTGATGGAATACATCAGAAGTAACAAATATGTGATCTATGTTTGAGAGTTCACCATTTAACCAAGATATAAGTTGATGGAGTACTTCGGAAGTAACTTATATGTGAAGTATGTTTGCTTTTACCCCATTTAATCAAGATATAAGCTGATGGAACACATCAAAAGTAATAAGTATGTCAGATATGTTTGAGGAAGCAACATCATTTAATCAAAATATAGGATCATGGGATACCTCAAATGTAACGAATATGTCCAGTATGTTTCAAAGAAACTTGATATTTAACCAAGATATAAGCTGATGGGATACATCAAATGTTCTTTATATGGCTGGGATGTTTGCTTATACTTCATTTAACCAAAATATAAGCTGATGGGATACATCAAAGGTAACAGATATGTCAGGTATGTTTTCTAATACCCCATTTAACCAAAATATAAGCTGATGGGATACATCAAAGGTAACAGATATGTCAGGTATGTTTTCTAATACCCCATTTAACCAAAATATAAGCTGATGGCAAACTTGAAATGTAACAGCTATGGCAAGAATGTTTTATAATGCAAGTTCTTTTAATCAAAATTTATGAACAACATGGAATGTTACAAAGGTTACTTATTATACTGATTTTTCTAAAAATTGTCCTATAAATTGAACAACAAAAGTTCCTTCTAAATTTGGTAATAATTAATAAAACCACCTAAAAAAAAGTGCCAAAGGCACTTTTTTTTGCCTTTTAAAACTTATTTTATATAATATATTTAATTCTTAAGGAATAAATAAATGATGAAATGTTATAGTAAATAAAATATTTTGTTTTCTTTAATATTTCATTATTTATCCTTAATAATTATATTTTATAAATTAACAATATTTTTATGATTGGATTATCAGATAAAAATGCTACCCAGATTGTTCCACTTAAAAAAACTTATACTATAGAATGAAAAAATTATACATTTGAAACAGGTAAATTATGATTACTTACAGATTGAGCTGTTACTATGAGTGATGATTTGGATAATATATTATTTACTACTGCTTGATTTAAAACAGAGTGATTAAATATACAGGCTGATTTTTTTCCACTAGTTGTGGACTTTCAAGAAAAATTTTATGCTACAGGTTTAATAGGTGGTAATAGATTTCAAAAAAGAGAGGGAAGACCGAGTGATGGAGCGACCCTTACATCTAGACTTATAGATAGACCTATAAGACCGATGTTTCCAAAATGAATTATAAATGATACTCAAATCCTTGTTACAGTATTTTCTGCTACATGAGAAAAAGATTTGTGAACATGGTGAATTACTAGTGCTTCACTAGCATTAATGATGACATGAGCACCTTTTGAATGACCTGTTGCTTGAATAAAAGTTATTATTACTCTTGATTGAAATTTCGTTTATGATCCTTCCGTAGAAGAGGAAAATAATGCTAAATTAATTCTTATAGTTGCAGGGACTATTGATGCTATTACTATGGTAGAAGCAGGGGGAAATGAAGTGAGTGATGAAGAAATGATGTCTGGACTTGAATATTCTCATAAAATAATAAAAGATATTTGTATTGCTCAAATAGATTATATAGAAGAATATAAAAAAATATTTGGTATAAAAGAAGTTGAAGCAACTTATAATAATCCAGATGTATCACATTATGAATTAGTTAAAGAATTTTTAACTGAAGAAAAATTGGAATGTTTATATGAAAAAGGGAAAAAAGAATTTCAGAAAGAATTAGATAATTTAGATTTTGAAATAAAAGAATTTTTTAAAGAAAAAAATTTATTAGTAGATTGAAAAGATGGTTGTATAAAAAATAATTGTTGTTTAGAAGAATGACAATCCTGTGTAGATGAAAATTCTGTTTGAGCCTTGGTATATAAAAGAGTAAAGGAGGTGATGAGAAAGAATGTAATAGAAAAAAATAAAAGATTAGATGGTAGAAAGTTAGATGAGGTTAGAGAAGTTATAGGTGAAGTTTGATTATTGCCAAGAACACACTGATCAGCTTTGTTCCAAAGAGGGATGACACAAGCATTAACTATTACTACTTTATGATGACCAGATGATGAATTAACTTTAGAATGAATGATGCCTGAATCTTCAAAAAGATATTTCCATCATTATAATTTTCCTCCATATTCAGTTTGAGAAGTAAGAATGATGAGATGAGTAGGTAGAAGAGAAATAGGTCATTGAGCTTTGGCAGAAAGAGCATTGATTCCAGTATTACCAGAAGCAAAGGATTTTCCATATACTATGAGAGTAGTTTCAGAAATAACTACTTGTAATGGATCTTCATCTATGGCTAGTATTTGTGGTTCTTCTATGAGTTTGATGCAAGCTTGAGTCCCTATAAAAACACCAGTAGCATGAGTCGCTATGTGAATGATTTATGATGAAGGATCTTGAAAATATAAAATACTTTCAGATATTCAAGCACAAGAAGATTTTTTATGAGATATGGATTTCAAACTTGCTAGAACTAAAAATGGTATTACAGCTATGCAACTCGATGTAAAAATCAAATGATTAAAAATGCAAGTATTTAAAGATGCATTTACGCAGTGAAAATGAGCATTAGAATATATTCTATGAAGAATGAATGAAATAATTCCAAATGTTTCTCCTGAATTATCAAAATATGCTCCATTGATAATGACAATAACTATGCCAGAAGATAAAATAAGAGCTGTTATTTGAAAATGATGAGAAAATGTTCAGAGGTTAGAAGCAACTTATAATGTAAAAATATCTATTGCCGATGATTGAATTACTACAATTACTGCAAGGACTCAAGAATGAGGAAATAAAGCAATTGCAGAAATAAATGAAATGCTTTGGATTCCGGAAATAGGTTATAAATGAGAATGAAAGATTTCTAAGATAATTGACTGAACTTGAGCTATTGTTGATTTTAGATGAAAATCAGGAATGATACATATTTCTAAGTTATCATCAGAAAGAGTAATGAGAGTAGAAGATATAGTAAAGATTTGAGAAAATGTTGAGTTTGAAATAATTCAAGTAGATATAGAGAAATGAAGAATTGCCTTAAAAAGAAAATATGATGAAACTCCAAAGAAAGTGGATGTAGTAAAGAAAGGGGTGGAATAAAATGCTATAACCCATCCTTGTCCAGAGGATGACCTAAAGGCCTAATTCCTTCCCTTATGTCTAAGGGAAGGAGGCTACATAAAAAAATACTAAATTTCTCCCTTTTTCAAAGGGATGACCGCAAGGGCCTCCTGTAACGCAGTGAAAGGGGAGGGATTAAAATTAATTATTTAAATATGCAAGAAAACATAATAATTGTTGATGAATTTGATAATCAAATTTGAGAGTGAGAAAAAATGGATGTTCATAGGAAAGCTTTATTGCACAGAGCTTTTTCATTATTGATATTCAATGAAAAATGAGAATTAATGTTACAACAAAGGGCTTTGTCAAAATATCATTCTTGATGAAAATGGACAAATACATGTTGTTCACATCCAAGATCCTGAGAAACAGTAGACATGGCTATTCATAGAAGACTTATAGAAGAAATGTGATTTGATACAGTTCTCGAAAAGAAAACAGAATTTATTTATAAAGTAAAGCTTGATAATGAATTAACAGAACATGAATATCTACATGTTTTTATATGAAAATATAATGATTGGCCAAAACTAAATAAAGAAGAGGTTATGGATTGGAAATGGGTTTCTCTCAAAGATTTAAAAATTGATATGGAAAAAAATCCTCAAAATTATGCAAAGCGGTTTAATATAATTGTAAAATGTCATTTTGAAAAAATTTTTTTATAATATAGAATAAACAAAATAATGTAATAAGTTTTGTTTAAATTAATAAATCTAGATGCTAATATTAGTATTTAGATTTTTTTAGTGTCATTTTTTGACAATAATTTATTTATATAGTAACATTATATTGAATAATTTTAATTCATAATGTGTAAATATGCAAAAATTAATACAAGTGCAAAAGAATCTTTTATTAAAATGTATTTATAATAATTTTGATGAAATGGTATCATTTTGATGAAATGAGAACAGAGGTGTTATAAGTGAAGCAGATATAAAAAAAGCAACTAGTAAGGATAGTATGACAAGTCTAATTAATAATAAAGACCTGACTCTTAAAAGTGAAAATGAAAAAGCATTTATAAAAAGATATATAGGTTTATTGTGATGATGAAATGGTATTCAAGAATCAGATGTAAGTCAACTTCTTTTCTCAGAAAAGTTAGCATTAAGCAAAATAGTAAAATTACTAAAAAGTACAGGAAGATATGAAAAAGTAAGATGAAAACTTATTTGACAATCAAAAGATGAATTGGATATGTTAAATGACTATTTATGATTAAGAGGAGAAAAACAAAGTGGGAGTGAATCTGATAGAAAGGAACTTCTTCAAGAAACAAAAACAAATTGAGCTAAACCACTTAAAAGATGAAGTGATTGAATAGAACCTAGTGTATGAAATGATTTTCAAGAAAGAACAACTAGAGAAACTCAATCAAAAATGAGATGAACTTTTTCATGAGAAATTAACAGATGAGAATATTTTAGTAATAATCCAAAAGTAAAATGAGCTATAGATAATTTTTTGAGAGGAAAAACTAAGGTAGAATTACAACAAACTTATGAAATTTTAGATAAAATGATGAAGAGAAATGGTTGAAAAATAATTTTTGTTGTAAATGATAGGGATATAAAATCATATCTAAAAACAAAATGATATACATTTCAAACTTTAACTACTTCAGAAGAGGCTTTGATAGTGTATCAAACTATTAGAGATAGTCTCGCTACTCAATGACAAATGTGAAATCAGGAAAAACAATGAAAGGTATGAAAACAAGAAAAACAGTGAAATATGTCAGAAGAACAAAAAATAGAAATGTTCTTTGATTTTGATGGCGATTGAAAATTAGAATGAAATAATAGAGAAATGGAGCATTTATACCAAACTATTCATGCTCTACACTTAAAATGACAAGATTGATTTTGAAACTTAATTCAAAATTTATGATTATGAACAAAAGCACAATTATTTCAAGATATGTGAGAAAATATTGTAGATGCAAGAGCTAGATTTATGAGAGCATACAATGCAAGTAAAGAATCATGATACAATATAACAGAATTAGTAAAACCATGAAAAACACAACAAGTGGCTAGAGAAATGCTTTGAAAAAAACAAGAAATTGAAGATCAAGTAACAGCAGAGGTAGATTATTATCTTCTTGAAAATGTAGATTGAAGAAGAGAATTTATGCAGATGTCACCACAACAAAAAACTAAATTTAAAAGAGAATTAAAAACTCAAATCCTTACTTGAATTAATGCAAATTATGTAAATTGAGCTTTTTGAGTATGAACAAGTTTAAATATAAGAACATTAACTAAAGATTTATTAGATACAATTAAAATTCAATTAAATGAGGGGGGTGGAATATGAATAAGTGTAAGTAAAGCATTATTCAATAGTTTTTTGTGAAAATATGGAACGAGTATTACTCTTGGTATGTCTAACGCTTTGATACCAATGATGAGTATATCACAATCAAGTAAGTATGGAACTTCTGTTTCTGTTTGAGTATGATCATGATTACAGCCAACATTTTGAGCTTCTCAATCTGTTTGAGGATATATAAATAATCCAGAAGAATTATTTCAAATGACTACTAAAACTAAAATAAGATGAACAGTATGAGCTACTTTTGGTCCAGCAGCAAGTATGAAAGGAGTTAGTATATCTAAGGTGAATGAACAAACAAGAAGTTGAATAGAACAGATGACATCGAAATTAAGTAAAATGTTAGATGATGTAATGTTAAAAATAATGAAATGAGAAACTAAATATAGTAATAAAGTAAAGGAACAACAAGTTTATGAACAAGTAAAAAGTGCATTTGATAACCAAACAAATTGATTAAGTATAGAAGAAAAAAAATGAATGTCAGAAATATTTAAGCAGTGATATGTATCAGCTTATAGAAATGAATTATATAAAAATGCTCAAGGTTGAAAATTGACTTCTGTTTGAGTTTCAATTATATCAATAGCATGATTTTATAATTTGCCTGTAATAACACTTTGATGAGAATATATTAAAGTTAAAGATAAAGAATTGAATAGAGATAATGATAGACAAGAAAGAATGACACATACCTCTCTTTCATTGGATTCAATAGGGGCATCTCATAGAGAATATAATGGAAATAGAGTATTACAGATTCCAAAAAGTTATAAAGAACAATTATTGAGGTGATGAAAATGAGAATTACAAGTATCAGTAGGAAAAAATAGTCAAGTACAAATACAGGAAATTAATGGGTATTTATTGATTTGATGAGGAACAAAAAGTATAGATATAATGGAACACACTGAAAATGGTAAGTTAAATAGAACATTAGTAATAGATTGATGAGAAAAAGATGTTGAGTGAAGATATATTACAACAAATAGTAGAAATAAAATTACTAAATCAATACAAAGTGCTTGATGAATGGTAGAAAGTTCTTTAGAATGATTAAAAATTCAAGATCAGGAAAGAGTTGAGAAAATATCAAGAATTTTATCTGTTTTGATAGATCATAAAGCTATTACAGAAGTTGAATGAATGAGTAAATTACAAAAAAGTATTCATGGTTATAAAATAAGTAAGAAACCAAGTTTAGATGAAGTTTGGCAACAATATATAGCTGTTATTAATTATGAGTGAAAATCAAAATCATTTTGAAATTATGCTAAAAGAAAACATGTATGAGCAGAACAATTGAACTCATTAAGAGAGCAATCAAGAAGTATTTCAAGTGAAGCAGATAAAATATATGTACTTCAAGCTTTTGCGATGTCTTTAACTACAAGATGAACAATAGAGAGAACTGGTTGAACGGTAGAATGAGGAACATATGAATTAAAAGGAAATAAAAGTATTAATCAATATAATAAAAAAGGAAATAGAGATAAATTTTTTGATGAATTAATGTGATGAAAATTTCCAAGTCTAAAAGGAGAGATGAGAAATGCTAGAAATATTTGGAATGAAAAAAATGGAAATAAAACAAATTATCAAACTACATCCATGAATTGACTTGCTTTTTCATGAACAGAGATATGAAATAGATGAACAGTAACTCCATTAACAGGTTGATATGAATTGATATGAGCATGAAGTGATGCTATGGTACCAATGAATATAAACAAAAAACAAAAAAATGAGTTAATCGCAAATATTCCAGAATACATGATACAATGATATGGAGAACAATTAAGAAATATGTGAATAGATGTTTGAAATTCTTCGAAAACAATAAAGGAATATTTGAAGAGAGATGATGTACAATTAGACGCATTTTTTGCAAAAAATGCACAATGTATAAATGATTGTATAGTTATCAAATTTAAAACAAAATGACAAGAAATTACAATAGGAACATGATCTAGTGCAACACTTGATATACAACAAAATAGTGCTATTAAGATATGATTAACTGCGAGTGTTTGAGAATTAGAGAAGAGAAGAAAAGAAAAATGAGAAAAGGAAAAATGAGAAAAGGAAAAATGAGAAAAAGAAAAATGAGAAAAGGAAAAATGAGAAAAAGAAAAATGAGAAAAGGAAAAATGAGAAAAGGAAAAATCAGATAAAGAGAAATGAGAAAAGGAGAAATCAGATAAAGAGAAATGAGAAAAGGAGAAATCAGATAAAGAGAAATGAGAAAAGGAGAAATCAGATAAGGAGAAATCAGATAAGGAGAAAACAGAAAAAGAAAAATGAGAAAAGGAGAAATCAGAAAAAGAACATTGAGAAAAGGAAAAATCAGAAAAAGAACATTGAGAAAAGGAGAAATCAGAAAAAGAACATTGAGAAAAGGAAAAATCAGAAAAAGAACATTGAGAAAAGGAAAAATCAGAAAAAGAACATTGAGAAAAGGAGAAATCAGAAAAAGAACATTGAGAAAAGGAGAAATCAGAAAAAGAGCATTGAGAAAAAGAGCATTGAGAAAAAGAGCATTGAGAAAAAGAGCATTGAGAAAAAGAGCATTGAGAAAAAGAGCATTGAGATAAAGAGCATTGAGAAAAAGAGCATTGAGAAAAAGAGCATTGAGAAAAAGAGCATTGAGATAAAGAGCCATGAGACGAATGAACTGATCCATGAGATACTTGAACTGAAGAAACACCTTCGGAAAATGACGATGGTTGAGCAACTCCATTTGAATGAGAAATATAACATAAATTATATTAGAATATATTTATTTATATAATATATATTACTATTATTAGAGATATAAATAAATTTTAACATTATAATAATTTACCAATGAAAATATACTATTTTTTGAATGATATTGAATACAATAACTATAAATTTTTTATTCAAAAATTAGAGTTGTTAAAAAAATGAAAAACTGGAAAAGACTTGATACAAGAATATTTTTATAAAATATGAGAAAATAATCAAGGAAGAATTAATTTTTGATTCTTTCTTGATGCTATGATTTTCGTGGATAGTATAGCAGAAAAATACAAATTGACTTATACTGAATTGTTAAATAAAATTGAATGGGTTCATTATGATAGAAATTTTTATGTTTATAATTTGGATATTTATATTTCAGATGAAAAATTTTCAAATTATAAAAAAGTGAATTCAAATGAACTGGTGTATTTTGTTACATCTAGAGATGTTTGGCTAAATCCTTTTTTTCTTGTTTTATATAAACTAGCTGAATTACAGAAAAATATAATTGTTATTAGACCAAACAAAAGAAAATGATGGATATATAATGATGATAAAATATTTAATATCTCAAAATTATATTCTAATGATGAATTTCCTATTTGAAAAGTTATTATTCCATTTTTACTGAATAAAGATATAAATTCCATAGACCAATTTTTAAGAGATGTAAAGAAAAAAATTTGAAATGCTGTTGTAATCAAAAAAAATTCTTCTGAATTTTGACAATGAGTTAAAATGCTAAAATTATTACAATATAAGTCAGAGGATAGAATTGAATATTTAAAAATGAAATTTTTTGATAATTCTATAAATTCGACTAGTTCAATATTTATTGTTCCATTTTATGAAATAAAAAAGGAGTTTAGAATTTATTATTTATACAATTATGAAAAAGATGTTTGTGAAATATATTCAGTAAAAAATAGAAGGAATAACTTTGATGGAAATATTTTTGAAAAAATAGATATTGAAATTGATATCAATGTACATGTAGATTGGAGTTATTTTAGTAGTTCTGAATTTACTGAAAATAAAAGATACTTTGATTTTATAAACAATATTACAAAACAATTATGATATGATAGGGGAGTAATTGAAATTATTGAAACAGAAAAAGATGAGCTTATATTTTCTGAAATTAATACTTTATGAGCAGTATTAATGTTTCCAGAAGATCAAGATAATATGATTGAATATCGGAAAAAAGTATGGAAAAATCAATTTGATTAAATCTTTAGTAACCTTTGATTATAAAACAAAAAAACTGTCAAATTGACAGTTTTTTGTAATATAAATATCTTCTTACTTTTCCAAAATATATCACCTATTCACAAGAGTTTTTAGTTTGAAATTTTCTCATAACTTTTTTCTGAGATTTGAAATAGTAACATTTATATTATTGTCTGTTATATTTGATAAATCATATTCTCACCATACAGAATTGATTAGTTGTTCTTTTGTAATCAATTTTCATATATTTGATAAGATGAATTCAGCAAGTTGTAATTCTCTAGAAGTTAGTTTTATATTTATTCATTTTTTTCTGAGTACTTTTTCTGTAGAATAGTAAATAATATTTTTATATATTAGTTTAGAATTATAGGTTATTTTATAACTTCTTCTTATTAATGCTCTTATTCTAGCTAATAACTCATTGCAACAATAAGGAGTATTTAAATAATCGTCTGCTCATATATTTAATATATTAACTATTTTTTTTGAATCATTTTGACATCAAATAACAATGATTGGTGAATTTGTAAAACTATTTTTTCTAATATATTTTATAATTTCGTTACCATGATTTTCAATATCAAAACTTCATATAATAAATAGATCAGAATTTATGTATATATCATTTAAAAAATCAGCACAATTACCAATGATTTTTGTATTATATCAGTTTTTAATAACATTTGTATGCAAAATATTTGATAATACTCTATTTTCTTCTATTATTGTAATTATCATTTAGAATTGGTTTGGAATAATCTGCATAAATATATTTGCAAAATGTTATTATTTATATATACTTTAATTATTATATATGTCAAGTATATTTTAATAAATATAAGATAATTAACTTTACTATTTAAAAATATTCAGTAATTTTATAAATAACAATAAATATATGCTAGAAAAAGAAGTAAAAATATTAGAAATAAATGTTTTAGAAATTCAAAATCAATTGGAGTCTTTTTGAGCTATTATAACTTTCGAAGGGTATATACATGATATATATTATGATTTTAAAGATGAAGATACAAGTGTATTAAAAATGGAAGCAAATCAAAGACTTTTTAGGGTTAGAAAGAAATGAGAAGTTCATATGTATACTATAAAAAGAAAAAGAGAAAAAAAATTTGAATGATGAGAAAAATGATTAAAAATAGCAGATGAATGAGAAAGGGAAATCACTAATGTTGATAGTTTTAAAAAAGTCTTAGAAAAATATGGGATGAAAGAAATAAGAGAAAAGAAAAAATATAGAGTTAGTTATGCATTAGAATGATGTGAGTTTGATATTGATAATTATCTTTTATGAGATGATAAAAATATACCACCACTTTTAGAAATAGAGGCAAAAACATTTCAAGACATAAATTATTGGATTGATAAACTTGGTCTAGAAAATCATAAAAGAAAAACATGGTGATCAAGAAAATTATTTGAACATTATTGAGTAGAGTATAATTGGTTATAAAATGTTTTACCTCTCTCTTGAATTAAAAATAACCCACCTTCGAATTTCCTCCCTAAAATTAGGGAGGAAGGCTACAAAAAATATTAATTTGTTATATTAGAGAGTGTTCCTCCTTCCCTAATTTTAGGGTAAGGAATTCAAGGATGGGTTATAGTATTTTTAATATTAATTTTATGTTTAATTATTCTTATGAAGAGCTTTTAAATAAAATATTTACCCTTGAAGTAATAAAAGATTATTCCCTTGATAAAGTAAGAAGAGGATATTTTTTGCTTTGAAATCCATTAAAAAATATAAAAGTTATTCATATAGCATGAACTAATTGAAAGGGAAGTGTAAGTAAAATGGTATTTTCAATACTTAAAAATTCTTTGAAACGAGTGTGAGTATTTACATCTCCACATTTGCTTGATATAAGAGAAAGATTTATTACTCAAGATTGAGAGATCTCAATGGAAGACTTCACAATAATTGCTAATAAAATTTTTTCTTTATGAATAGAATTATCATATTTTGAAACATGCACACTTATTGCTTTTTTATACTTTGAGAAGAAATGAGTTGAGTATGCTATAATAGAGGTTGGAATAGGTTGACTTAAGGATTCTACTAATATTGTTAATCCTGTAATTACATGTATTACAAGTATTAGTTTTGATCATATGGAGTTTTTATGAAATACATTTGAAGATATTTCATATCAAAAAGCATGAATTATAAAAGATGGAATTCCTATATTTATAAATCATGATAATCCAGTAATTGAAGAAATTGCAAAGAAACATAATTCATTAGTTATAAAGACTAATAGACTATGTTCAACTAATTTACTTTGAGAATATCAAAAGAGAAATGCAGGTTTAGCTTATGAAATAGCTAAATATTTATGAATTACAGAAAATAATATTTTAGAGTGATTACAAAAAGTAGAACATAGATGACGATTAGAAAAAATTAGGGAAAATGTTTATATTGACTGAGCACATAATGTAGAATGACTAATTGTTTTGAAAGAATTTTTAGATAAAACTATTAGAAATAATTTCAAGAATATTGTTTATATCTTTTCATTAAAAAAATGAAAAGATATTTCACTTATCTTGAATATTTTTTGAAAAGAGAGTGAATATATAATTCCTATTATAAACAAACCAATTCTTGAAAAAGATATATATATTTCTATGAAAAATAATAATATAAATGTTTCTGAATTATCAAAAGAGGAAATAATAAAGAAATCAGAAAATGAAAGTGAAAATTTTTTCATCATTTTCTGAAGTCTCTATATGATATGAGAATTCTTGAAGTATAAATAGATATCCTTTATCTCATTTCCTTTTCAACTATTTCAAGAGATTTGTAAAATCAGCTTAAATTTAATCATGATTTTCTTAAATCTTTATATTTCATTAGTTTTTTATATAATTCTAGTTCTAAATTATTATTTTCGTTTAAAACATCACTTTGGAAATTTTCTTTGAAATATTCTGCATTTATATATTGGTGATTTCATGCACTTCATGTAAGTGGTATAATTATTGAATGAATACCAAAAACATTTAATTCCCATAAACTTGTAGCTCATCATCTACATATTGCTATATCAGTATTTTTTAATATTAATCAAAGTCTTTTTTGTGTTAAAAAATCATGAATAACTACATTTGGAAATTTTTGGAAATGTTCTCTAAAAAATAGATTTTTATCTCATAATACTACTTGGAAATCTATATCTTGTAAATCAGGGAGTATTTTTAATAGAGATTCAAATATTTTAGTTGATCATTGACTTCAAGCTATAACGAGTACCGATAAAGTTTGATTATTTTTTACTATTAAATCTTTGATTTTATCAAGTAATTCTGGATTTAATATTTGTCACGATAAATAATATTTTTTATTATTTATTTTTTTATTTGGAAAAGTATAAAAAACTTTTGTTGCAACTAGTCCTATTATTTTATTAGCTAATCACGAAACGAAATCAGATTCATGAATATAAATTTTTTTTCTGAGAATAAAAGCAGCAATGCATAATGGAATAGCAACAAATCATCATTTTGAAAAAACTATATCTATTTTATATCTTAATAAATAATAAATTCAGAAAAATATCCCAGTTAGGTTTTTAAGTGGTTCATAAAAATTTCTTTTATCATAATATCTTCTTATTTTTCAAGCTGGTATATCGAGAAATTTGATGTTGTGAGATTGACATATTTCATGTTCAAGAGAATTTTCTTCTCAAACCCATATAAAATCATATATTTCTTCCTTTATTAAATAATTGTATAGAGAAAGTAAAGGAAAAACATGTCATCATGTAGAACCTCATGTCAATGCAATATTAATTTTACTTTTTAAATGAGCCATTACTCTTAAATTAATAATTAAATGTTAAAATTTTAATCCCACCCCCTTCGTTGCACTTCGGGTCCTCCCTTTGAAAAAGGGAGAAATTTTATAGGAAAATCAATTTTTATTGGGATATTACAACTTTATGTATCACATTAATTTTATTATATTTTGATTTAACTTATTTACAATTTTTATTTTTGTAAAATACTTAAATGTTATAAAACTAGATAATATTCAGATAAAAATTCATACTAATATATCAAAAGGCCAGTGAACTCATATTATCACTCTTGAAAATAACATTAAAATAACAAATGGTGCAAAATATAATCAAGTTTTTTTGTATCCTGCCAAAAATAAACTAGTTAAAAATGCCACAGAAACTGTTGTGTGATCTGAAGGAAATGATGCATCAGGGATATGGTTCAATATTAAATTTCATACTCATTTTAATGCTTCTTCGGGCCTATCTATATGAATATAGTGCTGTATTACTAGATTAATTATTATTCAAATAGTTATTGAATAAAATATAAATAGGAGTTTTTCTTTTTCTAATAAATTTTTTGTAAGATGAATATTGCTTATTATAGTTGTACTTTTTTTATAAGTATAATATATCCATAAAACAACCAAAAAAATCGGGACAAAGAAGATTGGATAATCAGAAAAAATCTTAACTAAAGTTTGAATAATATCATATTTTGTAAGGGAATTCAAATTTATTAATAATTCTTTATTTATTTCTTGTAACATTTCATTATATGATTATAATATAAAATATTTTTATGCACATATATTATATTTATAATTATAAATGTAAAAAATTTTTTATTTTTTAGAAAAATAGCTTATAATGTAAGTCTGTTTTATTTTTAAGTTATTTTTATCATTATCCTATAATATATTAATAAATGTCTCGAAGCAACCCAAGAATAGAAAAACACCATGAAATTACAAGTGATTTATTTCCTGAAGACCATAAATATTTAACTTTTTTAAAAAAAGTTTTCCGTCACGAATTCCGTAAAAATGGATTTAGAAGAATATCAACTGATATTATTGAAGATGGAAAATTGAGATCTTGTGCTGAAACATGAATAATGAAAGCATATTTAAATAATGATTTAATGGATGAAATCCAACCTATATATTATTATTATATAGACCATTTTTTTAATGATAGTAAACAAGAAGAATGGATTTGAACAGAGATAATTTGAGAAAATGATCCTGTATTAGATGCTATTTCTATTTATATAATTTTTATTGTTCTGAATAAAATTTGATTAGAATGAAATTATAAAATATTTATTAATTCTATTTGAATAGATAAGGAAAAATTAAAATATTGTGAAGAACTACAAAATTATTATGAAAATAAAAAACATTTACTTACAGAAGAATCATTAGCATTATTAGAAGATAATCCAATGACCTTATTATCAACACAAAATGAAGATGAAAAGATTTTAGCATCTCAAGCTCCAAATATTACTAAATATTTGAAAAAAGATTCAAAAGCTCATTATGTAAAATTTAAGGAATATTTAGATCTTTTAGAAATTCCGTATATAGAAGACCATACTCTAATTTCATGAAAAGATTATTCGACAAATACTGTTTATGAAATCAAAACTGAAAGTTGAGTAATAATATGAAAAGGTAATAGACATAATAATTTAGCAAAAAAACTTGGTAGTATAAAAGAAGTTTATTCAACTTGATTTTATACAGATGCTATGGTTATAATTAATATGCTAAAAGAAAAGAAAATAAAAATTAAAAATAAAGATGAAATTGATTTATTTTTTGTTCAGCTATGAGATGAGGCAAAAAAACAAGTATTGCCTTTATCTATAAAGGCTAGAAATGCATGAATAAATACAGTTATTTCACTTTGAACTCCTTCTATGAAAGAGCAAATGTTGAAAGCAAATAGATCATGAGCAAAATATGTTGTAATGGTTTGAATAATGGAAGCTAGAAGTTGAGTTTATCAATTAAGAAATACAGAAACTGGTACTCAAGAAGAAATTAATAAAGATGATTTAATTGATTATGTAATAGAAAGAATAGGTACATGAAAATTAGATTTTTATTGTCCTGCAAAGGATTTAATAACAGAATAAAATATGTGGTATGTTTATATTCTCAGATGTTTTGATAATACTTTTTATACAGGAATAACTACCGATTTAGAAAGAAGGTTATTAGAACATAATGAATCAGGTAAATCTGCAAAATATACGAGAATGAGAAGACCAGTAGTTTTAATATACTCAAAGAATTTTTGATCAAAAAGTGAAGCATCAACAGAGGAATATAGAATAAAACAACTAACAAGGAAACAAAAAGAAGAACTAATAATATTGGATAAATAAATGTACTATCTATTATTATTTTAATAAAAATATGGTGAAAATATTTCATTAGTACATTTTTTAATAATTTGGTTGACAATTAAATAATAAAATCTAAAATAAATTTTATTTTAGATTTTATTTATTATTATGAATTTGGAATTTAATCCTGAAAAATATCCACTTGATTCTTTACAAAATTGAAATAAAAGATTTATTGATATTCTTGATTTTGATGTAAATTTAATAGTAGCAAAAATAACAAGTCATTCATTAGCATCAGATCCTAGGAGAAATGCACCCTTTGATTTAATTAATTTAAGATCAAGAGAAGGCCTATTGAAAGACCTAAGAGAAAATGACAATTTATTATATGAGTGAAAAAATTGGGCAGTATGTACTACTATTTGACCTTATTGAAATCATCATGTTATGTTAATATATACTTGAAAATCTCAGGAAATATGCCATATATGACAAATTTCTAATGATGAAATGGACGAATACTATTATATTTTAAATCAGTTAATTAGTAGATTAAAAGATAATTATCGATCTCGCATAGATTCATGAAAATTGAGTTTATTTTATTGATTTAATCATTCATTTATTCCATGACCAGGGAAATCACAATCTGTATTTAGACCACATACTCATATAGTGCTTATAGATAATAATGAAAAAAATGAAGAAAATCATAAAGTTGAAAGACTAGATATTCATTGAGTTGATATAAATAACTGATGAAAGTTAGCATTAAATAGACAAAATTTAATGATGATTAAAGATTTTGAAAAAATATATTCAAAAATTTATTGAAAACAATTAATAAAGTCTTTTTTTATTACTCTAGATGAATTTTATGCTTTAGATTTACCAATATTATGATGAATAAGAGAATCTGATTTTAGAGTAGTATTAAAAGAATTAAATGCAAAATGAAGAGAATATCTAGAAGCAATTCATTCATGAAATAGACAATTGGTTGATCCTAAGGTTTTTTTAGTTTTGTGAGATGATGTTGATAAAATATGATATAGTATTTGAGTTTATGAATTAAATGGAGTTTCTTATGCTAGAATTAGATTCTCATTTAAAAAACCTTGAGAAAATGCATGAGTTTTAGAAGCTATGTGACATGCAATAAATAGAGATAAAGACTTATGAGAGATTTTACCTAATATGGATGAAATAAGAAGACATGTACTTGAAATTTTATGAAAAAGATAAAAAAAGCAAATCAACATGTTTGCTTTTTTTTGTTTATTTTATAAAATTACGGTTTTTTATAATACTAAGTTTACTCTATGGACGAACAACAAATCTAGCTGATGTATTACCACCACGATAACCTGTACTAGTATTGGCCTGGTCTCCACAAGAAACACTACCTATGACACGAGCATTTCTACCCCAATTAGCCCCATTTGTGTTACCAAGAGCTGAAAGCCATATCCATTCTCAAGAAGTCTGATCCGAATCTTTCAATAAATTTGCTTCACAAGATACTTGATATTCTCATCTATCATTTCAATTTAAAAAATCTCAATCACTATCACTAGCACTTGCATATCAACTTGTTATATAACTCATTGCGCTTGGTAAATGTGAACCACTTTTTTGTGTCCATGCCGTTAAATATTTTTGTTTATTTTGATATATAGTACCACTTAGATTAGCTGTATCAGTATTTGATAATACATCAGTTGAATATTGTGCATATGTTATATTTTCAGTCGTATTATTATTATGTTTATATGTCATTGTTGTTCATAGATCTTTTATTCAATCTATACAATCCGCTATATATAATACTGGAATTGGATGATTATTTGGTGGATTTGCGTTTTGTACCCATTCTATATTTTGTAACTCTGCTAGGTTAACTTTATTTATATTTAACCATTTCATTCTTCATATTAATGTATCTCATAAAGTATTATCATAATCTGTTGCTGAGCTTCAAATAGATTTACATGTATATCAAATACTTGAATCTAGTGTTTTTGTTTGCCCATAAGTATAATTAGGTGAATTTCATGTATCTCTTATACCAGTGCTACTAGCATCCCAACCTTTAAAATCTCAATTATTAAAATTTCACCATCCATTCCATGATATACATTGTCAGGTACTATCTCAAAAATCTCATATTCTAGGTGATATACAAAAACCATTTCATTGTATTGTTCATATGTATACATCATTTGCACTTGGTACCCATATCCATCAAGTTCATGCTCTTGTACAATTTGTTTCATTAATTAAATTCAAGTTTAAATTTACTGTTAATGTTTTTGTTGTGTTGTCTGCACAAGCTCATCATACTGGTGTTATATTTGTTGTTCCTACTCACAAAGTTGTTATTATTGTTCATGAAATTGTTGCTACTGATGTATTTGAGCTTGTATAACTTGTTGGTACTTGACTGCATGTGTGTGATATTGTTACATTTGTTCATTGATTTACAGTTGTTTGACTTAGATTAAATGTTCAAGTTGCTCATCAATTTGAAGTAAAATTTGCTACTATTTTCCTTCACAAATTATTACTTACTATATTTGTACTTAATATTTCTGTAGCATCATTATTATTTATATCTGTTAATAATATTGATTGTATTGGTCACATATTATCTATACTTGTTCATGTATATGCTTTTTGTAAATTCTCTACCATTGTTTTTCTTGCCAATGATCATGTTAATGTTTGTTCATATAATACATTAAAATCAGTTCAACAATATGCCTTTATCTCTGTATAATTAACCAATTTTAAAGCACTTTCTCATTTCGTATTATATACTCAAGTATATTGAAATGGTAGATTTTTATATCAATTGTAGGCTAATAAATTATTTGATAATATATTTTCTAGTGTTGTTCAAGTTGATGCTACTATACTTGGTAAAGCTAGTAAACAATTTAATGATCATGAACTTACCTTAATAACTTTTCCATTAAATGTTCATGATATTTTTAAACGAGCTGTTTTTTCTGTAGTCAGTACATTATCAATTATTCATTTTTCACTATTCACTGATATTTCATTTCATTCCATTGCTTGTGCTAGTTGAAACTCTCATCTTGTGCTTGTTGTACTATACACATACATTTTATCTGTTGTTGGATCTGTAGGTATTTTATTTAATTTGTTAACATTTACAAAAACCGTTTCTCAAAAATATCATTGTATCCATACAACTGCTCAACTATATGTTATATCTGTTCACTGTGTTGGTAATGGATATTTTCATGTTTCTAAATTAAATAATTCTAATCAGGTTTTCATACTTGTCATATCAGATATTCTTACACTATCCCTTGATTGTGCAGAATATCATTGTAGTGAAATAAATGCTATTGTTCATAAAATAGCTAAAACTATTATTAATACTATTAACTCAATAAAAGTAAAAGCTAATTGTAGCTTTTTTCTCCTGATAAATGGAAAAAATTCAAACGGTATGTTTTTTTTAGTATTATTTCTTTCTTTCATATATTTTTGATAAAACTTTAAAGCTATTTTTAAAGATAAAAACTTATTTCATAACATTTCTATATCTTTTTATTTTAATAGTCAAAAAAAAATCAGGTAGCTTACAATGAGTTTTCATTCACAATAAATAACTTCTTTTTTAAAAAAATAATAATATATTTACTTGGCTTTTTGTAGCTTATTACTACTTGTTGTAAATACATATTTTATATAGTTATTTATAATAAAATTATTGTAGTTTTTTATTAGTCTAAGTCAACTTTATTTGTTATTGTGGCTTAATATAAATTTTGGTGGAAAAAATAAATAATAAAGATATAATAATAAAGATATAATAATAAAATTACTAAGATTCTAATCCTTCTCTATTAAAAATTTCTTCATTTTTCAAAGGAAGTGCTACGAAGGAAATACTCTGGATGTATACATGCAGGGGAATTAGAATTTTAATTCATCAGAATTTATATTAAGCTTAGATTATGCCCATATTATACTTACTACGGTAAATAAAAAACTTAAACTTGCAAAATTTATGGCTCTTTTCTTTCCAACGTGAAAAAAACACGATTTTCAATACCAGTTTCTATTGTATTTAAAGCCTAAAATCAAGCAATAAAAAAGACCAAAAGTTTTGTAAGAAAAACTTGGTCTTTTT
>Ga0247839_1003617_pt1 | contig 20987 bp, 16 predicted proteins | sample LaCruzMarch2015__6_FD_192405 | JGI IMG/M metagenome (GOLD analysis project Ga0247839, IMG submission 192405) | Freshwater microbial communities from meromictic Lake La Cruz, Castile-La Mancha, Spain - LaCruzMarch2015_16m | ecosystem: Environmental > Aquatic > Freshwater > Lake | place: Spain... | reverse complement strand
TGCTGATCAACTCCTAAGCTCAATAGATTTGGGCTTTGATAATGCTCCGAGCATGAAAGTCTTGGATAAAAAAGAGCCGGATCCAAAGCCTGCTGTAGCCGAGCCACGCCAGCAAGCCAATGAAGGGGCGGCAACGCCCGAATTAAAAACAGTCGTTAACGTTATCTCCGAGCTGAGTGGCGACCTAAAAGAAAGAATTACTACTATTGAGCGGCGCTTTAAATTACTTGGCCAGTTGAGTAATAAGCTGCGCCATTCAGTCACTACGCTCCAAGATAAGGCGGCGCAAATTCGCCCTGCTAGCTCGAATGAGGACGATGCGATGTATACGGGCTCAGCCGAGAGGGGCGGTAGAGTAGGTCCATTGGATCAACTTCAAGATGCATTCTTTGCCTTAAAACAGCAGGGCGTTCGACTCTATTTGGCGATTTTAGATAATCACTCCAGTAAGCAGCTTGCGGTGGAGACGGAGCAACTAAATCTATTGGTTGATCGTGTGGAAGCGACTGTGTCCAAAATGAGGGGCTCACTTTCGCTGGCCTTGGACCAAGCAGCCGCCTCTGAGCAGTTTGCCCCAGAGGTCTCTTTAGAGGCGATTGAGTTGATGTCGATGGACGCGAAACAAGTGATTCGTGACCTCGATGTTTGGGAAGAAGAGTTTGATGGCCTTGGTCAGGAGTTTTCAGACCTAAAACGTCAAGCTAGAACGTAATACGGTTCATTCGATAAAAGCGCAACCCTATGTCTGAAGAAAAACCGCTATTTCTAATTGACGTTGATCGTGCGGTCGAGGGGCTATTGTCGTCTGCTCCCGTCGATGGCAGCGCTGGATCGGCTCGGGTTCAGTCTTTGGTTATGTACAGCGTTGATTTGGCAAACGCACTGGACGGCGCTGGGCTAGATGCATTGAGTGGATTTGCCACCACCTTATCCGAAAGTTTTGTTGCTAATCAGCCCCAAGCATTTTTGTTAATTTCAGAGTTGATTGCCTTAGTCAATGCAGAGGCCGCGTTGATTCATCCCTCGAGTAGCTCCCAAGCGCCAGTCAGTCTTGAGCGCTTAAATCAGACTAAAGCGGATTTCGAGAAAAAATTAAATCAATTAAAAGCAGGCGTGCCGATTTCGACGGAGCCATTGTCGATTGCCACTCCTTCGTCTAATGTGACATCAAGCCGGGTGGAGCCGCAGGCTTCGCAAACAGCGCCCATCGATGAAGATGAATACGTCGACGAATTTCCGAATCAGGAATTTTCTTCGGAGCTCACGGAGCGCTTGCGTGCATTCGAAAAGCCGCCAGAGCCTCAAGCTCAAACAGCACACAATGAAGACCATGCCGCGCATGATCTCAATCGGCTTTTTACGCCACGGCAGGATTCGCCTCCCGCGGTCATGCCAGCGCCTGCGCCAAAACCATTTTCAATACCCGAGGGCGTGACGAGGCCGATTGATCGGGCAAGTACCTTTGATTACTCTAGTCACCAACGGTATCAAGATCGGCATTATATTTTAGACCGCGCAAGCAATTTGAATCGGCTCCAAAAAGCCCGTAGCCTCGCTGGCAAGGGCGAAAATTGGAGTGGGGTTGAGCTCGACTTTGTGTTGGGCAAAGAACAAGATGCATTAATTCATGTAGGGCAGCAATCGTTACGGCATATTTTTGATAATCTGACGGATGAGCTTTTAATTGATGAGGTGTATGCCGATGCGGATATAGCCCAGCAACTTCTCACGATTCTCAGCATTTTGCCGCCATGCCCCAGTATTTTTGCAGTTCAGCAAGAGTTGATGATCTTCATCGACCTCGATCACATTTCCTTATCGCAAGAGCACCTGTTGGCAGTGGGAAGCATGATGGCTGAAATCGGCGGCTCTTTAGAGGTGCATCACGAAGGCGTCCGCCTTTCTTGCCCATCGAGCCTCTTGAGAATGCCGATGGCGTATTTTTCACGCCATGGAAATTTCTATGCGGTGTCGGCGATTCAATATTTGGGGGAAGAGCAGCTTGATAAAGTCTCTGACTCTAAAGTGGATTCGATCGGTGAAATTATTCATCCATCCAGAAAGATTGCGGTCCGCGCCGGGCGAGAGACCTACTGGCTGTATGCCCACGAATTTTTGGGCGTGGAAAATATGAATATCCATCAGAATATTCCTGCGGTGTTGGAGCGACCCCATTGGTTGGCTGGCGTTGCTCTGGATGGCGCCAATACTGTCTATTCTTGGGTTGCGCTGGAGAGGTACATCAAATAATGCGCGGCTTTTGCCTCCCCTTATGTGTTGGCTTACTTCAGTGCTTTTTGGCGATTTCAGCCCAGGCCGCACTGGCACCCGACTTGGAGGCTTCGATTAAGCGGTACATTCAAAAAAGCCCCAGCGTCAACGGCTTGCGAGTCGAGGTTCAGTTGATTGAGCCCAATCAGGTGATTCCACCCTGCATCGGGGGCGCAATTGAGATCATTACGCCCCCGGGCGTCCGGCTGTGGGGTAGAAGTAGCCTGCAATTGCGCTGCGCCAAGGCCTCGTGGATGGTGAATGTGCCATTAAATATCCGTGCATACGGGGATTATGTGGTGGCGAGTCGCTACTTGCCTTTTGGGCAAAAGCTGGAAAGTGGGGATATTCGGATGATTGAGGGTGATTTAAGCGTCCTGCCCGACGATGTCTTGAGAACCCCCCGGGCAGCCTACGATAAGGTTTTAGGTCGGCCGCTGCAAATGGGCGCGCCGATTGGGCTAAACGATTTAAAGGAATCTGCCGTAATCAAATCAGGAGATCCCGTTTTGATCCAGTTGGTCGGCAAGGGCTTTCAGGTATCGGGTGAAGGTACCGCCCAAAGCTCTGGCATGATTGGCGATATGGTGCGGGTGCGCTTGATGGATGGCCAGACTTTGCAGGGTAGGGTATTAAGACCCGGCGTGGTTGGGGTGAATATAGAGTGAGCAGTGACTTACTTTATGCGGTACAGTAGAATTTAGAGGCAGTTGGCTATTAAAATTACGGAAAAGCGGTAAACAGGAGAAGACGATGAAGATTAATGAGAATGCACCACTGATTCCGCCACAGTCAGGAGTGGGTAAAGCCACCCCAGGCTCGAACTCGTCCGCCGTTAATCAGTCTGCTGCCAAAGCGACTGCCGATGTAGTTCCGGGCCCAGCCGTTAATCTGGACATTAGCTTGACCGCCAAATTGGCCGAAGTGCAAAGTGATTCCAAAGCCAGTAAGGCGAGCGATGCGGCCTTGATTGAAAAACTGCGTGCCAAGATTGCTGCCGGCGAATTCGAAATCGATTACAAACAAATCTCCCAAGCCATGCTCAAGGATGTTGTTGCTGCGATTGGCCATAAGCCAAATAGCATCTAAGTCGCACTCGCCCTTCTACGCAACGCTCCTAGCGCGTTCACCCCACTATGACCGATTCTGCCGGCACAATGCCATTTGATGCATTGCACGCATTTTTAGAAAAAATTGACATTGCGGTGCGGGATTTGCGTTCCGCCCTCGAGGCAAATGACATGGATCGTTTACCTGCCGCCCTTGAGCTGACCAATGCAGCTTTAGAGTCGATTAATGCCTATCCTGGCGGCGCAGAAAAACTCAGAGCGGATATTAATCAATTCCCCGAAGGTCAAAAAGAGCAGTTATTAAACTTGCTCAATGAAACCTCCACCAACCACCAAATTAATGGCGATCTAATCCGCCTAGCGATGCAGCGCAGTGCTGCCATGCAATCCTTTATTGCCCAGCAAGCTCCGGGAGCCACCTACGGTAGCGACGGCGGTGTGCCTGGATCGGTCGGCGGCGTCTTATCCCGCAAGGTTTAGGGTTTTTCTGCCCGTCTAAAGCGGGCATCCATGGGGTAAACATTCGTATAATTAAGGCCTGCCCAAGCCCTAATTGAGATTCTTCTTCTCTCGCGAGAGTTCCAGTGCTTTAGATAAATTCATGGTGGCAAGGGTTCATTTGAACTGCAAGCGATGCCATTTAAAATTTACCAACCCGACGCTGGCGACATTGACCCTAAACACAGTCTAGACAGTCGGTTTCTATACAAAAACCTGGAAAAATTCTTTTCCCCAGGGCCGATTTCTGCCATCTTCAATACCAAATCGTCACAGTTGCTGCCAGTGAGTGTGGATGGCATCGACGCCAAGAAAGGCTTTACGTTCAAGGTAGAGGAGCCCCCTAAAAATGGGGTGCATGCATTCATCAGTGACCCTTGTATTTTTGTAGCTGGCCTTGAGTTTGGTAAGCTGCAATTTCCGATGCAGGGATTAAGGTCGTTGGATAACGGATTCCTGTCATGCGACATCCCCAAGGCAGTTAATTTAATCCAGCAACGAGAGGATTTTAGGGTTTCCGCCCCTCCCGATAGGGCGTTTAAGGCCTTGATTTACTTTACTGTCGGCAAGGAAATGATTGCAGAGATTATTGATATTTCCGATAAAGGCATTCAATTTGATTTGCGCCTGGGCGCTACCGAGTTGGAGGTGGGAACCATTTGGAGCAATTGCAGCTTAGAGCGATTTCAAGCGCGAACCGCCAAGTTCGATCTCATCATTCGAAATGTCAGGCCAAACCTCCTAGAGGAGTCACGGATTCGGGTGGGGTGCGAGCTGCATCAGCCAACCCGCTTGAATTTAAATGAGTTTGCCAGTACCAGGACGGCCATTCAGAGCTCTCGAGTCAACCATCGAATCAATTATTGGTATCAGGATGCTTCCTGGTGCTAATTTTTTTACTCTAAAATTACCAACTGAAAAACTACCAATTAATTTAGTCCGCAGAGGAATAGCCGATAATAAGAAGGCTTATTAAGGTGAAATTTTAGAGGGAGTCGCAAATCATGAGCTATGGCGCAATTGAATTAGGTCAACTCAATATACAAAAAGGTAAATTTGACGTTGCCTTTGATATTTTGTATGACTGTGCGGTGAATGACCAAAACGATGATGCTGTTTTCCTAATGACCAAAATGGTCTTTGATGGAAATCTGCCTCCTGATCTAATGGAGAAATTCTATGAATTCCAGAATGGGCACACCAGCGCAGGCAATGGATACGCACTATTTAATGTGGGCTTGATGCATGAGCGAGGCCTTGGGAAAATAAAACAAAGCTACAAAGTTGCGGTTGAGTACTATCAAAAAGCGATTAAAGAAGAGGTAAAGGATGCTTACTGTAATTTAGGTAATATTCTTGCCCTAGGCTTAGGAATGGAGCATGGGGTTCCAAGAAATGTCGAGCTGGGCGTGAAGCACCTGACAGTGGGTGCCGAAGAGGGCAGTCGGCAGTGCGCCTATACCTTAGGCTCACTTTACGGTAAGGGTGAATTTATTCCCTTGGATTTAAAACAAGCGTTTTACTTTCTATCCTTGGCAGCATTACAAGGGCATGACCAGGCCAAGCGGGTATTGCACATTTTTGTGCACACCCACAAAGAAAATTATGAGGCTCAAATGGATGCAGCCCAGCGTCAGTTTGGCAAGATTGAGAATATGAGGCTGCTATACAAGTGCTTATAAGCGGTTAGCAATTGAGCTTGGTTTGACTTCATAATCGCAGCCCCTGTTCAAGCATTTAATTTGCACGCGCGCCAAACCCATTGCCGCTTCGTACCCTAGGTTAGTACCTCATACCCTCAATTGGTAGATCATGCAATTTGATAATTCCCGCTTAGATATTGCTAGCTCAAACCTCAGAAAGGGCAGGTACGATGCCGCATTCGAGATTTTCTTTGAGCTCACGGTAAACGATTTCGATCAAGAGGCCCAATTTGCCTTAACCAAGATGTGCTTTGATGGCCTTCTTGATCCAGAACAAATTAATAAATTATTTACTTGGGTGAACTCCAATAGCAGCCTGGGTAATGGCTACGCCCACTTTAATGTCGGCCTGATGCATGAGCGCGGTATGGGGGAAATTAAGCAAGATTACAAAACTGCAGTTGAGTATTACCAGAAGGCAATTAAAGAAGAGGTGCACGATGCCTATTGCAATCTAGGCAATATATACGCACTTGGTCTCGGTAAAGAGCAGGGCATTCCAAAGGATATTTTCAAGGGCATTGCTTATCTAACGGAAGGGGCTCAAGAAGGGAGTCGCCAGGCTGCGTATACCTTGGGCTGTTTGTATGAGAAGGGGGAACACATCCCACAGGACCATAAAAAAGCGTGCTACTACTTGGTGCTCGCTACCTTACAAAAGCACGATCAAGCCCATCGGGTCTTGATTATGTTCCAGCATGCGAATAAAGGAAATTACGATCGCGAGTTTGATGCTGCTGAAGCGCAGTATGGAAAAATTCAGAACATGCGCAAGCTGTATCGGTGCCTATAAAGGGCTTAAACAAACCAATGCTAGGCTTTGAGTTTAGCCCGAATGCGAATCATCCCTTGGGTATGAATTTGGCTAATGCGGCCAGGAGTAATGTTCATCACCTGCGCGATTTCACGATAGGAAAGGTCTTCCTGATAGTGAAGTCCAAATACCAAGCGTTCATTTTCAGGTAATCCCTCCAGAATCACCGCGATGCGTTCGGCGAGCTGACTCATGGCAACCGCGCGCATGGGATCAGAGTCCATGGCATCGGTGGGCAATAGATCATCGGATAAATCATCCAATGGCATTAAGTGCACCATGTTTGCCATGATGGCATGGTATGCCTCGATGGTGATTTCAGCGCCCAGCGCAATTTCTTTTTCAGATGGGTGGCGACCTAAGTTTTGCTCCAGCTTGCGCGTGACCTTCTCAATGCCCTCCAGTTCGTCCCGTTGATTGCGGGGGAGAATGTCATTTTTTCGGCAGGAGTCATAAATGGCGCCCCGAATGCGGGTACGGGCATAAGCCTCAAAGGCAAGGTTGGCTTGGGGTTCATATCGATTGAGGGCATCCAATAGACCCGTAAGTCCTTCTTGGATCAGGTCATCGACCTCTACATTGGGCGGCAGGCGCGAGCAAATCTGATGGGCAATTCGCTTGACTAGGGGCAAATGCTGCTCGATTGCTTGATTAATATCGATCGACTGGGCGTAGGCGGATGGCTTCAATCACAACTCATTTTGTGGGGGCACTTCATTTTATGCGACTTAGCTCGTAATGCGTGCAGAGATCGCCTTAAAAAATCCCATGGGCAACACAAACTCATGTGACTCGCCTTTGCTTACTGGGCTCCAGGTCAAATCATCGGGATCCACCTCGACGCGCTCTGCAGTGAAAGCCTTAATCCACCCAATGAAATCCAGGGGTTGCTCTAGGGCAGACAGCGAGGCAGCATGGAGCTTTTCAAAGGCCTGCGAACCGGCGCCTTCGTCTTCTCCGCCAACGATCAAGATCGAAAGCGGCTCATCGACTTGCAAAATCGCCATTTGACGAATCAGGACCATGGCTTTCTTGAGGGAATCGTGGTCGCTGGCTGTAACCAGAATGCGCTTAACATTGCTGCCGTAATACGAAACGATATTGGCTTGCGGGTCAATTGTGGGAAAAATGATGTAGTCAATGTCGATTTCATGGCTGACTAAACGTTGATCCAACTGAGGGTATTTGGCAAAGCGATGGGTCACCTCGGGACGCAATTTCACACTGGTTGCGTACCAAAAATTCTCTTCAATCGCTTTAATGGTTCTCGGCAAGTCGATCGAGCTAGTGAAGACTTGCCCTAAATCATAGCGAATGGGGTATAAAAACCCGGACATGGTTTTGCGCTCAGGCAGGGCAATCTCATCAATCAGCAGAACTTTGTGTCCCAATTGCTTGATGTTTTGCGCAGTACCGTGACCCAGGTGTATGGTTGAATCCGCATCCAGGGTGCTCGCAATGCAAATCACCCGCGCTAATTCGGCGCCGAAGATAGTGCGTAAGCCTGCCGCTTGATCTGTACTGCCGGTGGCAGTTGTGTTCATGGGTTCACTTTACGAATCCAGTCGCCCAAGTGGTCCGAAAGCAGGGCAGGCACTTGTTCGTCGGTAATCGAGAATGTTTCGGAGAAGGCGCGTATGGCCATAGCGCGGTGACTTAAGTAATTAATATCCGGCTGACTGAGATCCTCTGGAACACGTTGTCCGTTGGAAACAAACATCACCGATAAATCATGGCGAATCACGCTATCAATTACCGGAGCGAGGTGGGCGGCTTCATCAATTTTGGTAATGATTACTGAATCAAGTTTCTCGCCATTGGCATTAAGCATCGCTTGATTATGCAGATTAATGACCTCTTCTTGGGTACGCAAATCGGTTGTGGAGCTCATGACTAAAATGCGCCTTGCTTTATTCGAGCCATGCTGCAGCAGCAAGGACTGCTCAATCATGAGGGTGTCGCGTTGACTGACCCCGGCGGTGTCCAGAATCACGATTTTACGGTTAGAAAATTCCTTAATCTTGGCAGCTAAATCCTCACTATCCCGAACCGCAGTGAGTGATAAGCCCAAGATTTTGGCGAAGGTTTTGAGTTGCTCCTGAGCGCCAATACGGTAGGTGTCGGTTGTGAGGAGGGCAACTTGATTGCGCCCGTAACGCAATACGCAGCGCGCCGCAATCTTGGCAACGGTGGTGGTTTTACCAACGCCGGTTGGACCAATGAAAGCAAATACACCGCCGCGATCAAAAATATCAAACGCATGGGAGGTCTTAATCATGCACTTGACTTGCTCGCGGGCATTTTTGATTAAGGCCGGAACGCTCAGATCTTCCGGTAGTTTGCGCGCAATTTCAGCGCACAGCTTTGGCGAAAAGCCGCTGTTGAGTAGGTGCTTCACAATTTCGGTAACGTGCTTATTTTCCTGCTGAATACTGCCCCAAAAATTACTGGCAACATGGGACTGGAGTAAGTATTTCACTTCGCTGATTTCGGTTAAAAGTTTTTCGACCTTGGGTGAACTGGCGGATTCAAACCCATTCAGACTGGTTGCTACGGGCGCTACGCTTGGGGCGCTGAGAGTGCTAGAGGCAACTTCTTTTTGCAGCGCTGCTTCGGAATTGCGATGGGCTTGCGCGGCGTTCTGCGCGGCCAGCCTAGCGGCGGTGAGCGCTGCAATGTCGTGAGCGGCCTTGGCATTTGCGGCGGCCGATGCATTAAATATGGCATCATTATTGGAAGGATTGATCACGCTGCTGTCGTTGCGCTGAATGCGCTCCACATCATTAAATGAGGTTGGAAAAAACGCTTCAGAACCTGGCGCGCGAATGGGGCGACCTGCTCTCGCTGGATTACGCCTGAGGCTTCCCACCGGAATATCGTTGTACGATTTGGGTACAGGACTTTGCACACGGCGGGCAATCGCATTCTCAAATTTATCGGACAGGCCCGATTGGGCCATGGACCGCTCTGAAAAGGGACTAACTTCTGCACTAAAGGCCTCGGCCGATTCAGAGTGGGTGGATAAATTGGCTAAGTCTTGCGAAGTAATGGCGATGATCTCCACGCCTTGGTCGGTGTCTTTTGTGGAGAGCACCATGGCATCCGAACCCAATTCAGTGCGAATCAACTTTAATGCTTCGGCCGTATTGGCTGCGATGAATTTTTGAGGGCCCATGCTTTCGCTCCGGAGTAGATCTCTTATATAGTGATTTTAGGGGTTTTTGCCCGTTTGGGAACAAAGAACTTTGAAGAAAGCAAGATCGGAGGTAGGCGGCAATTCGCTTAAGGCCAGCACAATTGCTTGGGGGCAGACTCGGCGCGCTATTCGGGAGATGGTGGTGCGGGTTCGGGTGCCGCTCACAATCACTGGCGGCAGGTTTTGGTTCTCCATTTCCTGGACTCCCTGAATGACCTCTTCACCAAACATGCGGGCCAATGAGGGCTCAATCAGCCCATCCGGTGCAATCGCGCCAGCGCCAATGGATTGCTCAATTAAGCGTTCAAACTCTGGCTGAATTCCCAATACCTGGTAACTGTTGCCATCACCCAAGGTATCTTGAACGATCGTGCGGCGCAGCGCGTACCGAATGTGCGGCAGGATCTCGAGTGGATCGTTGAGCTTGCCGGCGTATTCGCTGGAGATCTCCAAAATGGTGCGCAGGTCTTTGATCGGCACATTTTCTTCCAGCAAGAGCTGCAATGTGCGCTGCAACTGGGCCACGGTCACAATCTTTGGAATCACATCCTCAACTAATTTGGGGTAACTCAGCTTGAAATGATCGAGTAAGTCTTGCGTTTCTTGGCGACCCAATAGCTCGGCAGCGTGCTGGTGTATCAGGTGATCCAGATGGGTGGTAATCACCACGGCAGGTTCCACCACGGTATAGCCTTTGGCGATCGCTTCATCGCGCATGTTCCGTTCGATCCACACTGCGGGCATACCAAAGGTTGGGTCTTTGACTTCAATGCCCGGAATTTTTTCAGTACCACTTTGCTGAATCGCTAGCAAGCGATCAGGTAAGCACTGGCCGCGGCCAATTTCTGCGCCGTAGAGCAAGATGCGATACGTTTCGGCACTGAGTTGCAGGTTATCCCGAATGTGTACCGACGGAATTAAAAAGCCCACTTGGGTCACAAACTTGCGCCGAATCGCTTTAATCCGTTTGATGAGGTCACTGTCATCGCCCTTGTCAACGAGGGGTATCAGGCGATAGGCTAGCTCCAGGCAAAGCGGCTCCACAATCGGCACGTCTTTCCATTCCAACTCTTCATTTAACACCGGCTTGGCAGAGGCAATTTTGGCCTCTGCCGTTCTTCGCTTAATGCGTTGGTGGGTTAAATAGGCCAATACCCCAAAGAGGGCGGCAAAGCCAAGGAAGATCAGGTGGGGCATGCCCGGCAAAATACCCAGAATGCCCAGTACAGCAGCCACAACGCCTAAGGCATTGCTGTTGGCTTCAAATTGCTTAGAGACCTGCCCTGAAAAATCATCATCGGTCGCAACGCGGGTAACCAAGATACCGGCCGCCGTTGAAATAATCAGCGCCGGAATTTGCGCAACCAGGCCGTCGCCAATCGTCAGCGATGCAAATACTCCAAGGGCTTTACCAAATTCCATGTCGTGCTGCAAGACGCCGATCATCACGCCGCCGATCAGGTTAATCACCAAAATCATGATGCCGGCAATGGCATCGCCCCGAACGAATTTAGAAGCACCATCCATGGAGCCGAAAAAGTCTGCTTCTTGAGCAACATCGGCGCGGCGGGATTTTGCTTCCTCTTGCTGAATCAATCCCGCATTAAGGTCGGCATCAATCGCCATTTGTTTACCGGGCATCGAATCCAAGGCAAAGCGGGCAGATACTTCAGCCACACGACCAGAACCCTTGGTAATCACGACGAAGTTAATGATCGTGATCACAATAAAGATCACGATACCCACCGCATAATTACCGCCAATCAAAAACACACCAAAGGCTTCAATCACCTTGCCCGCTGCATCGGTGCCTTTATGGCCTTCCATCAGCACAATGCGGGTGGAAGCGACGTTGAGCGATAGGCGCAGTAAGGTGGTGAGCAGCAGTACGGTTGGAAAGGCAACGAAATCTTTAAAGCTCTTGATGTTGATTGCGGTGAACAGAACAATGATCGAGAGCGCAATATTGAAGGTAAAGAGCACATCGAGCAAAATCGCTGGCAATGGCACCAGCATCATGACCAGTACTAACAGTACCAATATGGGGATGGCGCCTTGTGCCGACGGGCTCGGCAATCGTGCGGTGTCAAAACCCAATATTTTCATGCGTATCGGTCTATTGCCTGATCAAAAAATGAAGGAATGGCCTAAAAACGGCGCTAAATCAGTAAGCACTAACCTATATCTAGTGATTAGCGCCCCAATAGACACTAAATATACTGTAGTTCGGGGGAAAAAACAGTAAAAATGGCAAAAATTGCCGTACTTTTAGATAAAAATTGCCTCGTTGATGAAAATTGCATTTTTACCTCAATTTTTAGCTTTTAGGACCATCTTTTAGGGCATCTTTAGGGCCGCGCGAGCATCCTTTTAAGCATCCCTCAATCTAAAGAGTTCACCCCTTTTAATCCTTAGCTTACTCAAGGCTAAGCCTAAATTTTTCAGGTCTTGGCCATTAAAAAGGGCTTTTAGTGGAAATCTCATTTGATAATCAGGATTTACGTTTTGGATTAGTCATCAACAAGACTTTGCCAATGATGCCTGTAGCAGGAAGTGGCGGTAATTTTGGTAAAGGCATTGTTGAAATCTCTTTAGCAGATTTCGCATCCACTCCAAGCCCTATAAGAATTTGGCAGGCAACGATATCCTCATAGCCCTTTAAGGGTGGATTTTTAAGCATTGAATGTATTGCAGCCTTGGTTGTGCCAACCACAATCCCTAGTCCAATATCTACGGGGATATCTGAAAATCGTCCTTGCTTGATTCCCGCCTTAATATCTTTTTCGATGTCTTTCAAAATCCCCGTGTTTTTATCGGCGTTAGGCCACTCCGTTTGTAGTAATAATTTACCTAGCATGGGGATGTTGACTGCTAATCGAATGCCTAGACGCGTCATGGAAGCTATCGCAATAGCTGGATCAGCAAATGATGGCTTTAGTGGGGAGAGAAACTCTACGATTTGGTTGGCTACATTCAGACCCAAGGCCTTAAATAAACCAGAAGTCCCCGTAAAGTATTTATAAAACGTGCCGCGAGATGTTTCGGCATGCGTATAAACCTCTTCAATACTGATCTCTTTGACAGGCTTTTCTGAACCCAAGATTAAGCCGCTGAGAAGCAGTTTTTCCTGAGTCTCACTTCGACGTTCAGCCGCTACACGAGTGCGGTGATCTTCGGGTTCCTTCATAGCTTCAATTCTAACGTTTAAAAACGTGTTTCGCACCAAAATACAACATTTTGGCAATATTAAAATATACTATTTGTCATAATGACATTTAATATATTATGATGCCGAAGAAACGAGGATAGTGTTGGATTTTTCAGGTTTTGTCTAATAAAAAGGGCATTTGAGTGGCACTCTCACCAACCGGCGCTGTTGGTAATGCATCAATCGATGTGGCTGCGGTTGTCTCCAGCCTAATGACTGCAGAGCAAAAACCCTTAGATGCCATTAATAAAAAAATTGCATCCAAAGAGCTGGCGATTAGTGAATTGGGTGTCGTTAAAACTAAGGTCGCCAGCTTACTTGGGGCCCTAAAGACCTTTGAAGACCCCAATAGTTACATTAACACCAGCATTCAAAGCGACAATTCAGCTGTTTTAAGTGCCACCGCTAGCAATAGTGCGCAGGTTGGCAGTTATGCTGTCAGTGTCGATCAGGTAGCGCAATCTACGCTGTACAACATTGCCGGATTTTCTAGCGCAAGCGCTACCCTGAATACCAATTCCAGTGCCGGCTTTCAGTTGACTGCGGGTAATACGACTTACAGCACCGATGGCAGTAAATCGGTTGATGGAGTAGTCACCGCTAATGCCATTTCAGCAATCGGCACAAACCCAACTGCACAGGCACTGCAGGATTGGATTAACGGGTTACGTTCAGTAACGCAAATATCGGCCACCCTCTCCAAGATGGATGACAGTCAGTATGCTTTATTTATCCGAGGGGATAACGAAGGGGATGCCTACGACTTTTCGATCTCCGGTTTGCAAACCAATGTATCCATTTCAGGTTTCTCCGGTGAGAATGACCTAGTCAGCTTGGAGGCTGTTAATGGATTTCAATTAACGGTAGATGGAACCACGTACAAGACCAGCGGCGCAGGTGCCAATGTGAGGGCGATTACCGGTACCGGAGCTAATGGCGCCACCACGTTAAAAGATATTGTTGCCTGGATTCAAGGCATTTCTGCAGATCGCGACCTTAATTTACTGCCTAGGGTTTTGCAAAATGGTGACATAGCAACATTTGTTCTTGCTCAGGAAGTTGAAAATGCTTCAGCTATTAGCATTGCTGGGATTAGCGCTAGCTCAGCATATCCCGTATTGCTTTCAAGTTCGCAAGCGCGGGGTGATGAAACGGCACTCTTTACTTTTTCTAATCTTAAGCAAGGCGATAGTTTAACCATCGCCGGTTTGACGATGGTTGCAAAACAGGATTTAACGGGTAGCCAGGCGGCTACCGCATTTAATGCGATGCGCAATGGTGCTACTACTAACGCGGTCAGTAGCATGACCAATGGCAGTCGCTCTGATGTCAAAACAGGCAAAGCGACGATTGAGATTAGCAACGTTAATCTTCCGACGAGTGAGGGCACCTATAAGTTAACGAGCTTAGGGGACACTCTCACGATGACAAAGTATGTCAGCGGTGTCGCCAGCACAACAGCATCTATTCAAATTGTTACTAGTGGAGTCAGCGACCCTGCATCAAGCCCACCAAAAGTACTATTTCAAAGTGTATTAAATGGTCAAACTGATCTTAGTTTTGGAGCGCTAGGCTCATTTAGGGTTAATACAATTCTGGCAGCAACATCGACCGAAACTGCTACCGAGATTGCTAGCAAGATACTTAATGCAGTTGATTCGGCCGGACAAGTCACTGCCAATGCATGGGTTTCTGTTCCAGATGCGGATTGGGCAAATGATGCAAAGACGAGTCTCGGTTTTCCAGATACGCGGAACATGAAAGCGGTCATCACAACTACGGGATCAACCAAAATACGCATTGCTGCCAGTACTACTGATGGGTTAAGGGAAGTGCCGGGCTATGCCCTCAAACCTAGCATGGACGATGGGTTGGTTACAGAGATGGCATTTACTGGCACTGCAGCGCAACTGAGTGCGACCCTCAAAACATTGGAAGCCAATAGTCCAGATGGACTGGGAAAAGTATCTGTTCATATCGTCCCTGCAGCTATATCGGTTAGGGTGGACTCAGTAACGGGAGGGATTTCTTACTATAAGACGGGATTGGGAGACGCTAGAGCAGATCGCGCAAGGACTGATGCAAAGAGCGCTGCCAACCAAATTGTTGCATCGGGCGGCACCTTAACTGGATATCTCACCAACATTACGAGTGCTGAAGAAATGGCATTTATTCAGTCAAAAGGGTTGCGCTCTAGTGCTTGGATTGGTTTAAGTGACCAGACAGCTGAAGGCCAGTGGCGATGGATGGATGGACCAGAGGCGGGATCGCTTTCAAGCTATTTTAATTGGGGCAACCCGCCGGGCAACCCGCCAACTATTAATACAAATGATAATTATGTGATTCTCAAATCCGACTATACATGGGACGATATTACGCTAACCCGAGTTAATAATTCTCTGGTTGAATACAATGCTGCCGCTAATTCCACATTACTCCGAAGGGAGTTCAACCTTCCTTCACCCGGTGTCACCACTGTAAATAGCGGAAGTGATCCCGATGTTCTCAGTGCGCTCAATTACGCCAACTTTAGCGGCTCCGTCTCTGGTTACACAACGAGCTTAAATGGAAGCCAGCTGACGTTCACATCCACTCAGCCCCTGACCAATATCACGCCTAATATTAGCTACTCATTTACAGCTGCATCTGGATCGCCTACGGTATTTTCTGCACCGGTGATTACCGATGGAGGCACAGGCTCTTTGACTGATGCCCAATTGCAATTTCCTCCAGGCGGTCTACAGGCTGGAGATTCAATATTGGTAGCAGGTTTAAGGTTTACCGCAAGTCGTGCCGCTAGTGGCGCCGAAACTGCTGCCGCTTTTGCTAACTTAGCAAACGGCGCAACTACTGGTGCAGGCACATCATATGGAAGCTATTCTGGAGCCTTGGTAGGCTTTAGTTCTGGTGCGATAGTGAATAGCAATCAGCTTGTATTTACGCAAATTCCCTCTGGTACTCAAACCTCAATTGACAGATCCTCAAGTATTGCTAAAGCAATCGTGGGTACTGGGTTAACAGTTGAAAAGTATTCCACAGCACAAAATGCTAATTTCACGGTAGGCGATAAGTCGTATTCAAAAACGAGCAATGCGATTAGCGATGCGATTACTGGGGTCACACTGTCCTTAATGGAAAAAGGCGTTGCCAATGTCCTCGTTGCGCTTGGAGAGGACAAATCAGAGGCGACAATCAAAGGTTTTATGACTGCCTACAACGATTTGATTAAGTCTGCCAATGGCATGACTGCAAATTCATCAAATTCAACAAAGCCTGGAGCGTTTGCCAACAGCCCAACAAGCCTGTCGTTTATTTCTGATATTAAGCGCAGAGTCGCCGATGGTGCAAGCTACAACATTCCTAAAGCGGGCGTGTCGGGACAGCCCACCAGATTTAGTCTTGCATCCCTCGGATTGGAGTATCAACTCGATGGCACATTGGCTTTTAACCCGGTGAGTTTGCTCACTGCCCAATCAACCGGATTGCGAGACAAGTTACTCAGTGGACTAAAGGTCGGCTACCAAAGTAGTACAGATAATCTAGCGAACCTATTGGATAGTCAAATAAGCTCTATCAGCTCGCTTGCTTATCAAACAAGCGAAAGTACTCAATCGATTTCCAGCCTGAAGAAGGAAAAGGATCAAATCAAGGCGCGCTTAGACAAGATACAAGCGGGCTATATCGTCCAATACGCCAACTTAAATAAGCTGTTGTTCCAGCTTAATTCCACTAGCACTAGCCTGGGAAGTGCCTTAGATAGCCTGTCGAATATGAATTCGAATAAGTAGACATTCAGTACTATTTTCTGCCCAAGCACTCATGGAAGTTATTGATTAGGTAACTAACTACGCTATCGCCAACCTCACGCACTGCTGCAGCGCTCTGTGCCGCAGCATTCTTCTGGGCATCTTCTGCCAAATGGCGTTTTCACCCCGCACTTCGGCCAAATATTCGCGAACCGTAGTGGGTACTGAGCGATCTTTTCTATAAATGGCGCATTCAATCCATTCGGGCACGCCATCAATAAGGGTGTCGGCTTGAGTAAATACCAAGCCATTAAATTGAGGGTGCTGATTAAGAAGCTTTGCACACCCCTCAATGGTGATAAAGACGTGCCACTGCCCATCTTCGTATTGGGTAAAGCTTATCTCTTCGCATAAGGGATCTAAATGCAGGCTTTGTATCATGCGTAAAAGAGTCATAATCGCCTTAGCAGGCACTTCAATTTGTAAATCAACCCAAGCTTGGAGTTCTGTTTCATTCATGCCAAGCTCAGCAGCGGCTTTGGCTAACTCCTTTGCAATGAGGCTATTAAAGACATCAATCGCTTGAGTCATTTGCGTTTGTGCCTTAGATTGATGGATTACTCCAGCACCAAAAGTCACCATCTTCGGATTGCTAGTTGCAGTTGGGCTAGGCATTTCGATTGCTTTCCCCATAAGATCTTCTGGAGTATTTTCTATGCCTTTCTTTTCTAAAATTCCTTTTAAGGCTTGAGAGCCCTTATTGGGTTGATTGGATCTTGCTGTAGAGCTTTTCATGATGGATCTCCTTCTATACACTTAATTGGCATGCTTGATTACTAATCGCCGGCTGTTTTGCACAGGGATCTTGTAGGTACTGGCGATCTCTGGGAGATCGTGCTCTAAGCGTTTACTGTCTACTCTAAAAGAGGGTTTGGGCGATTTCCAGGTGGCTAAGACTTTGCCTTGATAGGTGAGGGTCTCCGCTTCACCCATTTGGGTCATGATGTTTTGTTTAATTGCAGAGATCTCTTTTTCTCGAACATCAATCTCGCTGTTAAGTAACTCCAGTTGCCGGGTTAATTCCAGCGTTTGTTCTTTGGCCTCGACCGTTTTTGCTGAATCTCCTTTGCTAAAGAGCTTTTGACAATCGGCTTCGCTTTGCGCTGGGGGAGGTACATCTTTTAAAACATGCTCACTCCAAAAGAGACTGGCTTTTTGCAGTATTACTTTTTCAAGGGCTAAGTCTCTTGAGACCTCATAGATCCTAAAGTCGCTATTTCCAAAGAGCACGGCTAAATCTGTTTTGTCGATATTGGTAATGGCCATGTACCAAATGCATTGGCATAGGTAGCTCATCGGCACTTCATCGGATCCAATCTCTCCCCAGTCTCCAGAGCTAAAGGGATTCGCAGTTTTGCATTCCAAAATTCGGGCAGGGGAAGGATTGCCATTTTCTAAAACAAAGCGATCTACATGCGCGCTCATAAAGGCATGTTCTGGGTGGATGTAGATTGATTCATCATGGATGAGTTCAAACCCCGTAGCACGGGAGTATTCAGAGGCGACAAACTCCTCAGCAAAAGAGCCAAAGCGCAAAGGCAAGGAGTCTAGCCTTTTCGTTTCTTTGCCGGTCTTTTCCATCCAGACCTCTAATGGGCTTTTAAACTTAGATAGTCCCAAAAGAGCGCCAATATCACTGCCACCTATGTATTTGCTGCGATCTACGCTAAAATTTTGATTAATAAGCATTTTTTTACCTTATTTGGTGAATTAATTAACTAAAACAATTAATAAATTAATCATTTTGATTAATTCTAAGGTATTTTTTAAGTGATTACAAGCGCCCAGATACGTGCAGCCAGAGGAATCTTGAATTGGTCCAGAAAGGACTTGGCCGAACACTCTGGAGTTAGCTTTGCTTCGATGATGAGGCTTGAGTCTTTTAAAGGGGTGCCTGCAAGCAATTTCAAAACTCTTGAATCTATAAAACAGGCGTTTGAAAAAGCTGGCGTTGAATTCATTGGTACGCCCGAAAGCGGGGCAGGGGTCAGATGGAAAACATAGTTTTTGCGAAACGAACTCAATTTTTATTCATAAATTCAATGGGTTAGTATTTTTTCTAAGAGCCACTTTTCTGTAAAAATTGCTTTTAGAAAGTTTTTAGGGGGGGTATATGGCGCAAGGCAAACGATCTGGCGGACCTAAAACAGTGGAAGGCAAGTCTCGATCTTCCAAAAACGCCACATCCCATGGGCTCACTTCTATGGCGCCCAGTAATTCAAATGAAAAGGCTTTAGTAGATTCCTACTCCAAGGAGCTGATTGAGTACTACAAGTCGGAGTCACCCTTAGAGCAATTGCAAATTCAGCGAATTGCAAGGTGCCGAGCCAAATTAGCCTATTTATATGATCTTGAGCAGGTCAAACTATCTTTGGCTGTCAAAGAGCTTGAATCCCAGCCAGAAAAAATATTGGAAAAGATTCCCGCCGCCACCGGCCTAGCCATGGGGATGGCTATAGATCTCATCACGAGCGGGCAGATTCATTTGCCATGCCGCCTAGACTTGCCTCTCTTAGAGTCCATTTGCGATGAAATCAATCAAATGCATGGGGTAATAGAGAACAGGCATCAATTTGCTAGAGCGTTGCCGCGCCTAACTAAATACCTTAATAACTACCCGGTGGTGGGTTTGAATAACACCAGTCAATGGATGCAAAAGTTAGAGGCCATTAGTAAAGATCTCAATATGACTGATGAGTTTGGCGAAGGTTATGTTGGAGAGTATGAGGAGGTCATTAAAGGTTATCTGCGAAGTAGGGAGTATGAAGCCCTTATGGAAAATGAGGCCATGAGACCTGGATTAGAGGAATTAGAGAGATACCAAGAGGAGCGGCGTATTGCCCGTGGCCAAAAACCAAAAAAAGTAGAGCCTGAGCCAAAAGTCGATCCAGACGTTATTACCGATTTGCCAGCCGTCACACTCCAGCTGAAGCAATTTCTAGACCTACACAAAAGTCATCAAAAAGCCCAGGAGCTTGTAGCTCAATATCAAGAAATTAAGGATTTAATGCTACGAGCCCTAAGCCTGCCGGTAGCAGAGTCTGATCTATTAATGCGCTATCAAACCACTTTAGAGCGACGCTTGTCCTCGGCCATTGGGGAATTGCTGGCGCTGCAGCGAAGCCCAAAACCCTAATCTAGGGCCCCAAAAGACCCGAAAACCTCCCTTTTTCTGCTGTCAAAGAAGCAAGGGTGAGGGATTAAATCATCTTAGGTGGGGGCGGATGGTAGCCATTGTCCAAGAATAATACTTTGTAAAAACAATGAGTTGTGGATTTTATGCGCACTCCGTGATTGACAGAGTCAATAAGCCCTAAACGCTTTCCGCCAGCAAGCCGTTAACTGATTTACAGGGAAATCAAACCACGTTGGCCGTTCCCACGCTGTACTTACTGAGGAGTTTTAAATGCCTACCGTCATTAACACCAACTTGGCTTCGTTGTTTGCCCAAAACAGCCTTTCCAACGCACAGAATAATTTAGCAACCTCAGTTCAGCGCTTATCGTCTGGCTTGCGTATTAACAGCGCCAAAGACGACGCTGCTGGCCTGTCCATCTCACAGAACATGCAGTCCCAGATTAACGGTACGAACCAATCGATTCGTAACTTAAGCGACGCAACGAACTTATTGCAAGTTTCGGATTCATCGCTTTCTACCGTTCAAGACATGTTGCTACGCCTGAAGCAGCTCGCTACCCAAGGGTATGACGGCTCCCTAAACGGTGCCCAAAGACTCAACCTTGTTCAAGAAATGAAAGAATTGAACAATGAGATTAATACAACTGCAGCCCGTACTGAATTTAATGGCATCAAACTGTTGTCCCAGGGCGGATCAACCGATCAGGTCAACTCCGATATTAAGGCCGGTGTAAATCTAGTCACCACGGCGGTTGCGGCCGAAGCGGGGGCGGCTAATAAAGGAATTTTGTTGGACGGTGCCACCGCTACACTCGCCGCCGCATCCGCCACCACGTTAACAGTAGTACTCGATGAAGCAGTGTCTAATAAACTACCCGGCACTTATACATTTGGCGCCGTGGGTGATCAGTTAACGCTCAACGGCACAGTCGATGGCGTGCAAACTGCCCAAACGCTTACTGTGGCAACTGCGCCTGGAGATCAGGTAGTCGGTAGAGTGACGCCGCAGTCACTGAATTTTGATCGCTTTGGCATTACACTTAACTTAAGAACTACTTCTGCCGCAGCAAACACCCCGATTACGGGCGCTGTGATAGCGGCAGCGATCGTTGCTGAGGGTACAGGAGCTGGTGACCAGGGAAAATTACTCATCGCTGGTAACGTCTCACAAATTACATCGACGAGCGTGACGGGCGCTGCAGCAGGAACGTATACGATGACTGCCGCTGGTGCTGTAATAACAATGGCAGGTACCGTTAATGGCCAAGCGATAACACAGGCCG
>Ga0247839_1003605_pt1 | contig 21086 bp, 16 predicted proteins | sample LaCruzMarch2015__6_FD_192405 | JGI IMG/M metagenome (GOLD analysis project Ga0247839, IMG submission 192405) | Freshwater microbial communities from meromictic Lake La Cruz, Castile-La Mancha, Spain - LaCruzMarch2015_16m | ecosystem: Environmental > Aquatic > Freshwater > Lake | place: Spain... | reverse complement strand
AGTTGCAACTGCTGCGAATATTGAATACTTGGGCTTTGTTGAAGATGCTGGATTAGTTAGCTTAATGCAAAACGCTAAAGCCTTTGTTTTTGCAGCTGAAGAGGATTTTGGTATTATTCCAGTTGAAGCGCAAGCCTGTGGTACGCCTGTAATTGCGTATGGACGGGGTGGAAGTCTTGAAACTATTAATGGCTTAAGTAGTGAATCACCAACAGGCGTTTTTTTCGCTGAGCAAAGCACGGCTGCTGTGATTGCTGCGGTTGCCCAATTTGAAGCGCAAACTGTAATAACGTCTGAAAATTGTCGGCAGAACGCACTGCGCTTTTCTGCTGCACGCTTTAGAACTGAATTTATTGCGTTGGTTGAACAAGTGCTTGAGCGGCGTAATGAAAATATGTTTGAACGTGAACGTAGTCAGAGCTCTCATGAGTTAAGTTAGTATTAGTTGTTATTTACCTAAATGCCACGGAACTAGTTGTGGATTGCTTTATAATATGATAATAGCAAAAATATGGGAAAAACATGGGGAATTGATATACAATTATGCACGGGTAAAGTATTTCATGGGGATTATATAATTAAAAAAACTATCATAGAGGATTATGCACTCAATTTGGGTTGAATTATTGTATAGATAATTCATCTTCGTTTATGACGTTAATTAGATATATAGGTTATATGGGAAAATATAAAAAACACTTACGGCATGCGGCACATTTAATTTTAGTATTAGGTGCATTTTTGAGTGTCGCACTGATTTTAATTAATCAAGTCATGGTATCAATTGTACCTGTAAGTGCTATTGCGGGAAACGTAGATTTAAGAAATGGCTTAGATAGTTACGCTCTTAAATCAAATGTGTCAACTATTTTTGTTTTTCGACCAAGGCTATTGACTTCTTCAATTAATGTTCCATCTAACTCAAATAAAATAAAATTGAAAATAGTTGACATAACTATTGCTAATGCATTTAATCATAAATTTTTGAATTATAATGTGTCTAGAGAAACTTCACTGGCTGATATTTTAAAGATATCAAACTTTGTTGAAATGACGGTTCATTCACAATCCGTAATTGATCAAGGTCATAACATTTACAAAAATGTATTCTGGTCATTACTTGTTGGTTTCGTACTTTCTATTGGAGTGGTTTTTTTATTTTCAATGATTTTTATTGTTATAGATAAAATTTTGCTTCGTTTTTTTATAAGATATAATGATAACAGTCTATCTAAGAAAATTGTATTATTGATAACATCCGTGTGCTTGATGACTGTTGTTGCTTTATCAATTAGCGTATGTTTTTGTGGTTTATTATCTGGGGATGATGGTTTCTTTAACTTAATGGCAAAGTATCCTCAAGACGTATTGACGACTGGTACTCCAACCCTATATTATAAAATTACTCATTTGCTATTTTTAATATCAGGTAGTAATATTGTTCTTTTTAGAGCCGAGTCATTGTTTTTAAATTTTCTAGCCGTGTTGTTTTTAACATATGCATTGGTTAGGTTTTATGAAGTTAAATTTAATGCCAATATGGCGTTACTAGAACGTTGGATTTTTTTTGTATTGCTGTATATATCAAGTTCATTTCTCTTAATTCATCATACAACACCTGATTATAACGTGTTATCAAAAGTTATTGTTTTTTGTCAAGTTGCTATATTAATTATGTTGTTTGGTAACATTATAGGTAATAATATTTTACGTTTTACATTGGTGATTCTACTCGGCTTTCTTACTGGCTTTAATATTTTTATTAAATTTCCTGAGTCAGTTGCGAGCACTGTAATTATTTTGATTGTTTTGTTTATTATACCTGGTAAATTTTTTAAATTAGTGACATTATTTATCATTGGGTATTTATTTGCATTATTGACATATTTTACATTGATTCAACATCCTCACGATGCGTGGATGGTTTTTAACAATACGATGCAAGTTGCGCATATGCTTGGAGGTCATCAGGCATCTGAGCTTTTATTGAATAATTTTCATGATATTGGAGTGTGCTTAGTCCAAGTGGCTGTGGTAGTCTCTGTCTATCATTTTATTACATGTAGTGCTAAGTTTTCAAGTAAAAGATTAGAGGTTTTATTAAGCGTGTGCGTTGTAGTTTTATTAATTGCAATCTTTCGTTCTTTACCATTATCATTTCCTGTGGTAATTCACTATTTAAAACCATTGGTTTTTTCATTGTTATGTATTATTGGACTTATATTATATGAAAATATTCGGCAAAATGTCTCACGTGGATATGAACAACGTAAATTATTTAAACAAGTAAATATTATTAGCGTTATTTTATTGGTAATGGTTTATGTTGCATCCGTTGGCACTGATATTGACATTGTGTATCATGCAATTTTCCATATTCCCTTGCTGTGTAGCATAATCATGCTTCAATGGTTAATTCTTGATGACGCTGTGCGCTATAAGTTAGTGCTATTAATGATTTTAATAGTTAGTATTAGTGCAATATTCATAAAAGGTATAATCTATAACAGTTATATGTATGTTAATCTCTTTCAGCAAAATATACCATATCAAATAGATGTGACTAATCGAGTTTATTTGGATCAGGATACTGTTTCGGGTTTAGATTTAATCAGGAATAAACTTGACTTATGTGGTTATAGCAATGGAGATTACATCGTAGGCTATTATAATATGCCTGCATTGGTTTTTGCTCTTGGGGCAAGATCACCAGTAAACCCGTGGTACGCAGTTGGATTTAATCATGAAAGTACACTTAAAGTAAATGAATTCATGAATTCATTAATGAGCAATATAGTGAAACAACACTTATTTGTTTTGGTTGATGAGTTGAATAAAACGGCTGAAGTTGATTTGGGTCTAAATAATTATACCGATTGTGGTCGTGTAGATGTGTCACCATATCCAGCACTTAATTTTAGTGGAATAAAGATTTATAAAAGTAAATAGTTTTAAAGCTTAATTTGATGTATTCTTTTTTTAGGAGTCTATTTGTGAAATGTGTAATTTTAGCCGGTGGTTTAGGAACTAGGTTATCCGAAGAAACTGGCTCTAGACCAAAACCAATGGTTGAGGTAGGTGGTAAGCCTATTTTGTGGCATATAATGAAACTCTATTCACATTATGGGGTGAATGAATTTATTGTGTGCTTGGGTTATAAAGGTTATGTAATCAAAGAATATTTTGCGAATTATTTTTTGCATATGTCGGATGTAACTTTTGATATGTCAAATAATCAAATGACGGTACATAATCAGCATGCTGAAGCGTGGAAAGTTACCTTGGTGGATACTGGTGATGAATCAATGACAGGTGGGCGCTTGGCACGGGTTAAAGATTATGTTAAAGATGAAGAGGCTTTTTGCTTTACTTATGGCGATGGTGTGAGCGATGTAAATATTAGCGAGCTAATTGCTTACCATCAACAACATGGTAAATTAGCTACACTTACAGCAGTGACTCCTCCAGGTCGCTTTGGTGCTTTGGATATTAAAGATGGTGAAATCCGTAGTTTTAAAGAAAAGCCTAAAGGTGATGGAGCTTTGATTAACGGTGGGTTCTTTGTGTTATCGCCTAAAGTAATTGATTTAGTTGATGGGGATAGTTGTATTTGGGAGCAGAAGCCATTAGAACATCTAGCCAAGAATCATGAATTAATGGCATTTGATCATGATGGATTTTGGCAACCGATGGACACGCTACGTGATAAGCATCATTTGGAAGAGTTGTGGAGCTCGAATAAAGCGCCGTGGAAGTTATGGAAATGATAAATTCTCAATTTTGGCAAGGTAAGAAGGTTTTACTCACTGGTTGCACGGGCTTTAAAGGTAGCTGGATGACTATTTGGTTAAATATGCTGGGTGCTAAAGTGTTCGGTTATTCATTAGCCGCACCAACTAATCCCTCGATGTGGGAAGATATGCAGCTTGAGACGCTCTGTGCTGAGATGTGCTATGCCGATATTCGTGATTATGCTCGGTTGGAGAGCTATTTTCAGCAGGTGCAACCCGAGATTGTTATTCATATGGCAGCGCAGCCCTTAGTGCGTTATTCATATCAGTATCCACGTGAAACTTATGAAGTGAATGTAATGGGCACGGTTAATTTACTTGATGCCATCCGCAATACTGGTTATGGGCGTGCCGTGGTAAATGTGACTACCGATAAATGCTATGAAAATAAAGAGTGGCTGTGGGCTTATCGTGAAAATGAACCAATGGGTGGGCATGATCCTTATAGTAATAGCAAAGGCTGTTCGGAATTAGTTACCGCCGCGTTTATTAATTCGTATTTTGGACATCCTGATAGTCAAACTTTTGTTGCGAGTGGACGTGCTGGTAATGTAATTGGTGGTGGTGATTGGGCTGAAGATCGCCTTATTCCTGATATTATTCGTAGCTTTAGCAAGAGTGAGTCTGTTAGTATTCGTTTTCCAAATGCGGTGCGTCCGTGGCAACATGTGCTTGAACCACTCTCGGGTTATTTATTGCTAGCCGAAAAATTATATCACGACAAACAGCATTATGTTGGTGGCTGGAATTTTGGCCCACTTGATAGCGATACCAAAACAGTTGCACAAATTGTTAATCAGATGTGTGAAATTTGGGGGGATGCGGCAAACTGGAGTCGCGATGGTAATGATAATCCGCATGAAGCGAATTTATTGCGCTTAGATTGTTCTAAAGCGCGTATGGTCTTGGGTTGGCAGCCAGTTTGGAATAGCTCCATAACCTTAGATAAATTAACTTTATGGTATAAGGCGTATTTTGCAGGGCAGAATATGCTGGAACTAAGTCAACAACAAATTAATCAATATATGAAGGATCTCAAATGTTAGAACAATTGCAAACTGAAATTTTAGAATTAGTCGGTAAATTTGCTGCACAAAAGTATGTCGCTAAACCCTTTGTGGCTGGTGAAACCGTAATTCCGCCAGCGGGTAAAGTTATTGGCGAGCTTGAGCTTAAGTATATGGTTGAAGCTTCACTCGATGGTTGGTTAACTACGGGGCGTTTTAATACAAAATTTGAAGCGGAACTAGCCAAGTATTTGGGTGTAAAACATCTAATTACTGTTAATTCAGGTTCTTCGGCTAATTTGGTCGCCTTTAGTGCACTAACTTCGCCAAAATTGGGTGAACGTGCGATTCAACCTGGCGATGAAGTTATTTCGGTAGCCGCTGGCTTCCCGACCACAATTAACCCAATTTTACAGTGTGGTGCGGTGCCAGTATTTTTGGATGTTGAAATTCCTACTTATAATATTGATGTTACTAAACTAGAACAAGCGATTAGTCCAAAAACTAAAGCGGTATTTATTGCCCATACCTTAGGTAATCCATTTAATTTAGCTGCGATTCGTCAATTTTGTGATCAACATAGCTTATGGCTAATTGAAGATTGTTGCGATGCGCTTGGTTCAGAATACGCGGGTAAAAAAGTTGGTAGCTTTGGTGATATTGCCACCGTGAGCTTTTATCCAGCTCATCATATCACCATGGGTGAGGGTGGTGCGGTATTTACTAACAATGATGAGTTAAAAGTAATTGCTGAATCATTCCGTGATTGGGGACGCGATTGTTATTGCCAACCCGGTTGTGATAATACCTGTGGGAAACGTTATTGCCAACAACTCGGTAAGTTACCGTTTGGTTATGATCATAAATATACCTATTCACATTTAGGCTATAATCTAAAAATTACCGATATGCAAGCGGCTTGTGGTTTAGCGCAGTTGGCTCGCCTTGATGATTTTGTGCAACAACGTAAGAGTAATTTTAAGTATTTGAAAGCTAAATTACACGAGTGTAGCGAATTTTTGATTTTGCCTGAAGCAACGGCAAATTCAGAACCTTCATGGTTTGGTTTTCCAATTACAATAAAAGAAACCGCTGGCTTTAGCCGTGCGGATTTATTAAACTATCTCGATGATAATAAAATTGGCACACGTTTATTATTTGCAGGAAATGTGACTAAACAACCGTATATGCAAGGACGCACCTATCGCACAGTTGGTGAACTAACTAATTCGGATCGGATTATGAATCAAACTTTTTGGGTTGGGATTTATCCTGGTTTAACTGAAGAAATGTTGGATTATACCGCGGAAGTTATTAGTCAATTTTGTGGTATTGGTTTCTAAATTAAACAAAAGTAAGATTTTTACGTGAATGCTCGCGGCAAGCCGCGAGTTTAATTAACTCTATAGCTACATACCTTAGGTCTTAATGAAAAAATATTTATTACGAATGCTACCATATCTTAGTGTTGCAATTATTATTGCTGGATACATGTCAATAACAGTGAATAGATACCTTCCTGTTCAAGATGGCTGGTTTCAATACTATTCCATGTTATTGGTCAAAGGTCAATTCCCTTATAAAGACTTTTTTTATTATATGACCCCTGGCTACTTGTACTTCTTTAAATTACAGTATCTTATGTTTGGCAATGATTTCTTAGATTATAGAATCTATGGAGTTTTTGAGCGAGTGCTTATTGCTTGGCTAATGATTGGGCTATTAAATAAGCATTTTAGCAGTTATGAGTGCTTTTTAGCTGTGACCTTTGGATTTTTTGCTTATGCTGGATTTAATCTGGATTATCCTGATAGCTATTATCAAAGCGTGTTTTTAATATTTATGGTGTCAATAGTTTTACTTTATAAAGTTCTTAATACAAAAAATGTTGGTCTAATGTATTGTTACGCTGTTTTGCTAGGTGCTTCAAATTCGCTTTTACTATTATTCAAGCAATCTACTGGAGTGGTTTGTTTATTTGTATTTAGTATTTATTTAGTAGTGTCGATTTGGAATAAATTTAGATTAAGAGAGACATTTATAGTAATTAGTTTATACTTCTTAAGCATTTTATTTATTTTGGGTAGTGTTATATTTTGGTTACAGTTGCATGATGCCTTGCCTCAATTTTATCATCAGGTGTTTGGTAGTTCATCTGCAAAAGGAAGCCCATTCGGTATCCTCACAAATGGTGTAATTCGTTCGGTTTCTAATTTGAATATTTTTGCGATTCCATGCCTAGCTTTGATTTTTTATGCATATAGCAAAATTAAAGAGCAGTCAATAAAATCAACCAAAAACCTTTTATTGTGGTTCGCCACGTGTTTAGTTTTGGCAGTATGTTATGTCATGCCATTGTTTATTCAATTACCAACATTTCTTTATTGGAATAAGCATATTGCTGATAAAGTTACATCAATAATTTTTCTGCTTATGGTTATAGTTTGCTTGCTTTATGCTTTTAAACGTCACCAAAATAAGTTATTTGGCTTTTTATTTTATGCTAGCTTTTGGGCGGTTGTATGGATGTACTCTCACGGTACATCGGGGATTATAGAAATACCCTCAACGTGGTTAGCATTCTCAATTTGCACACTTATTCTGTTACGAGGCTTGAGTAGTAAGGTTAGCAGAGGTATTGTTTTTATATTGGGATGTTATTTCATCTTGATCATTTCTGATTTTCGTTATAGACAACCCTATGCTTGGTGGGGCTGGTTCGAACCAGATATACATGCCGCTAACGTAGTTAATAATATACCAGGAATTTCTAATTTCAAGTTATCTCCACGCACCAATATCATGTATAATAAGATTTACACGGATATAATGAATAATACTACGCGTGATGATCAGGTTTTTGTGTTTCCTCATATGCAAATTTTTAATGTTATGACTGGAAGAATGAACACTAATTTTACACCAATAACTTGGTTTGATGTGTGCCCAGATAAATATGCAGAATCTACAGCTCAGTGGGTTGACAAAGTTAGGCCTAAAATTATTGTTTATATGCATGTTAGTAAAACCGCACTAGAAGTGCATGAGAAGTCGTTTAGAAATGGCAATCCATCTGGGCAGCGTGAAATAATAAAAGTAATTAATAAATTAGTTAACTCTGGGGAATATGTTGTTATCGATAGTTTTACCCAAGATGAGGGCGAGTTTGCAAACTTTCCTCTTACTGTATTAATGCGAAATGATAAATAATGGTTAGATATTCTTAGTCGTCATATTGTAGCTCTGATCTATTACAGTAAATTAATATGTACTCACGTTTTTTGTTGAAAAGAAATTATATAAATGTTAAAAAAAATTTTAAATCCGTTGTATGTGCTAACAATATTTGTCAGGTGGGCATTGTTCCTACGTATGAACGGCTTGAACGTGGTTGTTAATTTTTTACGCAAGTATGGTATGCTGTTCTATGTGTTCTTGATAGCAATAAATATTGCTATTTTGAGCTATTATTTAGTTAATGTGCTGCCAATGTCCTTACCTAATTACTCCTATTTTGACGGAGTTGTACTTTATTTCAACGACCATAAAAAAGTTGAATTGGCAGAATATATTGTTGGGGTTGTATTCTTGGGCTTGTGGTTTTTAACTGCTGTTTTTGGAACGCAAAAATTAAGCAAACGAGCACGTCGATATATAAATGTTAGTATACAATCTTTGTTAGAAAAAGATAACTTTATTATACTTAATATTGCTTTATTTGTTAACTTATTTCTTCCTGTTCTGCTTATTTATATTGGTCATTATAATTTAACTACTATACTAATTCAATTTGGTAGTTTGCTAATAGGAATTATAATTCCTTTGTGGAGTTATTTATTAAGGTTTGGACATACTGGTGTTTTTAGAAAAAGTAAATTAGTTGAAATAAAAAAATCGTATGACGAAGTTATCAGAATAGATGAAAGTGTAAACTCAAGAATATTATGGAGTATTTTAGTGGTTTTTACCGTGTCTTTTCTAGGATATATTTTCTATAACCCAATTTTTCAAAATCCAAAAATAATTAATGAGTACTTTAATATACCTGAGCAAACTATAATAAAAACTAAACATGCATATAAAGTGGTAGATAACACAGCTTATTGGAGTAAACATATGGTTTCTCCAATAACATTCAAGAGTGATGTAAATGGAAAACTATACAAGGATAACTGTTTAAACGGAACTCTCAATGAGTTAAATATTTTAATGCCTAGTTTAATGGATAGTAACGTATACTATAATAAATTTTTTAATCAGCTCTGTTTTAATGGTGATATTCCAGTAAGTGATTTTGATATCCATAATACTAGTTTATTTAATGTTTTAAATAAAAATCATGAGTTAGCATCTCAAAGAAGCTTTACTGTGGTCACGGCGGAGGATCAATCATTTATACAATCCAACATGTATGAGTTACGCTGGCAATTGGCAAGTCGATTTATGATTCATCATAATGGTTTTATGTTTATACCTATTAGTAGCCTTATGCTTCATGAGAGTTCAGCACATGTTAGTGCACAATACGGGCTTAGCAATGCGAAGTTATTTGCATTCGTTTATAATAAATTTGGAGATATATCTTTTGATAATTGGTTAAGAGTTTCATATGTGTTTTATTTAGTCTATTTTCTAATGTTAATTTTGGTTAGCGCTTCAATTACGCGTAGTTATGTGTGGACCGCTATCATTTTAATCATGTCGTTGACGATTGAGAATTTGCATGGATATGATTTCCTACTTTTGCCGCCAGGAGATTCTCCATGGCGAAACTTGCTTGATTTACTTTCTTTGTTAATGATGTTTATTTATTCTCGGCAAAAGAGTTTTATATTTTATGTAATTGCATTATTTTTAGGGCTCGTGTCCATAATTCTTAATCCACAAATTGGTTTGATGATTTTAGTTGCGACGCTCTTATCTGGAGTCTTTTATGCCGTGTATGAGCGCTTAAGAATAAAACTTACATTGATATCGTCTATTTTAACTCTCGTTGGTGCTTTATATTTGTATGTAAAAAGCACTGGGGATGATGATCTAGCTCAGTATTATCTTGATGGTGTAATTGGTTTTTCAATTAATTTTATTCAATTAATTCAGTTATTTGTTGCGATTTTAATTTCCTATCTGATTATTTTTAAAATAATTCGAAAACAGACAACTAAAAATTACATATATTTAATTTTTATGGTGATTTATGCTCAGGAACTATTACTATACGTTGTTTGGCATTTTAATACAGATGGGTTTTTAGCGCGTGGTTATATTTATACTCTAGCTATAATTTTGCTAGTGTTTAACATTAAATCTTTTATTCCTGATAATATTAAAAAAATACTGTGTATTGGTATTTTGGGGTTATATTGTTATAGTGTAATATTTATGTTACAAAGTAAATATCAGTATGATAAAATCTTTGAACAGCATGTTACATACAATTGGAATTTAGATCGAGCACATATCACGTCAACAATGAATCCAATTTATTTTGAAAATGGAGTTAAATTAATTGAAAAATATAGTAAAAATCAAAATGGAATTTACATTATTTCGGAATATGATAATTTTCTCCCGTTTTTATCACACAAATATAGCTTAATGCCATTTTTTGATATGAAATGGTATATGGTCACACCAAAAGAGTTAAATAAAACGATTAATTTATTGAAGATCCAGCAACCAGAGTATCTCTTCGTTGATACCAATATTGATCGGAACTTAAATAACGAAATAATTGATTCTAACTTAACTAAGATTGGAGTTCTGAATCAAGAGTCTATTTGGCGTGTACAACGCTTAAAGCTACTGAGTTTGGTTTATCAAAGTGTAGCCGCAAACTATACTTTGGTTGAGAGTAGTAGCCTTATTTCGGTTTACAAATTAAAGAATAAAATAAGATAGGTTTTAGGAGAAAGTTATCAAACTAAAAGAAAATATTATTAGTTTATTAAAGCAACGATTTGTTCAATTCTGTATTTCTGGTGGAATTAATGCTATTATTACTTATGGACTCTATTCGCTGTTAATTATACTGAAGTGTAATTATTTAGTTGCCACTACAATTGGCTTTGTGATTGGTGTTTTATTTAGTTATACGGTGAATTCATTATTTATCTTTCATCAGAAAATACGTTATCGTACGCTATTAAAATATAGTCTTGCGTATGTGCTTAGTTATTTCATTAATATGTTATTAATGTATCTCTTGGTTGATTGGTTTTTAGTCAGTAAATTTGTTGCACCGATAATTTGCATGGCCATAATGGCTGTAGTGAATTATTTTTTAGTAAAAAAATTTGCATTAAAGTAGTTCTTTGCATTGGTCTGTTTTAATTGTATTGAGCGATCTTTTTGATAGTGGCATATGGCGCACATTGATTAATAACCACTGATATGCGTCAGATATTGTTATAATAACGTTAATTTATTAAATTTTTGTATTGGAGCATTAATATGAATAGAAATATTTTTGAAGATTTATTTGTTTTAGAAATGACAAATAATCACTTAGGTAGTCTTGAACGAGGTTTAGAAATAGTTAAGCAGTTTAGCCGTATTGCTCGGTTTAATAATGTGCGAGCGGCCATTAAGTTGCAGTTTAGAGATGTAAAAAGCTTTGTTCATAAAGACTATTATGACAATGAAGATATTAGATACATTAAACGAACTATGGAAACAGAATTAAGCTGGGATGATTACGCTATTTTGGTTAAGGCTATTGTTGAAGGCGGTTGTATTCCAATGGCAACTCCTTTTGACGAGTATTCTGTTGACATGTGCTGCAAATTTAATATGCCTATCATTAAAGTTGCGAGTGCGGACTCAAATGATTGGATTTTACTTGAAAAAATTGCTAAAACAAAAAAACCTGTAATTATCTCTTTAGCGGGCACTAGTATTAAAGATACCGACGACTTAGTTACTTTTTTTGAAAATAGAAATATACCACTTGCACTTAATCATTGTATCGCCACATATCCATCAGAAGATGGCGAATTAGAATTAAATCAAATTGATTATTTGAAAAATCGTTATCCTAATCATACGATTGGACTTTCTACACATGAATCTAACAAAAGCCTTAATTTAGATCACTCGTTGATAATATCTTATGCTAAAGGCGCAAGAATGTTTGAGAAGCATATTGATATTGACTCAGATGGTCAAGAAATGTCTTTGTATTCTTGTTCTCCACATCAACTGGATAGTTGGTTTAAAGCATTTAAAAAAGCTCATGAAATGTGTGGAACTCCAGGAACAGATAGAAAGTTACCTCTAAAAAAGGAGTCTGAGTTTTTAGATAAATACACTCGGGGTGTTTATGCTAAGAGAGATTTACCCGTGGGTTACCAGTTACATAACGATAGTTATGAAAATGATATTTATTTGTCAATACCAATCTTAAAAGGACAAATTTCTTGTCGTGAGCTGATGAATGGTGAAACAATATTACGAGCAATTAAAAAAGATGAAAAAATATCTATTGATGATATTGATAGCCCATACGCAACTGATGAAGATTTGAAGAAATTTATCTATAAAAGAGGTTTCTAATGAAGAGGGCTTTAATTACAGGAGCCTCCCGTGGCATAGGTAAAGAAATTGCGGATTTATTTCAGTTAAACGGCGTTGAAGTTATTTCACCAACGCGTGATGAATTAGATTTAAGTAATAGGGAGTCATTGCTTAAATTTTGTGAGCGCTTTGATTGGCAAATTGATATATTAATCAATAATGCAGGAATTAACCCAATAAGAAAACTTGATGAGTTTGACTTTGATACTATTCAAGAAGTGTATATGGTAAATGTTTTTGCACCATTAATGCTAATGCAACATGCTTCAAAATATATGAAGCAAAATAATTGCGGAAAGATAGTGAATGTTAGTTCTATTTGGAGCAATGTTTCTAAAGCTGGTCGCATTCTTTACTCTGGTTCTAAATCCGCTATTAATGCAATGACTAGAACTGCCGCGATAGAACTTGGTGAGAATAATATTCTAGTTAATGCTATCGCACCTGGATTTGTAGACACAGAATTAACTAGGTTGAATAATACAAGCGAAGAAATTGAGTTAATATTGAATAATATCCCTCTGAATAAATTAGCTTCAGTTACAAATATTGCTGATTTGGCTTGGTTTCTTTGTTCTGATAAAAATCAATATATTACAGGGCAAACAATTTTGATTGATGGTGGTTTTACATGCAAATAGTAAATAAAATTCAATATTTATCTAAATTAAGAAATTATGATGTAATTTTTAGTGATGATTTAAAAATTATTTCCAATGTTATAAATCAAGCGGATGTTTATTTAATCATTGATAGAAAAGTCTATGATCTTTATTCTTGCAAATTAGATATTACACTGCCTAAAGATCGTATTATGTTTGTTGATGTCAGTGAAGATATCAAAAATATTGAGTTTGTTATGCATATATTTAAGTCAATAATGCAAATTTCTGCTAAAAAAAATATTCATCTGGTTTCTATTGGTGGTGGCATTATTCAAGATTTAAGTGGGTTTGTAGCTTCAACTCTATACCGTGGCGTTCATTGGAGTTATATTCCTACTACGCTGCTCTCTTTGGCCGATAGTTGTGTAGGCGGTAAAACGTCATTAAATTTCTCTAGTTTCAAAAATTTAATTGGCACATTCTATCCCCCTCATGAGATTATTATTAATGCGGAGTTTACGCAAACCTTAAGTGATCTAGATTATTATAGTGGTGTGGGTGAAGTGGTCAAATTGCACCTTAATGGTGGGCTAGATACGGCAAATTATTTTGTGAGTAATTTATCTCAAGGTGTTTTGCAAAAGAATACTAAAGTAATTGAGGCTAGCATTAGAAGCTGTTTATCAATCAAAAAATCTTTTATTGAAGAAGATGAGTTTGATCAGGGTAGAAGAAATATGTTGAACTATGGTCATTGTTTTGGCCATGCACTTGAGACTGCAACTAAGTATTTATACCCTCATGGTCAAGCCGTCGTAGCAGGCATGATAATGTCTAATTTTGTTTCAACATCTAGAGGTTATATAACAAATGAAACAGAGCAGCGGCTTCTAAATGATTTATTAAAACCTATATTAAAAATAGATGCTAATGTTGAAATAAATGTTCATGAGTTAATTATGGCAATGAAGAATGATAAAAAAAGGGTAGGTTCAGGATTGCCGTTGATTATTATAAAAAATGACTATTCAATGATGAAATTAGATGATGTTACAGAAGTTGAAGCAAATTCAGCTTTAAGCTACTTTAAGAAAATTTTCTGTTAATGTAAATTATACCTGCCGTTTTTTGTGCGTGTAAGCGTATAATTAATTATTTTTATTAGTGTGTTAAGTCTTATAATCTAATTCTTAACACATTTTCATTGGAGTTTTGTATGATTAAAGTTTCTGATTATATTGCACAACGTTTAAAAGATGTTTATGGTGTCAAGCATGTGTTTTTAATTTCTGGCGGTGGAGCCATGCACTTAAATGATTCATTTGGGAAATATTTAAGTTATACATGTAACCATCACGAACAAGCATCAGCAATAGCCGCAGAGGGCTACGCACGTGTAAACCAAGAGTTAGCGGTTGTAAATGTGACTACTGGCCCAGGTGGCTTAAATGCATTAAATGGTGTATTTGGTCAATGGACAGATAGCGTTCCAGTTTTATATATTTCTGGTCAAGTGAAATATCAAACAACCATTGATTCTTGTCAGGTTGCTGGGTTAAGACAATTAGGCGATCAAGAAGTCGATATCGTTAGCATTGTAAAACCAATTGTAAAATATGCTGAAATGGTTAAAGATCCTTTAGACATCAAAGTGATTTTAGATAAAGCTATTAAAATTGCAACTACTGGTAGGTTTGGGCCAGTTTGGATTGATATTCCCATGGATATACAAGGAGCATATATAGATGAGACTGAGCTTAAAAGTGATGGCTCAACTGAGACTGGGATATATTATGAAAATTATGATGAGCAGATTAACGCTATAATTAGTTTATTAAAAAATTCAAAAAGTCCGCTTGTAATAGCTGGGCATGGTATTCGTTTAGCTAAGTCTCAAGAGCTATTTTTGTCATTGATTGAGCAATTAAAAATTCCAGTAGTAACTACATTTAATGGTGTTGATGCACTTCCTGAGGATAATCCATATTACGTGGGGAGAATTGGCACATTAGGTCAGCGTTCGGGTAATTTTGCTTTACAGAACGCAGATCTAGTAATTTGTCTGGGTACTCGTAATAATATTCGCCAGATTAGCTATAACTGGGAAAATTATGCAACCAAAGCAAAAATAGTTAGTGTTGATATTGATCGTGCTGAATTACAAAAACCAACGCTTAAATTAGAGCTTGCTATTCACGCAGATCTTAAAGATTTTATTCCTTCATTAATGACTAAACTTGTTGAAAATAAGCTTTCTGATTTTTCAAAGTGGTTAAATTGGTGTTTATTTAGAAAGCAAAAATATCACCCTACAAAAGAAAGGCTTTATTTAACAAATAAAGAATTTATTAATCCATATTTGTTTACCTTGAAGCTTACGGAAGCGATGCAGAGTAATTCTGTTCTTATTGCGGGCAATGGTTCTGCGTGTGTTTGTGCATTTCAAGCTGGTATGGTAAAAACAGGGCAAAGATTTATCTGGAATTCTGGTGATGCTTCAATGGGATATGATTTGCCAGCGGCTCTTGGGGCTAGTGTTGCTGATCTAAAAAATGAAGTTGTTTGCTTGGCTGGTGATGGTAGCTTAATGATGAATCTTCAAGAGTTACAAACAATTAAACATTATAATTTGCCGATCAAATTGTTTATATTAAACAATGATGGATATGTATCTATTCAACAAACTCAGCGAAATTTTTTCCCCGATAATATAGTCGCCTGCACACAGGATTCAGGAGTAAGCTTTCCTAACTTTATTAAGCTTGCACAAGCTTTTGAATTACCATCGTATAGAATTTCTTCAGCAGAAAATTTATCTGAACAAATCACTCAAGTTTTAGATTGTAAAGGACCTGTGGTGTGTGAAGTATATCTTGATCGTGATTATTCTTTTGTACCAAAAGCTTCTGCCCAACGTTTACCTGACGGAAAATTAGTTTCTAAGTCGTTAGATGAGATGTTCCCATTTCTTGATCAAGAAGAGGTTCTAGATAATGTTTACCATAGTTAGTAGGTTAAAATGAAATTAATTAGTATTGTCCTTCCTTGCTATAATGAAGAATTAAATATTCCAATTTTACATCAAAGGTTGGTAGAAGTAACTTCAACGATAGTCAATTATGACTTTGAGTTTATATTTATAGATAATTGCTCTACAGATGAAACAGTTAGAGTCATTGAAGATATTTCAAAGCATGATGAAAGAGTAAAAGCTATTGTTAATTTGAGCAACTTTGGTACCATTCGCTCTCCAGCTCATGGTTTATTTCAGGCACAAGGAGATGCGGTAATCACAATGTCAACAGATTTACAAGATCCTCCAGAACTAATTCATGATTTTTTAGAAAAATATGAAGAGGGGTATCATGTTGTTGCCGCCGTAAAGTCTACTAGTGATGAGCGTGGTATGATGTGGTATGCTAGAAGGGCATATTATAAATTCATCCGTGCTGTTTCAGATTCTGAACAAATAGAAAATTTCACTGGGTTTGGTCTATATGACAAGCGTGTTATTGCCGCAATGAGAAATATTGGAGATACCTATCCTTATATAAGAGGTTTAATTGCAGAGCTAGGTTTTAAAGTCGCAAAAGTTGAATTTCATCAGCCATTGCGAATTCATGGAGAAAGTAAGCAACGTGAGTTTATGGTGCTATATGATTATGCGATGTTGGGAATTACAACGCAATCAAAATTACCACTGCGTTGGTTGACTTTAAGTGGGTTGGTATTGGCGTCTGCTAGTTTTATTCTTTCAATTGTTTTTTTGGTTATGAAAATTTTCTTTTGGGAATATTTTCCAGTTGGTGTTTCGCCAATATTGGTTGGTATGTTCTTTTTTTCATCAGTTCAATTATTCTTTATCGGTATATTAGGTGAGTATGTAATGTTAATTTATACGAAAGTTGCAAATCGTCCTTTAGTTATTGAAGACCGGCGAATAAATTTTAAATAGATGCAAAGGGTTTTAAAGATGAAGAAAATATTAGTAACTGGTGGTAGTGGTTTTATTGGGAAAAATATTGCTGAATCTTTTTTGGCTAAAAAGTATCAGCTATTTTCCCCAACGCGAAATGAGCTTGATTTATCATCACAAGAAAGTGTCGACCGTTATTTTCATCGAAACGAATTTGATGCGGTTATTCATGCAGCCGTAAAGCCAAGTCATCGTAACGCTAAGGATGTTGACAACACGTTAAATACTAATTTACGAATGTTCCAGTATTTACTGCGAAATAAGGACAGTTATGGTAAATTAATTAATCTTGGTTCTGGGGCGATTTACGATAACCGCTACTATCAACCAAAAATGCCAGAAAACTATGCTGGAGTTCACATTCCTATAGATGATCATGGTTTGTGTAAGTATATAGTTAAGCAACAAATTGATATGTTGCCAGATTTTGTTGATTTAAGGGTTTTTGGCGTTTTTGGTAAATATGAAGATTATGCTATTCGATTTATTTCTAATGCAATTTGCAAAAGTTTGTATAATTTACCAATCACGTTGAAACAAGATCGTAAGTTTGACTATCTTTGGATTGATGATTTAATGCCAATATTAGATCATTTTATACAAAACAAAATAATGGATAAAGCATATAATGTAACGCCTAATGAGTCGATTTCATTAGTTACTTTGGCTAATATTATTCAAAAACAATCAGGTGTAGATATTCCTATTATAGTTGGCAACTCTGGATTAGGATTGGAGTATTCTGGAGATAATAGCCAGTTGAAGCAGTATATTCCTGATTTGAAATTTACGGCTATTCTAGAATCGATAACATTTCTATACAACTGGTATGTTGTGCAGAAGAACTCTGGGGTTTTAGATATCAACAAATTATTAGTTGATAAGTAGTTGCTATGCTTGAAAAATAAATGTGCTGGGGCTTTGACGGTAGCATGGTTAAGATTGGTTATATGATTTATGCATGGATAAACATGTTTTATCGCAAGTAGTAGTAGTTTATTATTCGTAAGCTGATTTATCTAATTTCCAAAGAAGATGAATTTTTTGTAGAACAAGAAGCGTTAATTATAGATGTAATTAATGCTTTTGAAGAGGTTTTTCTTTCTCTATCTAAGTTTGTCGCGAAAATGTAGGACTATTATAATTGTGACAAATTTAGCAATTTTGCAGGTGTGTAATTGTAAATTTTTGAATGATAATCGAACTGACTAAGTTAGCTCTGGTTTGTTAAAGTTAATTAATAAAAAATATTTATATAAAAAGTGTATAATAATGTTGTTAGTTTTATTAATTTTTTTAGGAGTAGTGTCATAAGCACTGAAAAGCAGACCCGTATCAATGGTGCGATTAATGTGCCCGAGGTTCGTTTGATTATCGATGAAACTAGTGAACAGTTAGGCGTTGTTAGCATTCGCGAAGCATTAGCTCGAGCTGAAGAGCTTCAATTGGATCTAGTTGAAATTTCTCCCAATGCCAATCCACCGGTGTGTAAAATCATGGATTTTGGTAAGTTTAAGTATTATGAGCAAAAAAAAGCTCATGCTGCTAAGCAAAATCAAAAGCAAGTTCATGTTAAGGAAATTAAATTCCGTCCGGTCACAGATGATCATGATTATGAGATCAAAATGCGCAATGCTAAGCGTTTCCTGGAGGACGGTGATAAAGTTAAATTTATTGTACAATTCCGTGGACGTGAAATGGCGCATCAAGAATTAGGCTTACGCTATTTATTGCGTGCTGAGCAAGATTTGATTGATTTAGTCGTGGTTGAATCTAAACCCAAAGTCGAAGGTCGTAACGCAATTATGATTGTGGCACCGAAAAAGAAAAAATAAGAGAGTAGTATGAAAGTAAGCGGTTTTACTTTTCTACGCAATGGAACAATTTTAGGCTATCCCTATGTGGAAAGCCTAAAATCATTATTGGCGGTCTGTGATGAGGTAATCGTTGCGCTAGGTAATAGTGACGATGATACTTTAGAGCAGGTTCAGGCGATAAATGATCCTAAATTAAGGATTGTCCAAACGACGTGGAATGAAAATATGCAGGATCGTGGATATACCTACGCTCAACAAAAGATGATTGCTCAGTTTAACTGCACTGGTGATTGGGCCTTTTATCTTGAGGGCGATGAGGTTATTCATGAACAAGATTATGCAACCATTCGTGCGTCAATGGAAAAACATCTTGATGATAAAGCTGTTGAGGCGTTAGTTTTTGATTACTATCATTTTTACGGCTCGCCAAGTACATATGCCTACTCACCACGCTGGTATCGGCGTGCGCCGCGGATTATTCGTAATACGGTGCGCTCTTGGGCTCCAGATGGGCTGTTTTGGTTGATTATGAATGAAAATAAGCAAGGGCGCTATCCTAATGCGGCTTTAGCTGGTTGTCACTTGTATCATTATGGACATGTGCGTTCAGTTGCTAAAATGAATGAGAAACATAAACGAGTTGCGCATTACTGGGGACAAAAATTACCTGAATTTGAAGGTTATGGTGATATTGATCCACAAAGTATTCGCAAATTTATTAATTCTCACCCAGCAATTCTTCAACATTGGCTTAGTCATGATGCAGAACAACAATTCATTGTAAATCCAGATTATTCACTTTCAAAACGCGATAAAAAACATCGCTTAGTCAGTAAGCTTGAAAAAATGTTGGGAGGTAAAGATTTCACTAAAAAACACTTCAAACTGATTAGGGATTAGTTGTAATAAGCATTATTACATTCGTTTAACGGCAAAAGTTAAATATCCACTGTTTGCGGACAAATCTAATTTAATAACGCTTCAAGAGAAGTGGTCTCCAGAAATGTTGTCCAGTCTAGAGTTAATAAATAAGTTACCCATTATGTACTGTTTATAATATTTATCTAATTGAGCCTACTACATAAGAGACCTAAATCAAGTTATAATAATAAATGAATAGCGAGCCAGCACGTGTTAAATAAACTTAGTTTAGTTATTATTAGCCAAAATGAAGAAGCTGCGTTGGCGCAATGCTTGCAGTCTTGTATGTCATTAGTTGATGAGATTGTCATTGTTGATAGTGGTAGTACTGATGGTACGCAGGAAATTGCGTTAAAGTACCAAGCGCGCTTTATTCATCAAGATTGGCTGGGCTTTGGTGCGCAAAAAAACTATGCAGTAACACTAGCTAAGCATGATTGGGTGTTATGTCTGGATGCAGATGAATATTTAACTGCTGAATTAGCCCTAGAAATTCGTCAAGAGTTAGATAATCCGCGCGCAGAAGCTTATCAATTAATTCGCTGTAATAAATTTCTTGGCAAATTTTTGCGTCATGGTGCGGGCTATCCAGATTGCTCCATCCGCTTATTTAATCGTCGAGCTGCAAATTGGTCAAATGATTTAGTGCATGAAAAAGTTGAAGTTGTGAGTGCTTGTGTTGTTGCTACATTGAAACATGACTATTTGCATAATAGCGGCGAAGATTTTATGAAGTATTTGCACAAGCAAGATCGCTATACAACCACGCAGGCATTAAAAATGTTAGAATTGAAAAAAACAGTCAAATTAAGCAAGTTATTCTTTTCGCCACTGGTACATTTTGTGAAGTACTACTTATTGAGACGTGGTTTTATGGATGGTGTTGCTGGCTTTATTCATATTGGCATTGGCTCGATTAACTCATTTCAAAAATATGCTAAGCTCTATGCATTATATCAGCAAAGGAATAAATAATGCGTTTTGATCATCCTATTAGTTATGTTGATAAAGAAGTGCCGAATGGCGCTTTATTTTCTATTTTGATACCAAGTTGGAATAATTTGGAGATGCTTAAGCTGTGTATTGAAAGTATTCGTAAGAATTCTAGCTTTACGCACCAAATTATCATTCATGTGAATGAGGGGGCAGATGGTAGCCTAGAGTGGCTTAAAACCCAAGAATTTAGTTATTCACTGAGTAGCGAAAATGTTGGTGTGTGTTATGCAATGAATGCGATGGCGAGCTTGGCGAGAACTGAATATTTATTATATATACTCAATCAACTTGAAAGTTGGACTGGGTTGTGACGGATAACTTCAAAGTTATCATTTATTCTGGCACGCAATACATCTTGAATACGATGCACTGTATCCCCAAAGAAGTAACGAATTGCT
>Ga0247839_1003602_pt1 | contig 21090 bp, 18 predicted proteins | sample LaCruzMarch2015__6_FD_192405 | JGI IMG/M metagenome (GOLD analysis project Ga0247839, IMG submission 192405) | Freshwater microbial communities from meromictic Lake La Cruz, Castile-La Mancha, Spain - LaCruzMarch2015_16m | ecosystem: Environmental > Aquatic > Freshwater > Lake | place: Spain... | reverse complement strand
CTTCTCGTTCAGGAGGCGGATGCGGCGCGGATCGATCATGAAGCGTTGCGGCTCAGACAAGCTCTGAAATCCGGAGGAAGTTGTGCATGAGCTTAAGTCCGGTCGAATGGTACTCCTCCCTGATAGTGCCAAGAGAGGGGCGCACTGTCTTTTGCTACTAAGAGCATTGTTTTCAGCTTTGGCCATAAAAGACCGATTTCTCAGGATCTTGCTCATGACTTTTTTCTGGAGCTTGAGTATAATCTTGACAGCATCGGCAGATGAGCAATATCTACAAGCTCTATGAAGGTATCAATCATATACTGTAATTGCCACTATAACAAAGAGTTCACAAAGAATTAACATAAATACCCCGTAACAAAAAAAGAAATTTGTTGGTATTTGATAAATTAAAATTCTTATAAAAATACAGATCAGCTACTCCCTTATTTGCAGGGAAGTTATATCGATTAACGAAGGTGTTTTGGTTCGCCGTTGGAGTTTGCTGTTTTTTTCATAGGAGATATCTGTATTTCACTTGCTGAGACCAATGATTTATCAACAGTACTTTGGAGCAATAACCCGTCATCGCGGGTCACACCAGGATCAACATTGTTTGCTAATAAATAACAAATATATATGCACAACCACTTACTGATCGGCCTTGGTGGAACCGGAGGTAAAATACTTCGCGCATTACGGAAAAACGTTTTTCAGGAGTTTCGCAGCAATCATCCAAAAATCATAAACCTTCAATACCTCTATATAGACTCCAGTAAAGAGATGATGGCTGTCGATGATGTCAGTTGGAGAATATTGGGCGAAAATGTTCAACTTTCACCGCGCAATCAACTGCTCATTACCGGAAGCAATCTCAAGCAGGTGCTCGATAACCTGGGAGGCTATCCAAATATCAAACCATGGATAGGCAGTCACGAACAGTGGAAAGCTATCCTTAACAGCATTGTCGGAGAAACGCTGGGAGGTCAGAAACGCCGTCTCGGACGCTTTCTTTTCGCCAGTAAGGCGCGAACCTTCAAGGATCAGCTCAAACAACTCGCTTCCGAACTGACGACTGGCGGTGAAGCGAGTATCACCTTTCATATCTGTTGCGGTTTGGCTGGAGGCACCGGAAGCGGAAGCCTGATCGATGTCATTGCACAAATCAGGGCGCTCTATCCCGAATCGAGAACCTACCGCATCGTAGTGTATGCTCTCTTGCCTGAAGAGATCCCCAATCCCAATTGGGATACCGGTAATTACCACGCCAATGGATATGCCGCGCTTGCCGAACTGAACGCCCTCAGCACCGGGAGCTATCAACCTTGTGATGTCGCCGAAAGCGGAAAGCGCCTGCAACTCATGGATCCCTTCAACGGATGCTATATCTTTTCCAACCGGAATGAGAACGGCTTGCAGGTCGATGTAAATAAAACCCTTCCCTCCATCGTCGCCGACTTTCTTTTTCAGAAGCTGATAGCCGTCAGCAATGCTGATACCATGCGCCTCCTTGACAAAATGGAGAATGCAGAAAACGGAGATGGCACCCCCGAAAATGATCATGGAATCGTCGGGAAGGCGAGAAGCAAGCGCTTTTTGACCTTTGGTATCAAAAGACTTGCTGTTCCCGAAACTGAAATCAGGGAATATCTGACTTACAAATTTGCCCGGCAGGCGGCGCTTCAACTGCGTTTTAACAACTGGGACGACACCTTCGGCTTCCGTAACGATGCGCGAAACCAGGATTTCGGGGAGTTCGTCAGAGACAAGCAGACCCTTGAGCGCTGGTCGTTAACCGATGATCACTTTACGTTGTCACGGGGAATCCTTGCCGAAGAGATCAACAACAAGAGCTGGAAACCGATTCTCAACGAATGGCTGGATATTGTTCCGCAATTCATAGGTATGGTGCAGGCCCAGGATGACAAGGTTTGGCTGAACGATCTGGAAAAACTGATGGTGCAGCGCTATGAGGAAAATTACCGGAAATTGGGCGTACGCAAGTTTTATGAGACCAAACTGGAAGCACGAAAGGACTATGTGAAGGAATTGCGCCGGCGTGTCGAAAGTGAGCTGTTCCTGGAGTGGCAGAATGGCGTCAAATCCATGCATGACTTGAGCCGGTGTGTCATGGCATTGATCGCCTCTCTGGAAGAACGCGCCCGTGCCGGAGATGATAGAATCTCCAAGGCTAAAGCTAACGTAGAAGATGCAGAACAAAAGGTTACCGCAAACCGGAACGAGTGGGCCAAAGTAGGATTGCTTTCACATATGCTCGGCAGACGCCGTAAACTACTCGATACTCACGGCGAGCTCCTGCGTGAACTGTACCTCTTCCGCACACAGGCAGAAGCATGGAACTTTGCCAAGCGCCTGTTGCAGGAATCGATCACGGAATTCAACCATCTGGCCACTGATATTTCGCTCTGCTCCACGCTGGTGGACGAAACCATCAAGGAGTTCAACACACGTATCGATGAACGGTGCAACGATAATGAAAAACCTGATCTTCGTCAGTCTCTGGTTCGTTTCTATAACGCCGAAAATGTCCGTCTGTTTTCCCGTGATCTGGAAAAAGAGGCTGCCATACAAAAAAACCACTCGCAAATCATCAGAGATGCACTCATCGAACAGATCGCTTCGGAACCTTCATTTGCCACGTTTCATAACCGGATCAGCAGGCAACGCTTTTTCAACGTTCTCGAACAAAAGAGTACGCTCAGTTCCCAGATCGCACACGACAATCTGGTTTCCTCAGACCATAACCGCCAGTCGCTGCTTGGCGTCAATATTATCGGTCAACTCGAACGGGAGTATTCAGGAAAGCCTGAAGAGCTGAGGAAGTTTGTCAACGATCTGGTACGCTCTGCCGGCAACTATCTTGAATTCGACCCACAGGCTATTGTAATAGGAAATGGCAATGTTGTCAAGGTATCTCAATTCATCGTCATCATGCCCAATGCCGGTGAACACTCAGAATTCGCTGAAATCCTGAAAACGATGTTCCGCGATCATCTGAGAGGTGGCATTCCCGTTGAAATAATCGAGAGCGACACCAAACCGCACGAAATCACTCTGCTTGGTATCACCAACCTGTTCCCCCTGCGATATGCAAGGATGGTGCGCTTTTTGAAAGAGAAGTACGATCTGCGCATCAATAGTGCAAACAATCCGGAGCAGGTCAAGCTTGAATTGCATAGCGAAGGTGACGGAAGCCAGTATTCTGCACTGCTCATTGCCAATGAGGGCGACATACGCGAAAAAGTCTTGCCCTCACTGTTCATTGCCAAAGCGATGGAGCTGATTACGGCCGTCGTCAATCCCACCACCGGCAGAAGCGATCTTTTCCTGATCGGTGAAGATGAACTTGGAATGACCGTTCGGACAAAGCTTGGAAAATCGCTGCCGGAAATCTCCGAAAACATCGATCTGAAGGTGGCCCAGGTTCTGGAACAAACAGCCAATGACAAGCTCAAGGAGAATGAGTGGAAACACATCGACAAAATCAACGAACTGAAACAGCGCATCCTGAATGAGCTGAAAGCAATCCTGAGCGAACGGCAGGAAGACTTCGAAGACCCGACATATCAACGCTTCGAAGCCGCTGCGCGTAAGGCCATCACGTCATTAACCAACAACTGAACGATCAAACCGGGAATTCACCATGCCAACCACATACAAATGTCCGAATCTGGGCAACTGTCACAAGGCTGACAATCAGGAACAGATTGCCCTTCCTGCAGGTGCAGATCCGATATGTCCTGAATGCAAATCCAAGCTTATTCCTGTTGGGAAAACAGGCCTCAAGATGCTGGACAACAAAACCATAGCTCTCATTGTCGGCATATTGGTTCTGATTATCGGCGGAGGTCGGCTGTTTTTCATGCGGTCGAACCCAAGTCCGAAACCAGGTACAGCCCTGGTTCAAGACATGAATCAACCGTTTAACGGCAAAACGCTTTTACGCTTTCAGGGCTCGAACACCATCGGTGGTAACCTCCTGCCAGCATTGGCTGAGCAATTCCTCAAACAGGAGGGATACAGTAATGTTCACAAGGTTTCAGAAACCGAAGATGAATGCTCTATCGTAGGCGAACAAAATGGAGTTGAGGGTCGAATCGAAATTGCCGCTCATGGCAGCAAAACCGCCTTTGAAGGTTTGAAATATGGGCAGTGCGATATTGGTATGGCCTCAAGACCAATTAAAAATGATGAATGGCAGGCGCTTAAACCTGTAGTGGGCGATCTCAGATCAAATGGCAGTGAATTTGTTCTGGCACTCGATGGCATCGCAGTCATCGTCCATCCCTCAAATCCGATAAAGTCTTTGTCCGTCTCCCAGCTTGCAGATATTTTCAGCGGAACGATCAAAGAGTGGTCGCAAGTGGGCGGGCTGAATGGCGCTATCACCATTTATGCTCGTGATGAAAACTCGGGCACCAGAGATTTCTTCAATGACGCAGTCCTTAAGAAATATGGTAAAACCCTGGCTGGTGATGCACTCCTTCTGGAAGACAGCAAAAAACTTTCGGCCTCGGTAGCAACTAATCCGAATGCAATTGGCTTCATCGGTTTGAACTATATCGGTTCTAACCATGCGCTCTCCCTCTCCGATGTCGGTGTACAGGCGCGCAAACCCAGTCCGTTTACTGTAAAGACAGAGGACTATATCCTGTCACGGCGTCTCTTCCTGTACGCATCGGAAACAAGCAAAAATCCTCTGGTTGCCCGCTTCATCGATTTTGCCACAGGAACTGCTGGCCAGCAAATCGTCGCATCTATCGGTCTGGTCAATCTCGACCCGACACCTGTCAGCCAACCGTCAAATGTTGTGCCTGAGTATGACCCCCGGAATATCTCCAAGGATTGGAGAAATCTGACAAGCGGCGCAACCGAAATCGCGACACGCTTCAGATTCCGTGCTGATAGTGAAGTATTGGACACCCGAGCAAACCGGGATATAGGTCGAATCGTAGCCGTATTATCGCAGCCAAAGTACAAAGACAAACGAGTAGTGCTTATTGGCTTTGCGGATGCGGCAGGCTCAATAAAACACAATAAGGAACTCGCACAAAAACGTGCTGAAGTTGTTGCTACAGCGCTCATAGAAGAAGGTGTACAATGTGCTGAAGTAACAGGGGTAGGTGCCGAAGCATTTGTGGCCCCGAATGATACCCAGGAAAACAGGGAAAAAAACAGAAGAATCGAGGTTTGGGTGAAATAAAGGATAAATTACGAATGGGAAACAGGTTATCCAGATGCTATTTATCTCCTTATCGAGATTGCCACCTTAGACAGTGCTTGTCGTGCGTTTTGGCGGCTGGCCCTGCTGGAGTACAAAGGTAATGTTGAGCGCCCGGAGATCGGCTTCAACCTCCCGCAAGCCCTTGATCATGAAATCGTAATGGCGGAGCGGGGCCCCGAGAAACGAGGGCGCAAGCGTAAAGAGTACCACAAGAGGCTGCTGCAGGAGTTCCGCTTTTCTGCGGGCAAAGAGCAGCGCCCAGTTATGACGCACCCTCTGGTCGCGCGACATCCAGTAAATCACCGAGCCCTCTCCGTCATGCTTCTCGTTCAGGAGGCGGATGCGGCGCGGATCGATCATGAAGCGTTGCGGCTCAGACAAGCTCTGAAATCCGGAGGAAGTTGTGCATGAGCTTAAGTCCGGTCGAATGGTACTCCTCCCTGATAGTTTCATACTGTTCCATGAGGTCGAGGCGATTCATTCTTTTCAGGTCAGCGTCCATATCGCACCATTCCGAAAACATCGCAGGTGTCAGTTCAAAATGACACTGCAGTCCGTAGCCGTTTTTGCCAACCCTGACAGCCTGCACAGGACAATGTTTGCCGGTCGCAAGCAGCTCCATTCCTGAAGATGCAAGCTCCACCGTTTCGCCATGAAGCTGAAAGACCGGAAAGCTTTTGCCAAGCCCGCCAAAAAGAGCCTCCTTTTTGCCCGCCGGGGTAAGGTCGATGCGGAAGGGATTCCCTTCAGGATCAAGAAATCCAATCTCTTTTACCGGAGAGTTCACCACTTTTCCTCCACCCGCTTTAACAAGGCACTGTATGCCAAGGCAGATGCCAAGAGAGGGGATCTCCTCATGCAGCGCCTGCTCAATCCGGCGGAGCTGAAGCAGCATGGAGGGGCTCTCATCGTTGGCGCTCTGGGGCCCGCCAAGCACCACGAGGGCGCTGTAGCCCCGTGGATCGGGAAAGGTTCCGCCCGCAGAAAGATCCTCACTATGCCATGCGATACCATGCTCGCAAAGCAGGGTTTCAAGCAGACCCGGCCCTTCGTGGGTGATGTTTTTGACAATCAGTACTTTTCTGGACATAAGCTGTTGCTGGAAGATGTTCAAGAATCCCTGTTCACAGGAACTGCAATTTTGCAAATGAAACCAAAATAGCACCAAAACAGTTCTGTTGCTCAGTTCGAATCCATAAAATCATTGCGCTGATGTGCCCTTGATCTTGATAACCGAGCAAGCACTCGATATTGCCAACTCGCTGGTAGCGAAGGGGATTATTCCAGCCAAGGTGGCTGAAGATGCTCTCCACATTGCAATTGCCACAGTCAATGGAGTTGATTATCTTCTGACAGTGGAACTGTCGGCACATTGCAAACAAGGAGATACAAAGAGGTATCGCTGCTCACCTCGAAGGAATTGGCTTATCGCTGCCATTTATTTGCACCCCCGAAGAACTACTTGGAGAAGAAGATGTTGACTGACGAAATCGTCGATGAAGGAAGAGCTATTCGTGATGCCCATGCCGCCAAATTTGGCTATGACTTGCGGGCTATCTATGCTGATCTGAAAAAGTCAGAAGCTGAACATATTGCCGCTGGTCATCCATTTATTCCTGCGCCAGAGCATCCGGTGCCCAACTCAGTTCGCCAGCATGAACTCCGTACGGCAATCGACGAGATTGTTGCAGATATTGAGGGAGTCAGATAAGTATGGAAGATACTGGGCCAAAAAACGAAATCATCATCTATGAGGGCGGCAGCGGCCAGCCCCGTATTGAAGTGCGTGTTGAGAATGAAACGGTGTGGCTTACTCAGGATAGAATAGCTGAACTGTTTGGCGTCAAACGACCAGCAATCACCAAGCACCTCAAAAATATCTTTTAAAGCGGCGAACTGCTCGAAAAAGAGGTTAGTTCCATTTTGGAACACACCACTCGGCACGGAGCAATTTCGGGTAAAACACAAATAGCAAAATCGAAGCTCTACAACCTTGACGCCATAATCTCCATAGGCTATCGGGTCAATTCAGCGACCGCAACCAAATTTCGCCAATGGGCAACCGCACGCCTTCGTGAGTCCATCGTCAAAGGCTTCACGATGGACGATGAGCGCCTCAAAGGCACAGGCGGCGGCAACTACTGGAAAGAGCTTCTCGACCGCATCCGCGATATCCGCAGCAGCGAGAAAGCGCTCTACCGCCAGGTGCTCGACCTCTACGCTACCAGTATAGATTACGATCCTCACAGTCCCGATTCAGTCATGTTCTTCAAGGTGGTGCAAAACAAACTGCACTATGCCTCCTTCAGCGACCGATACTCCGCCACATCAACGCCAGCGAACCCCTCCAGCTTCCCGGCCACCAACGCATCAACCTCCACCTGCGAATAGCTCCGCCCCCCTACGGGCGGGGTCTCCCCGCCCTCTTTGCTCATCCCGGCATCCCCCTTCCCCCCATCCAAACCATCACCACTCATACCACATCCCCCTTAAGATTATAGACACAACTATCAAATAAAAATATACCAAAATCTTTTTATAAATAGAAAGAAATATCTACCAAAAACACGCAAAAAAACCACACCCAACGGCCTAACCATCACAACCCCGCACGCACCCGCCACCGCGCACCCTCATCCACCCCGAAAAACGCAAAATTTTCGACAGCATATTCCCTGCATCATTTATTTGTCTTTTTATTATCTTTTTTTATACAGATTGCTTGTGATGACAAGCCTATTACTTCCCGTTACGACAACGACTATACCATGACAACGATAAAAAAAATAACAGCTTGCGATATTGCAAGGTACTTCATTACCTGTGGCATAGATTCTGAAGAAGAGGGGATTTCAAACCTGAAGCTCCAAAAGCTTGTCTACTATGCACAAGGCTATCACCTCGCACTGTATGATCTCCCGTTTTTTGATGAACCAATTCAGGCATGGCGGCACGGCCCTGTATGCCCTGAGGTGTATCAAAAATATAAAAGCTATGGAGCACGTCCCATAACAGAGCACAACGATGAAGACTTCACAAAAACCTTCACCAAAGATCATCTGGATTTGCTTGATGAAATCTATTCTGTTTTTGGGCAGTTTGCAGCCTGGAAGTTACGCGACATGACCCACGAAGAAGAGCCCTGGAAAAACCATGAAGCACTGGCTGAAGAAATTCCACAAGAAGAGATGAGGATTTACTTTAAAACGCGGCTCAACTGACTCATTGATGAGTAAAGGGCAAAATAGAGGCAAAATCAAAGCGCCCGAAGCCAATAAGGGCGCTCATTTTACAGCGTTTAAAACACAGGATTATAATAAAATACCGGTTCTTTTCTCCCTCAGGCACATTCAAAACGGCAAATACTGCTTCTCACAATTAGATCAAAAACAAAAAAGCGATTTTGCCGACGCGCTTTTCAGGCGTAAAGATTTTACCTGGAATGATTATCATCAAAATTCAAAACAAAAGCTTGGCTGCGAACTTCTTTCATTTGATTGCCTTAAAATAGCCTCAAAGCCAATCTGTATCACTGAAGACCTCGACAAAGTCATCGTTATTCGATTCTCAGACAATGATGGCCGAATCGTCGGTTTTAGAGAACAAAACATCTATTACGTTCTCTGGATTGATTGCCGTTTTGAGTTGTATGATCATGGTTCTTAGTCGGCAACGCCTCTTCCTTGATTCCCCGACGACCTCTTTTTCAATATTGTTCATCTCTTGAACACCCGGGCACTGTTTTCCTCAGCCTCATCCCGTTTCCATTTACCCTTGGCAAAAGCCAGGTACACACGCACCCGCCACCGCGCCCCCTCATGCAAATGGAACGGTTGATAATCGGATAAAAAAACTACCCCCCAAACCGCTGTAAATCAAATCCCTTACCTATATTAAACTACTTGCATTTCCGGCTATAGTCGCGGTTCACGGCCAGCTCGCACTTTGATTCATGAATCTGTACAGGCACAAACAACCTTATGACCCTCAACGAATCCGATACCAGGGCCAAGCTCATCGACCCGGCCATACACAAACGAGGCTGGTCCGAAGACTTCATCAAGCGCGAAGAGACCGCCGGAGCCGTTGAAATCATTAACGGCAAGGCTCGCCGCCGCTCACGCGGAAAGATCGACTATGTCCTTCGCCTGAAAGTCAACGTCCACACCCAGCCGGTAGCCCTTGCACTTCTCGAAGCCAAAAAAGAGAGCCTTCCCCCCGGTCATGGACTCGATCAAGCCAAAGGCTACGCCGAATGCCGCCGCCACAACGTCAAATTCGTCTTCTCCTCCAATGGTCATCTTTTCGTTGAGTTCGACTGCTTCACCGGCCTGACCACAACGCCAAAGCCAATCAGCCAGTTTCCCGCTCCTGATGAGCTCCGTACCCGTTATGAACAAGGCATGGGCTTCACCCTCAACTCACCAGCCGCAAGTCCGCTGCTCCAGCAATACCCCGGCGGAGAAGGAACCCGACGATACTACCAGGACGCCGCCATCCGTGCCGTCATGGAAAAAATTGCCCAGTGTGCTGAAACCGGTAAACCAAAACGCGCCCTTCTTTCACTTGCTACAGGTGCAGGCAAAACCTTCATTGCCGTCAACCTGCTCAAACGCCTCTCTGACGCTGGGCAGCTTACCCGCGCGCTCTTCGTCTGCGACCGTGACGAACTTCGTTCCCAGGCACTCAACGCCTTCCAGAACGTTTTCGGCTCCGATGCAGCAGAGGTCTATCGCAACGCAGACGGCGTGAACAATGCCAGGAACGCACGGATCCATATAGCCACCTATCAGACCCTTGGTATAGAAACGGAAAACGGCGATGCCTCCTTTCTCACCACCTTTTACCCTGAAAACCATTTTACCCACATCGTCATTGACGAATGCCACCGCTCAGCCTGGGGCAAATGGTCACAGGTGCTCACCCGCAACAGCCACGCAGTCCAGATAGGCCTAACCGCAACACCCCGCCAGCTCAAATGCAAAGAAGAGAGCAGCGAAGCCATCAAAGACACCGAAATCACAGCCAATAATATCAGCTACTTCGGTGAGCCCGTTTACGAATACGAAATAGCCCAAGCCATCGAAGACGGCTACCTTGCAGCCTGCGAAATCCGGAAAGGGAGAGTCAATCTTGATGATACCGGCATCACGAAAGAGCAAATCATTGCCCGCTCACCGCTGAACGCCCTCACCGGCCAATCCATACAAGAAGAAGAGATTGAAGAGATCTACCGCAAAACTCAGTACGAACAGCAACTCCTTCTCCCGGACCGTGTTCAGGCAATGTGTCAGGACCTTTTCCGCTACCTGCTCGACAGCGGCGGCCCCGAACAAAAGAGTATCATTTTCTGTGCCCGCGACAGCCATGCCGATGTCGTTGCCGTCTGCATGAACAACCTTTATGCCCAGTGGTGTACTGCAAACAACCAGCAGCGGCTTGAAAATTACGCCTTCAAATGCACCGCCGCCAGCAGCGGTAACGACCAGCTCCCCGATCTTCGCGCCTCATCCCGTAGCCACTTTATCGCCACAACCGTTGATCTCCTCTCCACCGGCGTTGATGTTCCCTGTGTGCGCAACATCGTCTTCTTCAAATACTTCAAAAGCCCCATCAGCTTCTACCAGATGATCGGACGAGGCACCCGCATTGATGTGCCAACGGCAAAGCTGATGTTCTGCGTCTACGACTATACCGACGCCTCGCGCCTCTTTGGCGAAGACTTCACCACCAAACCACCCCGCACCAGTACCGGGGGAGAAGGCCCGCAGCCACCTCTGCCGCCTGAACCAACCATTGTTGTCGAAGGCTTTGACGTGCATGTCACCGATGCCGGACGTTTTATTGTAGTCGATGTTGATGGCCGGGCAATGCCTGTCCCGCTCGAAGAGTACAAAGCCAGCCTCGCCGCCCGTCTGGTGCAGGAGGTACAAACCATCGAAGATTTCCGTAACCGTTGGATAGCGCCTCCAACTCGTCGCGAACTCCTCGATGCACTCGTAACCGGAGGGTACAATCCCAACGTAGTCCGTATGGTTGACGGCAAAGGAGAATACGACCTCTACGACGTGCTTGCCGAACTTGGATGGGGCCTCAACCCCCGCACCCGTCACGACCGGACGCTCGCCTTCACCTATAAAAACGAAGAGTGGCTCAACGCCATGCCAAAGCCTGCTGCAGCCACACTCCGAGCCCTTGCCAGCCAGTTTGAACGAGGCGGAATTGATGGTCTCGAAAATTCGCATATCTTCCAGACGCCAGCAGTAAAAGCCGCCGGTGGAGTGGCAGCCCTGAAAACAGCAGGCAACCCCCGCGAGCTCTATAATGAAACCAAAGCAAGGATGTTTGCTGCATGAGTAGTACTACCAAGGATATTGAACAACGATCAGAGAGAAAAGAACTTCCTGAAGGGTGGCGGTGGGTCAAACTTGGGGAAGTGTGCGCCACGACGAGTGGAGGCACGCCATCTCGTGGGAACAAAGAGTTTTTTTGTGGAAACATTCCTTGGATCAAGTCTGGGGAGCTTCGAGATGGTTTTATTCATAATGCAGAGGAATCCATTACAGAGGAAGGTTTATGTGCTTCAAGTGCTAAAATAATGCCTCGCGGAACATTACTAATTGCCATGTATGGAGCGACAGTTGGTCGGCTCGGCATCAACCAGATTGATGCAGCTACAAATCAGGCTGTATGTGGTATCATGCCAAATACAGATATAGAAACAGACTTTTTGTTTCTATATCTGCTTATGATTAGAGATGTTCTGATTAATAAATCTTTTGGTGGTGCGCAGCCAAATATCAGCCAAACTGTAATACAAAATTTATCAATTCCCCTTCCGCCACTACCCGAGCAACAGCGCATTGCAGCAATCCTAAAAGAGCAGATGGGAGCAGTGGAGAAAGGCAGAAAAGCAGCACAGGAGCGCCTGAGAGCAATCAAAGCCCTTCCTGCGGCCTTCCTTCGCCAGATATTTCCCGATCCCGGTCAACCTCTTCCCGAGGGTTGGAGATGGGCCAAGCTGGGGGATGTATGTGATATTAAGGGAGGGAAGCGTCTTCCTGCAGGAACTGATTTTGTTGATGATTATTCACCGTTTCCCTATATCAGAGTAGTCGATTTAAAGAATGGTACAGTAGATACGAATAATCTCAAGTACTTGGACGAGGCTACGCAGTCATTAATCTCCCGTTACATAATAGGAAAAGATGATATTTACATTTCAATAGCTGGTACAATAGGCATTATTGGCATGATTCCCGAATGTCTTGATGGCGCAAATCTGACAGAGAATGCTGCCAAGCTTGTCGTTCAAGATAAGAAAAATGTTTTCAGAGATTTTCTTGCTCTTTTTCTGACATCTCCTTTGGGGAAAGATTTTATTTGTGAAAGGACAAATATTGTGGGACAACCAAAATTGGCGTTAACACGAATAGCAACCATTCCAATTCTTCTCCCACCATTTTCTGAACAAAAGTGTATTGCTGAACTTTTCAACAAACAAATGGCAATGGTAGAAAAAGCCCGCATAGCGGCTGAAGCGGAACTGAAAGCTATAAACACCCTGCCGGCAGCGTTGCTGCGTCGGGCATTCAACGGAGAATTATAATATATGGCACGTGGTCGAAAGAAAAACAGTGACGGTATAACCCAGACTAATGGCAACGGTAAAAAACACGCCACCCAGCAATCGGTAGATCAGGCGGTAAAGAGTATCTGCGACATCATGCGCCGGGGCAACTGTGCCGGAGCAATGCAGTACGTGCCGGAACTGACCTGGCTTCTCTTTTTGCGCATTCTCGATGAAAAGGAATTGCAGGAAGAGCAGAATGCCGAAACAATAGGGGTTGCCTTTCACCCCTCGTTGCAACATCCCTATCGCTGGCGCGACTGGGGTGCTCCTCTCGACACGCTGCCTGAAGGTGAGAGCAACAAACGCCATGAATTGCAGGAAGCACCGCAGAACGCCTTTTTCAGCTTCATCAATGGTGAACTGCTCCCCAATCTCAAGGAGCTCAAGAATCGTCCCGATGCCTCTGCCCGTCAGAAGGTCATCAGCGAAATCATGACCGGTGTTGACCGGGTTCGTATCGATACCGAAAAGAACTTTCTCGACGTGCTCGACAAGGTGCACCAGCTCGCAACCGAAGCCATCGACAAAACACATGTCTTCACCCTCTCGCAGGTCTACGAAGGACTGCTGCTGAAAATGGGCGAAAAAGGCAACGATGGCGGCCAGTTCTTCACCCCGCGTCAGGTTATCAAGGCCATGGTACAGGTGATCAATCCCCGCATTGATGAAACCATCTACGATCCCAGTTGTGGAACCGGCGGTTTTCTTGCTCAAAGCTTCGAACACATTAACGAGGGGCTTCGTACCGACGCCACCGCCGAACAGCTCGAATCGCTCAAACAGCGCTCCTTCTGGGGCAGGGAGAAAGAGAATCTCATCTATCCCATTGCCCTTGCCAATCTGGTGCTGCACGGTATCGACAAGCCCAACCTTTGGCATGGTAACACCCTCACCGGCCAGGAAACCTACGGCGGCCTCTTCGAAAACGCACCACAAACCTTCGACGTCATCCTCACCAACCCCCCCCTTTGGCGGCAAGGAAGGCAAGGATGCTCAAACCAGCTTCGACTACAAGACCGGAGCAACGCAGGTACTTTTCCTCCAGCATATCATTCGCAACCTCCGAAACGGTGGACGTTGCGGTATCGTGCTTGATGAAGGGCTGCTCTTCCGCGCAAACGAAGACGCTTTCGTCCAAACCAAACGTAAACTCCTCGACGATTGCGACCTCTGGTGCATCGTCAGCCTTCCCGGCGGAGTATTCACCGCAGCCGGAGCAGGCGTCAAAACCAACCTCCTCTTCTTCACCAAAGGCCAGCCCACCAGAAAAATCTGGTACTACGACCTCAGCAGCATCAAAGTCGGCAAAAAAACACCCCTCACCATCAAAACCTTCGAAGAGTTCTTCCGCCTCCTTCCGGAACGAGCAAGCAGCGAACTCTCCTGGACCATCAACATGGATGAGCGCAAACACAAAGCCGCAGAAGAAGCCAAACCATTCAAGGAAAAATCCACCATTGCCAGCCAGAACGCAGCACAACTGAGCGAACAGTTGAAAGAGCTGAAAAAAACCTTTACCAGAAAGAACGAGGTCATCGAAGAGGCTGAAAAAATGATAGCCGATCTCACCCGCGAATCGAGAACCAACGCCGCCAAAGCCAAAGAAATCCAGGACGCAGTCTACGACCTCAAAGCCGTCAACCCCAATCGCAAACCAGAAACCGACACCCGAACACCTGGAGAACTTATCCAGATCATTGAAGCCAAAGGTGCTGAAATTACTGAGGCATTATCTGTGTTGAAACTCTGTTGATTGCTGCAATAACAATAATAAATACCTTTATATCGCTGCATGTCAGAATAAAAAAAGATATTTATTGCTATATTTCTTATAAGATGTCATGGGTTAGTTCGATTTTCTTTTGTATCTTTTTCGCTATTCTCATTTATTCCTGCCGCGTTTGGTGTGGATTCTTTATGCGTTTTTTCCCAAAGCACTGAGTTAGATGGCAACCAAAGAAAACATTCGGCAATTGAGGCTCCACTTCGAAGGCGTACCGACCCAAGGGCATGTTATACCCGCGAAAGCCCTTGTGCAGGTACTTGAAGGGTTTCAGAAAGTCGTGCATTTGATTGCTATGCAGGAAGAAGACCGCCCAATACAGCAGCGCCTGAGGGTGTCGCGAGAGATTGAACGTAAATTTCCACTTATTTGTGGAACCCCCGAAGATGGTGGGTATAAGCTTCCGGTTACTATTGGAGGAACGGACGATAAACTGTTTGATGGTCAGGAACACAATGCCGTTGCCCTTAAAACTCGCGAAGTATTTGAGGCGATCAGTCAAGGAAATCTGGAAGTGTTTGACAAATGTATACCTGACAGAGCCTATCGAGCTTATATCCTGAATACTTTTACTCAGATGCAACCTCCTCGCCATTCCGGGTTGGTGATGCATATTGAAGATTTTCAGGAAAAAAGGATTCTTGATGGAACCGTTGCTTTCGAGGCGGTAAAAAAGTTGTTAAATCCCCGGCCAAGCGAGGTTTCTCCTGCTGATTTTGGATATGTAGCAGGTGCATTGATTGAAATGAAGTTCAATGAAAGGCGTTTGATCTTGAAGTTGTTGAAGTGGGGTAAATCGATTGCCGCATCATACGATGATGAGTTCGAACCAATATTGTTGACGCATCCTCGGGATCTTATTCAGGTTCATGGAAATATTGTATTTGGGGAAGATGGTGCTCCTCAATCAATATCCGATGTTGATGAAATTCTTGAAATCGATGAAACCCCGATTGATATTGATGTCGTTGACTTAAAAAATTGTGCGGTTCTGAAGCCATTAACACCATTGCTGTCGAAGGTTACCTTTGATCGAGATACGTGGCTGTATCAGGCTGACGGACCTTTTGATATATTGCTTTTTGCGCAGACTCGCACTGAAATCGAAGCTCAGCTTTATGACGAACTTGAAATGCTCTGGTCAGAGTATGCCAAAGTTGATCCTTCTGTGTTGACACAAGACGCGCAACAGTTGCGAGTTGATCTTCTCAAAGTGTTTGAGGAGGTAAAGAATGCCAAGTAAAAAACGGGATATTGAGACGGGCCTCTTAAAAAAAGGCTTTCGTAAAGTTGAAACAGACCATTCGACGTTTATTTACCATACCTTGGAAGATCTCAAAAGCCGGGTGAGAACCAAAACCTCACATGGTTCAAACAATCAGGACATATCCGATCATCTTCTGTCGAAAATGGCATTACAATGCAAACTGACAAACAAACAATTCAAAGACCTTATCGAATGCCCCTTGGATCGAAAAGCCTATGAGGTGATTTTGCGGGATCAGAGATTAGTCTAACATACTCCTGTTTGATGTTTCAATCTACGATCTATTTCACCCAACTCACCCCACAGGCATACCCTGAACACTTACTCCCGATCATCAACACCGTCACATTCTGCACCAGCGTCCATATCGATCTTGCAGCTTTCTTCTGGTATTTTGGAATGACGTATTATTGCGCAGCTCTCAGCTTCGCTCCGTTTGCGCGGGGGCTACATCATGACTTCTTATCAGGCATCATGGACTTTAGGATGATACTATTAGCAATATACTTTCTGCCTTCCTTTCTAATAAGATTTAACTCTTGAAGTTCTTTTAAATCTCGAGCAAGAGTTGGTTTGCCTACAGTTGCATATCTTTTTGCAACATCAGGTGTAATCTCTAATAATTCGTCGGCTGTAAAATATTTATTTATTGGCATTTGAAGTATTAATGCTCTTTTTCTCTTAAACACAATTGATTTTGTGTATTTTAGTTCAGCAAAAATCTCATAGATATAGTGTTGCCAAAATATAGAAAACTGGCTTTCTTGGATGATATTAAGGTTTTCCTCTAATCCATCACGAAAACCCTGCAAGGCATATTGAATAAATTCTGTCAAATCTTTTTTCTGTCGGGCTTTTTCAAGTTGCCTATAGTATTCTGCTCTTGTGAGATTATAAAAATTAGATAAAATATGCGACACAATATTTGGTAATCCTGCTCGCAATAAGATATAAAATTCCAGCAAACGTCCTGTCCTGCCGTTACCATCTCCGAATGGATGAATCCATTCAATATACACGTGAGTAACAATTGCTTGGATTACAGCCATTTTAAAATTTTGCCCTTCATGATAATGGAATTCTTTGCTGACCCATTCGCAAAGCTTTTCTATCAATTCTGGCACATAATCATGTTCAGGTGCCAAATATGGTCCGACACAACGCCTGTCAGTTCGAAATCTTCCAGGTATCGCGTCAAAATGCCCACCTAAGTCCTTTCCAATCATATAATGGAATTTTTTTATTAACTCAGGAGTTATTTTTTCAACTTTGTCTTCATCTACGATTTCATGTAATAGATTGTTAAATGCCTCTAAAATATTCTTTACTTCAATTTGCAAATATTCCTTACTAGGGGGCAGTCGCCAACCTTCTTGTAACTTGGTAATTTCATCCTCACTAAGTGTATTACCCTCTATAGCAGTTGTTGCTTGAGCCCCTTTTATTAATGAGACCCTCAAAAGTCGCTGCCTGTTTTCTGGCTTTAAAGGAATGTCTGTTAATGCACGAACCAAAGCATGGCATTCGCCAAGCATATAAGCAGAAGGCTCCGTAAGCTCCCATCCTCTTCTGAATGAGATGTGGCTATATCCGTCCATTTGTCAGTCCTTTTGTTAATATTAGTTAACAAATAAGCCTATCTATTTGTTAATAAATGTACAAAAATTATAACACAAATAATAATAAATGGTTTCCTCTACTGGCGAAAATGTGCGCCGGTTGTTGGTTGTCGCATTCAACTACATAAAAAACAGAAACATAACGGCTTTAAAAAAAATTACCAATCAGGCGCTGCACTTCGCTCCGCTTCGTTTGCGCAACCCGCCCGACGCCAAAGCCCAACCGACACAATCCCGCCCAGCCCGACCCGTCATCACCCCGACCACCCAGCTCCCGAACGAGTATCCGCAAATGCAGGGCCGAGTACAGCCCTGCACTTGCTCACCTCAACCCGACCACCAGAACCACAAACAAACCGCTGAACAGCGCCCGCCAATCGCTTCATTCGCTTCACTTCGTTACGCTTTCATTCCGCTCAGTCGGTAAGCGCTGTTCAGCGGAAGAGAACCCACATAGGCGCTGCTCTCCGCTTCGCTCCGTTTGCGCAACCCTGCCAAGCGCGCGGGCCAACTGACGCTGGCCCGCACTGCCCTCAATCCCCGCCAACACCCGACCCCAAAAGCCAACCAACAGCGCACTGCAAGCCTTTCTCCACCTTCGCGGGAAGAACTCGCTTCATTCCGCCGCCGCTCCGCGAGTACGCTCCACGCAGCTCCATGAAGCGACCCGCTATGGCTCCGGAAGGTGCAGAGCGCTGTATCAATAATCAGACAGTACCATGACCAAAAGCAAAGCGCCCTGATCGGAGTACCGACAAGGCGCACAAAAACCATCTGCGCACCTTCGGCTTGCCAGCAAACCAAACGCATCCAGTCAAACAAACACCTATGGCCACATCATCAAGCCCCATAAGTCTTATAATTCCCATTCCTCCTCTTGATGCTAACAATTACCACCTTCGACCTGAACCAGCTCACCCCGATAACCATGCCCTCCGGTGACCTTGAGTACAAGAGCGCCCCATCCCGCGAAAGCGGACTACCGCCTTCGCTCCCCCCAGCCGCTCAGTTACCGGCAGCATGGCGCCCTTGACTACAAGAGCGCCACCAGAAAGCAAGCTTGCGCCCTGTGCTTCCAGCGTCCGTCACCTCCGCTCTGCGCCATTGGCGCCAGAGACGCAGCCAGGGAAGCGCCAATGACACTGCCGCTCCGGCACGGCTCGCTTCCAGCCCGGTACCGCGCAAACGAAGAGAAGAACCATGGCCTCCACAAAGGTTTTTTGCAAACTCCGGCTATGCAAAAAGCGCACATAGCCTCCGTTTGCAAAAAATCATTCCTCCGGCTCACAGGCAAGCAGCAAGCTGAGTACAGCCTGCCGCATGAAAATCCTTCTGCGCGCTTCGCTTGCTGGCGTCAAAACAAAACATTTGGCGGCTGGTACCAGTGGCCGGGCGGGGCCGGCCAGCATTACATAACAGGAATTATACACCCGGCGCGGGGTTGGATATCTCTATGCAGAAATTGAGGTTAACAGCCCCGCGCCTACACGGGGTACCGTGTTGTATAATTCTCCGTTATGTAAAGTCGGGTTTTGGCGGGCCACCCTACCTTTGGCGTCCCCTCCATGCAGCCCAGTACGGGGCAGGGCAGTCGGACAGCCACGCTCCGCAGGCTACGCGGGCTGCCTGACTGCCGCCCCTTGCACTCCACCATCCGTAAAAAGCAAGCCCGAGGCAACCGCGAAAGCGGACTACCGCCTTCGCTCAACCAATCCCATACCTGCACACCACGCAAAAAGCGCCCTTGACTACAAGAGCGCTTTGGTCTTCAGAAAAAAACACCATCAGCCAGAGCCTCAGCCAACAAGAAAATACAGAGCAGTTCATCATTCTCGCACGGCTAAAAGCGGAAGAGCTTTAGCGCCGTGCTGAGAATGAAAAGATTCGGGAAAAAACAAAAATCACAAAAAAAACTCATCCCGAAGCTCCTGCCGAACCCCGATCAACCGCACCAGCTTGCGTTCGCTCCGGGCTGTCACGCTTTTTGCAAGCAAAAAGAGCGTGCCGCGCCAGCCCTCCACTCCTTGCAAGCAGGTGCTCAACGGCAACCCGATGCTCACGTAAAAGCGGCAAATCGCCCTGCCGGAGTACCGGCAAGGCGAACATTCAGATAGTCGCCCGGCTTCGCCTTGCTCCTGTTCAAACCAACCACCCCGCAAGAAGCACTCATAACAACAAGAGCGCTCCGCGCTCCTGATAGCCACCAAACAGACCGGGGCAGGGCAGTCGTACAGCGACGCTCCGCAGGCTCCGCTCGCTGCCGACTGCCGCCCCTCGCAGACAGCCCATCAAAAAAAGCACCACATTCTTGCACGGCTAAAAGCGGAAGAGCTTTTGCGCCGTGCAAGAATGAAGAGATTCGGAAAAAACAAAATCACTAAAAAAAAACTCATCCTGAACACCCAGCCAAGCCCTGATATCCGCGCCCTCTTGTTACAGCTCCCCGGCTGTCACGCTTTTTGCAAAAAAGACTGCAAAAAGTCCGTGCCAGCCCTCCGCTTCCACAAGAAGGCGCTCAAAGGTAAACCGTAGCTCACGTAAAAGCGGCAAATCGCCCTGCCGGAGTACCGGCAAGGCGAATATTCAGAGAGTCGCCCGCGCCTCCGCGAAAAGGTAGGGCCCCCTGTATACCGCTCCGGCGTGGGCTCCATGCAGCAAGCTGCAACTTGCCAGCGCCTTTGTCACGCTGCTTGCCAGAGGAAAACAGCAAGCAGCCCGCCAAAGCCTTGCCACCATCAATCACAGCGACATACCCGGTCTGTCATGCCGCTTGCAAAAAAACAGCAAGCGCCCCGCCAGCCCGAACGAAAGCACGCAAAGCAAGGAGGTTGGGCATCAACTACACTCCCTCATGCCGCCACTTATCGGCCCAACCCCCTTGCTTGCAAAAGAGCAGCAAGGCCGGAGTACCGCCCCTGCTGCCTGAAGGCAACCGCTGCGCGGATAAAAAACCATCCCCCGTGGGACGGGCTGAAGATATGCCAGTTTGCCTTTTTGCGCAAGGGCCGTTCGCTTCCGCGGAGTACCTTGTGCAGCTCACTTCCTCCCTTGCACAAAAAGTTTGCCTGGCACGGGGAAGCCCTTGTCCCCCCGGGGAATGGCTGAAAAGCCATATCGCTCAACCAAGGCACCCGAAACCATGAAACATCGTAGCTCCACACTCCCGCTCTTCACCGCCGAAGCCGCCACCGTCACCATACCCCGCTACGGCATCCGCCTCGTCCGCGAATCCCAAATCATCTACACCAAAAACATCACCGGAGCCGAAATGGTCGTAGACCTCTGCCACACCATCAGCCTCCAGGAACGCGCCAGCGAAGAACTCCACGTCTTCTACCTCAACACCAAAAACGACGTCATCGGCATGGAACTCGTCAGCAAAGGCACCCTCAACGCCTCACTCGTCCACCCCCGCGAAGTCTACAAAGGCGCCCTCCTCGCCAACGCAAACGCCATCATGGTCGTCCATAACCACCCATCCGGCAACCCCGAACCCAGCCGCGCCGACAAAGAGGTAACCACCAAACTCATCCAAGCCGGCAACATCCTCGACATCCACCTCCT
>Ga0247839_1003601_pt1 | contig 21090 bp, 17 predicted proteins | sample LaCruzMarch2015__6_FD_192405 | JGI IMG/M metagenome (GOLD analysis project Ga0247839, IMG submission 192405) | Freshwater microbial communities from meromictic Lake La Cruz, Castile-La Mancha, Spain - LaCruzMarch2015_16m | ecosystem: Environmental > Aquatic > Freshwater > Lake | place: Spain... | reverse complement strand
CCGCCAGCCAGCGTTCGGCGGCCTCCTGCGAGCCCAGGACCTCGATCGCCTGCTCGGCGACCGCGGCCAGCCGCAGCGTCCGATCGCTGGCGTTGCTGTCGAGCGGCCGGTCCGCGGTCTTGGCCCGCTGCAGGGTGCGCTCGCTGATACCCATCGCCTCGAGCACCGTGTCGCGGTCGATGAACCGGAAGGACGCCATCAGCTCACGCGCCCGGTCGACCGGCAGGCCCTCGGCCACCAGATCGTGCGCCTGCAGCGGGCTCAGGCCCTGGACGACTGGATCGGCTCGCATGTGCGCTGCCTGGAGTTCCTGGGTGGCGTGCCCGAGCTGCTGGTGCCGGACAACCTGAAAAGCGGGGTCACCCATCCCTCGTTCTACGAGCCCGACCTCAACCCCAGCTACCAGGAGTTCGCTGCCCACTGCGGCCTGGCGGTCCTGCCGGCACGCGTGCGCAAGCCGGGACGACTTGCGCCAAGGTCGAGGCCGGGGTCCTCCTGGCCCAACGCTGGATCCTGGCCCGTTTGCGTCATCAGCACTTCTTCAGCCTGGCGGGGGTCAATGGCGCCATCCGCCCCCTCTTGGAGGATCTCAACCGCCGCCCCTTCAAGAAGCTCCCCGGCTCGCGCCAGAGCGTCTTTGAGACGGTGGATCGCCCCGCGCTCAAACAGCGCAGCACCCCCTGCTTGGAATCGAGGCGAGCGCGATCCGACCCCGGAAGCGACCCCGGGGTTGTGCACCCCGCACCCCCGCACCAAGCCGACCATCTGTGTTCATCTGTGGATGACTGCTCTTTCTAGGTGAAATGATCTATGAACGCTATCGCGAGGTGGGTATCCCCATGTCATACACGTTCGATGACTTTCGCCGCGATTATGCGCGGGAGATTCTGAAGAAGATGCCCATGGCTGAGCGGCTGGCGGGACTGTCGCCCGACGACCGGCTGCGGGGCCTGCCGCCCGAGGACCTGCTGGAGCGCCGGACATCCGACAAACAGTGAACTGAACCGGGCGGCGCAGCGCTTTGCGTCGCCCACTGCGCGCAACGGCAGTTCTGGCGTCCACGCCCGTCAAACGCCCGACTCAGGCCATTCCACCCGGCAACTCCCGCCCGCCATAAAGCCGCCGGATCGCCTCCTTAAACTGCTCCTCCAAGCGCCCGCGCTTGACCTTCATGGTCGGCGTCAGCAGGCCATTCTCGATGGTCCAGGGTGCGAGGCTCAGGTGCACCGCGCGCACCTGCGCATGGCGCGGGAAGCCCTTGAGCAGGTCCTGCACGCACGCAAGGACCGCGGCGCGGGCCGCGGGGTGGTGCAGCGCGGCGGGATCGTCCGGGTCGAGCGCAAGACCCGCGGCCAGGCGCGCCCAGGCGTCGGGCTCCAGCACCAGGAGCGCCGCCAGGTAGGGTCGGCCCTCGCCCAGGATCAGGGCCTGGGCGAAGAGCGGGTCCATGGTCAGCGCCGACTCCAACTCGGCGGGGGGAATCTTCTCCCCGGCGGAGGTGACCAGGATCTCCTTCAAGCGCCCGCGGATATAGAGGTATCCGTCGCGCAGTTCGGCCAGGTCCCCGGTGTGCAGCCAGCCGTCGGCGTCGATGGTGCAGGCGCTCGCCGCCGGCTGGCCCCAGTAGCCCAGCATCAGGCCCGGGGTCCGGGCGAGCAGTTCGCCGTCGGGTCCGATGCGCAGTTCGAGTCCCGGCAGGGGCCGCCCGACCGAGCCCGGGATACAGTCCGCGGGTCTGGTGTTCGTCAGCACCGGGGAGGTCTCGGTCAGCCCATAGCCCTCCGTCAGCGGCAGGCCGAGCCCGATGAAGAAGCGCGCCACCGTGCTCGCCAGGGGCGCGCCGCCGCTGACGGCCACCCGCAACCGGCCGCCGAACCGGTCCAGGACCTGGCGCGCGATCAGGCGCCGCAGCACCGCGGCGGCCAGCCGGGCGAATGGACCCAGGGCCGGACCGCGCCCCTGCGCCGCGAGAAAGCGCCGCCAGCCCAGGTCGACGGTGGCCTCCAACAGCCGCCGCTTGAGGCCGTGCGGCCCGAGCCGGGACTGGATGACCAGATAGACCCGCTCGTAGACGCGGGGGACCCCGAGCAGGACGCTCGGGCGGATACGGATCAGGTCCTGGCGCAACAGTTCCACCGAGCGGGCAAACGCGACCTGGGCGCCGGCCATCATCGGCAGGTAGTAGCCGACGGTGCGCTCGAAGCTGTGCGCCAGCGGCAGGAAGGAGAGAAAGCAGTCGGTCGGATAGGCCGGGATGCGCCGCAGGACCGCCTGCGCCGTCCACAGGATGCCGCGATGGGACTGCATCACCCCCTTGGGGCGGCCGGTGGTGCCGGACGTGTAGACCAGGGTCGCCAGGGCATCCGGGTCTTGGACCAGGTCCACGAGGTCAGCCGACGCGCGCGGCAGCCAGTCCGCGAGGTCGCGCAGGGTCTCGTCCGCGGCCGGTAACTCGCGCCTAAGACACAGGACCCGGCGCAGCGCCGGAAAGGCGGCGCGACCCGCGGCGAGGGCGGGCCAGCGGCGGTCGGAGTCCAGGAGCAGCAGGCGGGCCCCGGAATCGGCCAGGATGTGGGCGATGTTGTCCGGGCTGTCGGTGGCGTAGAGCGGCACCGGCACCAGCCCCAGGCCCAGGGCCGCCTGGTCGCAGCAGACCCAGTCGACCCCGTTGGGCAGGCTCAAGGCGACCCGGTCGCCCGCTCGCAGGCCCTCCCCCGCGAACCCCAGTTGCCAACGCCCGACCACCCCCGCCATCGCCGACCAGGTGTAGTCGCGCCAGACGCCGCCCTCGGACTGGCGGTAGGCGACGGCCGCGGGCGAGCGCGCGACCCGTTGGCGGAAGAGTCCGGGGAGGGTGCGGGCCGCGTCACAGGTGATGCTGTGCGGCGGCAGGACGGGACTTTCGGTGGTCATGGCACGGACCTCCATCCAGAAAAACGCGCTCAGGCTCAAACGGGCGATGCCCTGCCACTGATCCGGCCAGCCGCGACCGCGACCTCGGATCGGGGCCCGGAGCGGCCCGGCGGGGCAGCTTGCTCTAATGCAATTATGGCAACTGAGCGCGAAATGGGTAGCCCGGCGCGCGCCCCGGGGTGCACCCGCACACAAGGTCGCTGGTCCGCACCGCGGCGGCCTGCTGGATCTGAATCAGGAAGAGCGCAAGTTACTGGGGCAGGTTTCGACTTGAAGGCCGAATCCTGATTCACCCGTCTGCTACCCAGGCCCCCGGGACCGCCAGGGCTCGCTCGAACCCTGGGACCTGCCGGACGGCTCTTGGGACCAGTTCGCCGACTCGCGCCTGATGCCCCACCTGCAACGGCCGCTGCGGCGCGGCGAGACCGCACAGTTCACCCGTCTGGCCGCACTGGGGCAGGCCGCGCGGTGCCGCGGATCAACCTCACGAGCGACATCATCGCCAGCGTCCCCGGCGAGACCGAGTCTAAGTGGCCCGAGACCCTGGGCTTCGCCGCCGCCATGGGCTTCGGTCAGGTCCATTGCTCCCCCTATTCGCCGCGGGCCGGCACCAGGACCGCCCGCTTGCCGGGCAGGTGGATGCGGCCACCACGCGGGCGCGGCTCATGGAGATGAAAGACCCTGCGCATCAGCTGCAACGGCAGGTGTTCGCATCCCAGGTCGGGCGGGACTACCAGGTCCTGCGCGAGGCCCAGCCCCGCGGCGGACGGCCCGGGGACCTGGTCGGCTATGCGCCAAACGACCTGCCGGTGCGAATCGACGGGCACCCGGACGCGGCGGCAATCGGTGAGATCCTGGAGTTCAAAACTTCACATAGGGGTCGCTATGTGAAGCTTCACATAGCGGCCAGGAGCTGTCAATCGGCGCGGATGAGGCGACCGCAGCGACGCGTGCTTGAGCTGCCATTGATTCCGCGCTGGTCGCCGACCGCAATGGCGTTTTGAGCCGACGCTTGTTTTCCCAGGACAACGAGGAATAGCCGATACCAAAGTCGTCCAGGGCGCAACCCACCCCGAGCGCGCGGCAGTCCGCGAAGATTCGGGCGACCTGGGCCAGATCCTGCATCGCGCTGTTTTCCAGGATCTCCAGCTCGAGGCTCGATGGCTTGACCCCTGGATGCGCCGCCAGAAGGGCGCGCAGACGCGCAACAAAATCCGCCTGCCGTAACTGGCGCGCGCCGACATTGACGCTGACCGGGAGATCGAGTCCGCTCGCCCGCCAGCTATCCATCTGGGTCAGCGCGGTCTCGATCACCCATTCGCCGAGTTCGACCGCCAGCAGGTCATCCTCGATCGCCGGCAGGAACTCCTGCGGGAGCAGGAGTCCGCGTTTCGGATGCTGCCAGCGGATCAATGCCTCGGCGCCGATGGCCGCTTCGGTGCGCAGGTTGACCTGAGGCTGGTAATAGCGCACGAATTCGCACGCGACCAGGGCGCGGCGGATGCGGTCCAGACTTTCATGCTAACCGCGCATGCGATGATCCTTTTCGGCGTTGAAGACATGGTAACGATTCTTGCCGGCCCGCTTGGCCAGATACATGGCCTGGTCAGCCTGGCGTAGCAGTTGATCCGCGTCGAGCGCGTCCGTCCCTTCGCTGTCGCCCGGAACCGGCTGCGGATAGAAGGTGACGCCAAGGCTGGCCGAGACCTGCATGACGACATCGCCGACAGGCACCGGCGCGGCCGCGGCGGCGAGCAGGCGGTTGAGCAGCGGCACGCCGGCGGCTCTGTCGCCGAGATCGACCAGCACGGCGACGAACTCATCGCCACCCAGGCGGGCCAGGGTGTCGCCTTCACGCAGCAGTTGCCTCATCCGGCGTGAGAGTGCGATCAGCAACTGGTCGCCAACGTCGTGCCCGTGGCGATCATTGATGGCCTTGAAACCATCCAGATCGAGATAGACCACCGCCAGGTATTGTCCCCGTCGCTGGGTCTGCACCATGGCGTGCCGCAGTCGGTCGCGCAGCAGCGTGCGGTTGGGCAGCGCGGTCAGCGCGTCGGAATAGGCGAGGCACTCGAGCTGCCGTTCACGGTCCTTGAGCGCGGTGACATCGTCAAAGACCGCCACGACCTCGCCAGTGGGCAGACGATAGACAAAATTGTCATACCACCGGGTCAGTCGCTCGTCTTGGTAGAGTTTGACGGGGAACTGCTGTGGGATGCCGGTGGTCCAAACCCGTCGCAAGACCTCCAGCAGTCCGAGCGCCCCGACGCCCGGGAAGACCTCGGCCGGCGATTTTCCGACCAGATCTTTACGCTGGACCCCGCGGAGACGTTCGGCAGCGCGGTTGAAATCACGGAACACGACATCCTGTCCCGGGTCGCGGATTTCATAGATCGCCACGCCGCTGCTGATATGATCAAACAAGGCACGGTAGCGGCCCTCGCTGGCCTGCAATTCTGCGGTGATCTGCTTTTCGTTCATGAACATCGCGCGCAACCGTTGCTCGCTCTCGTGCAGAGCGCGCTCGGCCGCGCGGCGTTCGGTGACGTCCTGAATAAATCCAAAGAGGCGCGTGACATGCTTGTCCGTGCCGATTTCCGCATGGCCAACAGCCAGCACGACCACCGTCGCGCCATCCTTGCGAATGGCGCGCAGATCCAGCTCGTAGGGTGTGCCCTGAGTGAGGGCGGCCTCCACCGCATCACGGAGTCGTTGCATGTCCTCGGCGATATAGAGTTGCGCATGATCCGCAAAGGACGGCGCCCCTGCGGCCGGATCGCGCTGCAGGATTCGATACAACTCGTCCGACCAGGTGACGGTGTCCGTCGCCACCTCCCATTCCCAACTGCCGACGTGCGTGATCGCCTCCGCGCGTGCCAGCATGGTTCGATTGCGCCGCAGCGCCTCCTCGGCGAGTTTGCGCTCGGTGATGTCCATCAGGATGCCGTTCCACAGCACACTCCCGTCCGGCTGAAGACGGGGCGTGGCCTGTCCGCGCACCCATTTGAGTTGGCCGGGCTGCCCACTGGGGTGGATGCGATGTTCATGGAACCAGGGCGTGAGGGTCTGGTTCGCACCTTCCACCGCCGCCCGATGAGAGGGCCGATCGTCGGGAAGGATGCACAGGGTAAGCGCATCCGGGTTTGCGTAGGCCGCTTCCACCGGGACGCCATACAGGGTTTCGATGCCTGGACTGAGATAGGGAAACCGCCAGGCGCCATCGGGCAGCACCCGGAATTGATACACCACCCCTGGAACCGCCGTCATGAGCGCATTCAGCGCATCCAGCTCGGCCTGTTTGCTGGAAGAGATGTCGCTGATCGCGATGCGACAGACGGGCGATCCATCGGCATCCGTTGCGGTGGCGGCTTCGAGCCGCACCCAGATGATCGCGCCGTCCGGCTTCGCCATGCGCAGCGTGCACACCCGTGGCGTGCGGACAGGCTCTGACCGGTCCTGTTCCGGGCCCGGTCGAGCCGCCAAAGGCGCCTCAAAGAGCGATTTGCGGAACAGATAGAAGGCATCCTGGTCCTCCCTGACGATGAACCGGGAGAGCGGCTGACCGGTCAGTGCGCTTCGGGTCAGACCCAGCAGTCTGGCGGCAGTGAGATTGGCCTCCCGGATCAGTTCCGGTTCGGCGAGGGTGCAATAGCCGATCGGCGCCAGTTCGTAGAGGTCGAAGTAACGGGCGTGCGCGTGCTCGATCTGCGCCTGCACCCGGCGCAGTTCCTCGTTTTGCGTCTCCAGCTCGATCTGATGCACCCGCAGCTCATGGAAGGTCCGCTGGAGGTCTTCTGGGGACAGTGCGGCGATGGCTTCCGGTGATTGGGCCCCAGTGTCGCGTGCGATCCGGTCGGCCCGCTGCCGCAGGGTCTGTTCCGGACCCGGTTCCGATTCCCCTCGAAGGTCGGTCGCCGGGATGGCTTTTTCGGGGCGGTCATCATTGTCCGTCATGCATCACTCCCAAACGCTTTTTCCGTCGACTGACGCATCGTACACTGCATTCATCATGGTATGCGGCGTGGCAAGGCGTGGGCCAGTCCGCCGCCAGCTTCGCCTTTCGCCGTCTGACGGCTTTGAACTGGGACTAAGCCCGTGATGGCCTCTGCTGGGAGACCCGATCAGTCTACCCGGATCCGGGGCCGGTCTGGAATGGTTTGCATCGCGCTGTCACAACCGACTCGCTGACGGACCACTGTCCCGGCAAACGCCATCCGGCAGCGGCTCCAGCCTCACCGCCGCCCGCCACAGGCGCGCGACCAGGCCCAGGCCAGTCACCGGGCAGCCGCTGGTCCAGAAGCGCTCCGTACCGAGGCGCCCCGCGGGTGCCAGCAGGGCGTCGGCTTCCAGGCGGCGCCGCACCTGACGCGCCACGGCGACCCCCGAGTCCAGCACCGTCACCCCGGGACCGGCCAAGTCCAGGATCAGGGGCCTGAGATAGGGATAATGGGTACACCCGAGCACGATGCTGTCGGCGCCCCGCTCCAGCAGCGGGTGCAGGTAGTCGGCCAGCAGGGCGCGCGTGTGGTCACCGTCCAGGTCCCCCGCCTCGACCCGCTCCACCAGCCCGGGACAGGGCTGGAGCAGGATCTGGGTGCCGACGCCGACCTGCGCCAGCAGGCGGCTGAAGCTCTGGCTGGCGAGCGTGGCACGGGTGGCCAGCACGCCGATGACCCCGCTGCGGGTGAGCCCTACCGCCGGTTTGACCGCCGGTTCCATGGCGATGATGGGCACCGGGTAGCGGCTGCGCAGGAGCCGGGCCGCGGCCCCGGTGGCGGTATTGCAGGCGACCACCACGGCCTTGGCGCCCTGCCCGATCAGGAACCCGGTGAGCGCCACGGCGCGCGCCTCGATCAGGGCCGGCGGCTTGTCGCCATAGGGGGCGTGACCGGAGTCGGCGACATAGAGCAGGTCCTCGGCGGGCAGTTCCCGGCGGATCTCCGCCAGCACGGTGAGCCCGCCGACGCCGGAGTCGAAAACCCCGATGGGGTGGTGAGCGGTCATGATCGACAAGTCGGCGGCGCGGACACGCGGATCAGGCGCTGGGCGAGGGGACCCAGTCCTCGAAGCGGAACTCGGCGGGCAGCCGCACCGCCTGGCTGCGGCCGTTGCCGAAGAGCTTTGCGGTCTTGTGCACTGGAATGACTCCGCATCTGTGTTCATCTGTGTTCATCTGTGGGTTCCAGATCGAAGCTCGCCCACACCGGGCAATGATCCGATGGCCGGTCCATGGCGCGCAGTGCGTAGTCGATACCGGCCTCGCGCAGGCACTCCTTCAGCGGGGCGCTGACCAGGATCAGATCGATCCGCAGGCCCCGCCGGGGCTCGCGCTCGAAGCCCTTGGAACGGTAGTCGAACCAACTGAAGCGGTCATCGACCGCCGGGTGCAGGACCCGATAGGCGTCATAGAGCCCCCAGTCGGTGACGACCTTGAGCCATTCCCGCTCCTCGGGCAGGAAGCTGCACTTGCCCTCGCGCAGCCAGCGCTTAGCGTTGTCGGCCCCGATCCCGATATCGAGATCCAGCGGTGCCACGTTCATGTCACCCATCACCACCAGGTTCTGATCGGGGCTGAAGGATTCGCGCAGATAGGCCGCCAGGTCGCGATAGAAGGCGGCCTTGCCGGGGAACTTCACCGGGTGGTCGCGCCCCTCACCCTGGGGAAAATAGCCGTTGATGACGGTGACATCCCCACCCCCGGCCAGGGCATAGCGCCCGGTGATGGCGCGCCGCTGGGCGTCCTGCGCGTCGCTCGGGAACCCCTTGGCCACCGCCAGTGGTTGCGTCTTGCTGAGCAGTGCGACCCCGTAGTGTCCCTTCTGACCGTGGCAATGCGCGCGATAGCCTACCCCTTCCACCATCTCCAGGGGGAACTCCTCATCGACCACCTTGCACTCCTGCAGCCCCAGGATGTCCGGGTCGAGCCCCGCCTTCAGCGCCGCCAACTGGTGGGGGCGGGCGCGGATGCCATTGATATTGAATGAACAGATCGTGAGCACGTCGGTACCTCTGCTGCACCTGGTGAAACCCGTCGTCAGTGCGCGCAATGTCACGCCCTTACCGGTCCACACGCTTGAACGCAGACCCCAAAGTCGTGAGCGGCCTGAGACTATATGGACAGGATTAACAGAATTTTTCAGGATTAACAGGATAAGAGCGACGCGATTGCTGTCATCGGCACTTCCGGAAATCCTGTTAATCCTGCGAAATCCTGTTAATCCTGTCTATTTTTGACCAGCCGGAACGGACTTCGATGCTTCGCCTTTATGACCTTCCCCAGGCACGCGCCCGATGAGTTCGAGCACCGCCAGCGCCGCCGCGCGGGCGGCGTCGTGGCGCATCCCGGCATGGATGCGGGCGTACTCAGCGGTGATCGCGGCCACCCGGACGGGATCATCGAGGAGGGCCAGGATGGCCGGTGCCAGCAGGTCGGCACGACACCGGTCCTGCAGAAATTCCGGGGCCAACTCGCGCCCCGCGAGCAGGTTGGCCATGGCCGCATAGTGGACCTTCACCAGGCGCAACCGCGTGAGCAACTGGTAGGTGAACGGGTGGACGCGATAGCCCACCACCATGGGGCGTTTGAGGAGCAGGGTCTCCAGGGTCGCCGTGCCCGAGGCGGTGAGGACGCAGTCCGCGGCGGCGATGACCTCGCGACCCCGCCCCTCGACCAGGGTCACCGGCAGGTCCGGGGCCAGGCGTTGCAAGGCGGCGACGAAGCAGGCGTGCAGCCGCGGGTTGACCAGGGGCACGGCGAAGCGCAGACCCGGGCGGGCGGCCAGGCAGGCGACGGCCGTCTCGATGAACGGCACCGCCAATCGCTCCATTTCGCCCAGGCGGCTGCCGGGCAGCAGTGCAATCAGGGTACCGGACAGGGGCAGCCCCAGGGCGGCCCGGGCCTGGGCCCGATCGACCTGCAAGGGGATCTGGTCGGCCAGCGGATGGCCGACATAGCGGGCCGGCACCCCGTGTCGGCGCAGGAACGGCTCCTCGAACGGGAAGAGGCACAACAGCAGGTCAACGGCGCGCCGAATCGCCTTGACCCGCCCCGGGCGCCAGGCCCAGACGGTGGGGCTGACGACGTGTACGGTGCGGATGCCGGCCGCGCGCAGTCGCCGCTCCAGACCCAGATTGAAGTCGGGCGCATCGATGCCGATGAACACATCGGGCCGGTCCTGGCGGAAGTGCTCGGTGAGTTGGCGGCGCCGCTGGAGCAGCTCGCGCAGGTGACCCAGCACCTCGGTCAGCCCCATCACCGAGAGGCGCTCCAGCGGGAACAGGGTCTCGCAACCGGCGGCCATCATCCGGGGCCCGGCCACCCCGACGCAATGCACGCTCGGGACCAACCGTGTGAGCTCCGCGACAATGGCGGCACCCAGGAGGTCGCCCGAGGCCTCGTTGGCGACGATGCCGACGCGCAACCCGGCGTCAACCATCAGCGTACGATGCCGCGACCACGCTCGGCCACGAAGGCGGCCAGCGCGGCGACCTCCGGGACCTCCGCGGCCAGGCTGCCGATACGCTCCAGTGCCTCGTCCAGTTTGAGTCCGGCCAGGTAGAGCGCGCGGTAGGCGCGCTTGATGGCGGCGATGGCCGCCGGACTGAAGCCGCGGCGACGCAGCCCCTCGCTGTTGATCCCGTGGGGTGCCGCGGGTTGGCCGCCGACCGTGACATAGGGCGGCACGTCCTTGCTCAAGGCCGAGCCCATGGCACAGAAGCTGTGGGCACCGAGCCGGCAAAACTGGTGGACGATGGTGAAGCCGCCGAGGATGGCCCAGTCCTGGATCTCCACATGGCCCCCGAGAGAGGCGGCGTTGGCCATGATGACGTGATTGCCGATCCGGCAGTCATGGGCCACATGGGTATAGGCCATGAAGAGGTTGTCGTCGCCGACGCGGGTGACGCCCTGGTCCTGGACAGTCCCGCGATGCAGGGTGGCGCATTCGCGAATCTGGTTGCGGTCGCCGATCTCCAGGCGGGTCTCCTCCCCGCCGTATTTCATGTCCTGGGGGTCCTCGCCCACCGAGGCGAACTGGAAGATGCGATTGTCCCGCCCGATGCGGGTGGGTCCGCGAATCACCGTATGGGGTCCGACCCGGGTGCCCTCACCGATCTCCACCCCCGCACCGATCACCGCGAAGGGGCCGACGTCCACTCCGGCGGCAAGCCGCGCGCCCGGGTCGATGGCGGCAGACGGGTGAATCAAGCGTTGAAGTCCCGGGCGGTGCACATGATCTCGGCGCTCGCCACCAGGCGGTCATCCACCCGCGCCTCCCCGTTGAATTTCCAGATACCGCGGCGCACGGCCAACAGCTCGACCGTCATGATCAACTGATCACCGGGCTCCACCGGGCGCTTGAAGCGCGCCTTGTCGATCCCGACGAAGTAATAGAGCGCCTTCTCGCCCACCTCCTCGGGGCGCGACGCCATGGCCAGGATGCCGGTCGCCTGGGCCATCGCCTCGATGATCAGGACCCCGGGCATCACCGGGCGCACCGGGAAGTGCCCGACGAAATAGGGCTCGTTATAGCTCACATTCTTGAGCGCGACCAACCGCTGGTCGCGCTTGAATTCCAGCACCCGATCGATCAGCAGAAAGGGATAACGGTGCGGCAACAGACTCAGCACCTTGTGGATATCCATGGTGATGAGGTCCGAATCCACCCGCGCGACCGGGGTGGCCGGCTCCCCGCAGTTCGGGTCCACCGGGTAAGGCTGAGATGCCTGCATCAATCGTCCTCCTGCGCCGGCGCGACGTCTAAGTCTGCGATGCGCGCCTCGAGTTGTTTGAGTCGGCGCGACAGCTCGTCGAGCTGTCGAAATCGCGCCACGTTGCGCCGCCAGTCCGCGCTGGGCATGGCTGGTATTCCGCTGCTGTAGGAGCCCGCCTGCGGAAAGGACCGGGTCACCATCGCCTGCCCGGTGAAGTGGACACCATCGGCGATCGTCAGGTGTCCGGCCATCCCCACGGCCCCGGAGATGGTGCAGTTGCGCCCGATCCGGGTGGAACCGGAGATTCCGGTCATGGCGGCCATGGCAGTATTCTCACCGACCTGCACGTTGTGGCCGATCTGAATATGATTGTCGAGCTTGACCCCGTCGCCGATGAGGGTGTCGCCGATGGCGCCGCGGTCGACCGTGGTGTTGGCACCGACCTCGACGTCGTCGCCCAAGACCGCCCGCCCGACCTGGGGGATGCGCACCCAGCGTTCGCCATCCTTCGCGAAGCCGAAGCCGGAGCGTCCGATCACCGCACCTGGGTGCAGCAGCGCCCGCTTGCCGACCAGGGTCCCGCGGCACAGCGTCACCCGCGCCACCAGGCGGCTGTCCTCACCGATCGTCACCCCTTCCCCGATGATGCACCCCGGACCGACGAAGACCCGCGGCCCGATCCAGGCCCCGGCCTCGACGACGGCGGTCGGCCCGATCCAGGCGCTGGCATCGACCACCGCGGTTGGCGCGACGACCGCCGCGGGATGCACGCCGCCCACGACCGGCGGAGATGGATAAAGTAACCGGGCCGCCCGCGCGAAGCTAAGGTAAGGGTTGACGCTGATCACCACCGGCACTGGCGCCGCATCCGCGTCGGCGGCGCGCAGGATCACGACCCCGGCGCGCGTCTGGGCCAGACCGGCACGGTATTTCCGGTCCCCGAGAAAGCTCAGACAGTCCGGCTGCGCGGCGCCCAGTTCAGCGACCCGTGACACCCGGGTGTGCGGGTCGCCGCGATAGGGCTCACCCAGCAGGGCAGCCAGTTGTCCGAGACCCAGGCCCCGGGTCGCGGCGCCCGCACCTGCATTCGCCGCGCCCCGCCCGCAACTGCTCATTTGGTAGCCGAGTCCCGCTTCAGCCGCTCGATCACCAGGTCCGAGATATCCACGCGCGGGCTGTAATAGACCAGGCCCTCGGAAATGACCAGATCGATGCCGAGTTCCTTCGCCAGTTCGATCACCACCTCCTGCACCTGCTTACCCAGCTTGGTTCGCAGCTCGTTTTGACGCAGGGCAAAGTCCTCCTGGAACTCGTCTTGCGCATACTTGAGTTTGCGGGTACGGCTGCGGATGTCGTTCTGCAGCCGCTGCATCTCGCTCTCGCTCATCAGGGCCGCATCGCGCTCGAGCTTGCTCTGCAATACCGTGATCTGCTCCTGCTGCTGGCGCAGATTGCGTTCGCGCTCCTCCACCTCGACCCGTAGCGCCTTGCCCGCCGCCTCGTACTGAGGGGAGCGCTCCACCACCCGGTTGGGATCGACCACGCCGATCTTGTAATTCTCCGCGCCGACGCCCGGCGCGAGCAGGAGTGCCACCACGATAAAGCCGACGGTCGCCGGCTTGCGGTCCGGGGCAGCACCCCAAGCAGCGCACTTGGCCGCGAATGAACGCAAATGAACACGAATAAAACTATTGCCTGGCGATACCCTGGGGCACCCCCGGCGAGTGCCTGGGAAGCGCACGGCAGTGCCGTGATCGGTTGCGTCCGGTTGCGTCATTGGCGGCTTATCCGTTCTTTCAGGACTAAAAGGTCTGGCCGACCCCGAACTGGAAGATCTGGGTCTCATCGCCCGGCTTCTCGTTCAGCGGGAAGCCCAGACTGATGGACAGGGCACCGATCGGCGACAGCCAACTGGCGGACAGGCCAGCCGAGAAGCGCATCTCATCGAGATTAAATCCAGTCGGGTAGATCAGCGGGTTGTCTTGCGTGACCCAGACATTGCCCCCATCCAGGAAGAGTCCGAAGCGCAGGGTCTTCTCCAGATCGCCGCCGACCGGCGGTGCAGCCAACAGTTCGATACTGCCGACGATCTTGGTGTTACCGCCCGTCGGGTTATAGTTGATGGAGAGTTCGCGCGGCCCCAGGGTGTTGGCCTGGTACCCGCGCACCGAGCGCGGCCCACCCGCGTAGTAATTGAAGAAAAACGGCAGCGCGGTCAGGTCGCCGTACCCAGCCCCATAGCCCAACTCCGTGGACAGAGAAAGCACGAAGCGCTTGGTCAGGGGGATGTAGCGGGTGCCCTCATAGCCGACCCGGTAGTAGGTCAGATCGCTCCCCGGAATCGCGAGCTCACCGTGCAGCGACTGCAAATGGCCCTTGGTCGCGAACACCGCCTTGTCGCGCGTGTCATCGGTATAGCTCGCGCTCATGATAAAATCGTTGAAGGTCTGGCCGTTCTGCTGCACGAAGGCGTAAACCTGCGGCGCGTAGAAAATAGCGGTCAGCGGATTATACTGGATATTGGTGTATTGATAGCGCAGCGCAAAACCGGCGCGGCTGGTCTTTGAAATCGGCAACCCGAAATTCATCCCGGCGATGCCGGTATCCGTCGTGTAGGTCGCGTAACTCGTGTCGGTCAACTGGCTGAAATCCGTCGCCCGATACGACAACTCGAAGCCGCGGCTGATACCGTCGGCGGTATAATACGGATTCTGGTAGCTGAGTGAATAGAGGGTGCTCGCCTGGCTGGTATTGAACGCCAGGGAGACGCGTTTGCCGGTGCCGAGGAAATTGGTCTGATTGATGCTCGCGTTCAACAGCACACCCTGGGACTGAGAGTAGCCGATACCGGCCATCAGATTGCCCGCGGGCTTCTCCCGGACCGTGACATTGACGTCCACCTGATCGGCGGAGCCGGCCACCGCCGGTGTCTCGGTGGTGACATCGTCAAAATAGCCCAGACGATTGAGCCGCTCGCGCGACTCCTTGACTAGGGCCGCAGAGAACCAGGCGCTCTCCAGTTGGCGCATCTCGCGGCGCAACACCTCATCACGGGTGCGCGTGTTCCCCTTCATGTTGACACGCCGGACATAGACCCGCTTGCCTGGGTCCACGAAGAAGGTGACCGTCACCTGCTTGGCCGTATCGTTGACCTCGGGGACCGCATTGACATTGGCGAAGGCATAGCCCTCGTCGCCGAGCAGGCTGGAGATGCGCTCGGAGCTCTCGGTCGTCAGCTTGCGCGAGAACGGATCACCCCGGCGCAATTGGATCAGCGGAAAAATCTTGGCCACCGGCACCGCCGCCTCGCCTGCCAGCTTGATGTCGCTGATCGTGTAGGGGCTGCCCTCGTCGAGCACCACCGTCACGTAGATCTCTTTCTTGTCGGGACTGATCGAGACCTGGGTCGATTTGATGTCGAACTTGATGTAGCCGCGGTCGAGATAGAAGGAGCGCAGGCGCTCCAGGTCGCCCGCGAGTTTCTGCTTCGAGTATTGATCGTTCTTGGAGTAGAAGGAATGCCAGGCGCTGGCGCCCAACTCAAACTGCTTGAGCAGCTGCGGGGTGGCAAAGGCCTTATTCCCGATGAGATTGATCTGCTTGATACGGGCGGTGAGGCCCTCGGTCACGTCGATGCGGATCGCCACCCGGTTACGCTCCTGCGGGGAAACGGTGGAGACGACCAGGACGCCGTACTTGCCGCGCGAGTAATACTGGCGCTCCAACTCCTGCTCAATGCGATCCAGCACCGAGCGGTTGAACACCCGCCCCTCCTTCAGGCCGATCTCGTCCATCGCCTTGCGCAGTGTCGCCTCGTCGATATCCTGGTTGCCGACGAACTCGATCTTGGCGATCGAGGGACGCTCCTGCACCGTCAGGACCAGGACATTGCCCTCCCGCTCCACCCGGACATCATCGAAAAAGCCGGTCTGATAGAGGGCGCGAATGACATTGCCGGTAACATCATCCCCCACGGTATCGCCGACCTGCACCGGCAGATAATTGAAGACGGTACCGGGCGCAATGCGCTGCAGGCCCTCGATCCGGATATCGGCAATCTGAAACTGCTGCGCCGACACCGCGGCGCAGAACAGGAGCAGGAAGGCAACGAGGGGCAGACGCCGACCGCCGCCGATGTCAGCAAATGCTAGGTGCAAGGAGTACTCCCCCAGGGTCGAGCCGCCGCCCGGTTCCGGGCAGCGACTAAAGGGCACCGGGAACATCACGGCACCCGCGCGGGACAGGCTGCCCCGCCATTGTTAGTTGCCCGAAAATGGGACCAAACGGAACCCGCCCGCGCTCGGGCAGGTTCGTTGCGTGACGTGAAGAATCGCCGCGCGGGGGATTCCTCAGGTCGTCAAGGGCGCTAGTATACGGGATCGGCAACCGCTAACCAAAGAGCCGCGACAGGTCCACGAAGAAGGCCAGACCCATGAGGGCGGCGATCAGGACGATCCCGACCTTCTGACCCTGCAACTGGGCATACTCCGACAGCGGACTGCCCTTGACCCATTCGATGAAAAAGAACAGCAGGTGGCCGCCGTCCAAGACCGGGATCGGCAGCAGGTTCAAGACCCCCAGGCTGATACTGACCACGGCCAGGAATTTGACAAACGCGTCCCACCCGGCGTTGGCGGTCTGTCCGGCGACCTTGGCCATGGTGATCGGACCGCTGAGATTCTCCACCGAGGCCCGACCGACCAACATTCGCGCAATCACCCGCACGGTGAGCAGGCTCATGTCCAGGGTCTTGTGGGACGCCGCTGCCAACGCGGCGAGCGGCCCGTAACGGATCTCGACGCGATCCAGCAGCACCCCGGCCCCGATGCGCCCGAGCGTCTTACCATCTTTCTCGACGGCGCGCGGGGTCAACCGCAGGGTCACGGGCGCCCCGGCACGCTCGATCGCGACGACGATCTCTTTGCCCGGCCGAGCCTGGACCATCTCCACCCACTGCGCCCAGTCCCGCACCGGCTCACCGTCCGCCACCAGGATGCGATCCCCCGGTTGGAGGCCGGCGCGCTGCGCCGGCTCATCCGGGACCAAGTCCCCGACCACCGCGGGGAGCCGCGGCGGTCGCGGGTTCAGTCCAAGGCCCGCGATGAGGCTGGCGTCTTCGGGCAGTGCAGCCATCCGTTGGCCGTCGACCAGGCGGTCCTGCTCACGCCCTTCGGCGTCGCGGACCCTGACCCGGAGATCATCGCCGGTGACCGCCTCGGCCATGAAGGCGAACACCGCATGGTCCCAGATGGTCGCTTCACGGTTGCCCACGCGCAGCAGCCGGTCCCCGACCTGGAACCCGCCCTGGGCAGCGATCGAGCCCGGCTCCACCGACGCCACCACTGCCCGCACACCGCTCTCGCCGGCCATGAAGATAACCCAGTAGGCGAGGACGGCGAACAGCAGATTCGCTGCCGGCCCCGCCGCGACGATCGCCACGCGCCGCCACAGGGGCTGACGGTTGAAGGCCAGGTGGAGTTGCGCCGGGGGGACCTCCTCCTCACGCTCATCGACCATCTTGACATAGCCGCCCAGCGGGATGGCGGCCAGCACATACTCGGTGGTATCCGCGCGGCGCTGGTAGCGCAGCAAGGGCCGCCCAAAACCGACCGAGAAGCGGATAACCCCGACACCCAGCAGCCGCGCGACCGCGAAATGCCCCAACTCATGAACGGTAATCAAGATCGCCAGGGCGACCAGGAAATAGCCGACATTTTGCAGTAAGGTGGCTGACATGGCGCGCTAGACAGACCCGGTGGCGATCAGTTGTTCGGCCGTGGCGCGGGCGCGCCGATCCAGATCGATGAGGAAGGCCAGGTCCTGACCGACCACCGCCTGCGCGGGCGACGACACAAGCGTCTCCTCCACCACCCGGGCAATACCGGGGAAGCCCACCCGACCCTCCAGAAAGGCGGCCACGGCGACCTCATTGGACGCGTTCAACACCAAGGGGGCGGAGCCGCCGACACGCGCGGCCTCGAAGGCGAGCCGCAGACAGGGGAAGCGCCCCGGGTCCGGGGCCTGAAAATCCAGTCGGCCCAGCGCCACCAGGTCCAGCGGTGCAACCCCGGAGTCGAACCGCTCCGGCCAGGCCAGGGCGTGAGCGATGGGTGTGCGCATGTCCGGATTGCCCATCTCGGCCAGGACCGATCCGTCCTTGTATTGGACCAGGGAATGCACGGTGCTCTGCGGGTGGACCACCACGGTGACCCGTTCCGGTCCGGTACCGAAGAGCCAGCAGGCCTCGATGACCTCCAGTCCCTTGTTCATCAGGGTGGCCGAATCGACCGAGATCTTGCGCCCCATACTCCAGACCGGATGGGCACAGGCCTGCTCCGGGGTCACCGCGGCAATCTGCTCCAGGGACCAATCGCGGAACGGACCACCGGAGGCGGTAAGCAGAATCTGCGCCACGCCGACCTGCGCCAGACCGGCGCGAAACCCCGTCGGCAGGCACTGGAAGATAGCGTTATGTTCGCTGTCGATCGGCAACAGTTCGGCACCGCTTTCCGCCACCGCGTCCATGAACAGCGCCCCCGCCATCACCAGGGCCTCCTTGTTCGCCAGCAGGACGCGCTTGCCGGCCCGGGCCGCCACCAGACTCGGGCGCAGCCCCGCGGCACCGACGATGGCGGCCAGCACATAGTGCGCCTGCGGTAGGGCCGCGACCTGCTCCAGCCCTTCGATCCCGGCCAGGACCTCGGGCGCCCCGGACATCCCCGCGAGCAGGGATTGGAGCCGCCGGGCGGCCGCGGGATCGGCCATGGCCGCAACGGCCGGCCGATAGCATCGACACTGCTCCGCCAGCAGTTCCGCGTTGCGGTTCGCGGTCAGGGCCACGACCTGAAAGCGCTCCGGGTGGCGCCCCAGCACGTCGAGCGTGCTGAGGCCAATGGAGCCGGTGGAACCGAGTACAGCAACGCCGATCATGGATTTACCACCGCGATAAGAGTGAGGCCGAGCAGGAACAGCGGCGCCGCCGCGGTCAAGCTGTCGATACGGTCCAGGAGGCCGCCGTGTCCGGGCAGCAATTGCCCCGAGTCTTTGACGCCGCGCCGACGCTTGAGCAGGCTTTCATAGAGGTCGCCGACGACTGACATGAGCACCGTCACGACACATACCAGGACCGCCGACCAGGTGCCGCCGCTCCCCGGGGCCAGCAGATAGCCCAAGGCCAGGCCGCCGACCCCGGCCAGCGCCAAGGCCCCGTAGACACCGGCGCGGGTCTTGCCGGGACTCAAGACCGGGGCCAGCTTGGTCCCGCCCCAGCGCCGGCCGGCGAAATAGGCCGCCGAGTCGGCAAACCAGATCAGCAACAACAGAAACAGGACCAGGGCCGGCCCCGCGGCGACGAAACCGTGCAGCGCGCCCAGGGCCGACCCCGCGGGATCGAAGGCATGCAGTTCGACCAGGGCCGCCCAGGCGACGCACAGTACCAGGAGTCCGGACAGCGCACCCGCCACGTCCAGGGCCGTGCGAGGCTCGATGCGCAGCACGCGCGCCAGGAGGACGCTCTGGATGGCCCACCAGGCGCCACCGACGGCGACCAACCCGAGACGCCACTGGGGCGGCGCAAACCAGAGGCTCGCCAGACCCACGGCAACCAGGATGACATAGGCCGCCCGTCCAGCCCGGGCCGCGATGCCGGTAAGCCCGCTCCATTCCCAGGCACCGACCAGCGTCACCAGGGCGATGAAGGCGGCGAATCCCGATACCGGCAACCACAGCACCGCGGCCATCACCAGCGGCCCCAGAATGAAGGCCGTCGCGGTGCGCGCACGCAGTGCGCCGGCGGCCGTCACGACCTTACCGCCGCTCATAATCATCCACCCCGGAACGGTTCGCCACCTGTTCCCCGGTCAGGCCGAAACGACGCTGGCGCTGCGCGAAGTCGTCCAAGGCCAGGCCGTAGGCTGCAGCATCGAACTCGGGCCAGAGGAGATCGGTGAAATACAGTTCGGCGTAAGCCGACTGCCACAGGATGAAGTTGCTCAGACGCTTCTCACCCCCGGTACGGATAAAGAGATCCGGGTCAGGCAGGTCCGCAAAGGACAGCCGCGCGGCGATGGCCTTCTCATCCACCGCGGCGGCGTCGAGTCGATTGGCTGCCACGTCGGCCAAGACCCGCCGGGTCGCCTGCGTGATATCCCAGCGTCCGCCATAGTTGGCCGCCACCTGGAGGTTGAGGGAAGTGTTGTTGGCGGTCACGTCCTCCGCCTCGGCGATGCGGCGCTGCAATTTCTCGCTGAAGGCGCCGCGCTCCCCGATCACGCGCAGACGCACGCCGTTGTCGTTGAGCCGTCGCACCTCGCCGCGCAGCGTGCTCAAAAAAAGGTCCATGAGGATACGAACCTCAGCCGGCGGGCGGCGCCAGTTCTCGCTGCTGAAGGCGAACAGGGTGAGGGTCCCGACCCCACGGCGCACCGACTCCTCCACTACCGCGCGCACACTCTTTACGCCCTCGCGGTGCCCCCAGGTGCGGGCGCGATTGCGCTGATTGGCCCAGCGACCGTTGCCGTCCATGATGATGGCAACGTGCTGAGGGACGCGCCGCTGATCATCGTGTGCCCCGCTGGCGGGGGATACCGTATCCACGTGTTGTTGCGTCGGCTGCGGGGCGCGCCTCAGATGGACATCAGGTCGGTTTCCTTGGCGGCGAGCGCATCGTCCACCTCCTTGACGTACTGATCGGTCAGTTTCTGCACGATCTCCTGGCCGCGGCGTTCGTCGTCCTCGGAGATCATCTTTTCCTTCACCATGTCTTTCAGTTCGGCGTTGGCGTCGCGACGGATGTTGCGCAAGGCGACCCGCGCCTGCTCGGTCTCGTGGCGCGCCACCTTGATCAGGTCGCGGCGCCGCTCCTCGGTCAGCGGCGGCATGGGGACCCGGATCACGGTGCCCGCGGTGTTCGGGTTGAGGCCAAGATCGGACTGCATGATCGCCTTTTCGACTGCCTGCACCATCCCTTTTTCCCAGGGTGTCACGGCGAGCGTCCGCGCGTCCTCGGCGATCACGTTGGCGACCTGCCGGATCGGCATCTCCGAACCGTAGTAGGACACCATGACGTGGTCCAGCAGCGCCGGGTGCGCCCGCCCGGTGCGGATCTTGGCCAATTCGTGGGCCAGTGCCTCCACGCTCTTGGCCATCCGGGTCGCCGCGTCTTTTTTGATGTCATTGATCATCTTCAGTCACCACTTACCACCAGGGAGCCCACGTCGTCACCGCGCAGCAGGCGCAGCAGTGCCCCCGGCTCGTTGATATTCATCACGCGCAACGCCATGCCGTGGTCGCGGCACAGCACGATGGCCGTGGTGTCCATGACCTGCAAGCCCTCACGCAGGGCGCGATCGTAACTGATTCGGGGATAAAAGGTCGCGTCCGGGACGCGCAGGGGGTCGGCGGAATAGATGCCGTCCACCTTGGTCGCCTTGATCAGCAGGTCCGCGCCGATCTCGATGGCCC
>Ga0247839_1003599_pt1 | contig 21096 bp, 21 predicted proteins | sample LaCruzMarch2015__6_FD_192405 | JGI IMG/M metagenome (GOLD analysis project Ga0247839, IMG submission 192405) | Freshwater microbial communities from meromictic Lake La Cruz, Castile-La Mancha, Spain - LaCruzMarch2015_16m | ecosystem: Environmental > Aquatic > Freshwater > Lake | place: Spain... | reverse complement strand
CAGCCGGGCGACATCGAGGTCTTCATCGATGAGGCGAGCGTCGCCTACCTCTGCGCCCAGATGCAGCGCACCGGCTATCTCGACGGCCGGGAAATGGCCACCGCCTTCCGTCTGCTGCGCTCCAACGGCCTGATCTGGCACTACGTCGTCCACGGCTGGCTCTACGGTGAAAAGCCGCCGCCATTCGACGTGCTGTATTGGAATATGGACACGACGCGCATGCCGTACGTCATGCACGCCTGGTACCTGACTGAACTGTATCTCCACAACCGGCTGATCCAACCGGGCGCCCTGACCGTGGCGGGTGAGTCACTGGACCGGCGCCATTACGCAACCACTGTACGCGGTCGCCGCCGAGGACGACCACATCGCGCCCTGGGAGCAGGCCTTCCGCACGGTCAATCTGGTCCCGGGTGACAAGCGCTTCGTGCTCTCCAGCGCCGGGCATATCCTGGGCATCCTCAATCCCCCGGTCGTCCCGCCCAAGCGACGCTACTGGGCGGACGCGGCCCAGTGTACGGATCGGCCGCAGGTCTGGAAGGGGCGGACCCCGGAGTGTGTCGGCAGTTGGTGGGAGGACTGGATGGCCTGGCTCAAGCCGCGCGCCGGCGCCATGGTCGCGGCCCGGCCGGCGTCCACCCCGGCGTTCCCCGCGCTGGCACCGGCCCCCGGGACCTATGTCCGCGAGTCCTGAATCTCGCCAAGTAACGAGTCAAGAACAAGTTGAACACGACACAATCGTTGTCGTTGTCGTTGTCGTTGTCGTAATCGGAGAAGCGATGCAATTTGGGTACGAGAGAATCAAGGGCGTTTCGATAAATCCGATTACGACAACGACAACGACAACGACGCGGAAAGCACTCCCTAACGGACTTGCGTATTCTCGGGTGGTATCGGCATCTGCGCTTCGCGGTGCTAAATTTGCGATGGTACGTCCGGCAGCGCGGCCCGTTTGAACCTGATCCAGAGGTAGACGGCCAGGACGATCAGACCGAGGACGGTCGCACCCGCCACCCAGGGGTTCCAGCGGCGCACGAGGGTCAGGATACCCTGCAGGTGTTCATCCAGGAAATAGGGCCCGAGTCCCCAGGTGCCGACCCAGAGGGCGGCGCCCAGCAGGTTGAAGCGGGTGAAGTGCCACCAGGGCATCTTCAGGATGCCGGCGGCGATGCCGTTCAATTGGCGCGGTCCGTCGAAGAAGCGCGCACCGACGATCAGCCAGCCGCCCCAGCGTTCGAAGATGGCCTCGATACGCGCCAGATACCGCTCGTTGACCCGCAGCCGCCGCAGCAAGGGGCGCCCGCCCAAGCGCCCGATCAGGTAGCCCAGGCTGTTGCCCACCGACGCCGCCGCGAAGGCCGCCAGCACCAGCCAACCGATGTGCAGCTTGGGGTGCGAGGCGGCGTCGAGCGCCGCGGCGACCAGCAGCGTCTCACCGGGGGCCGGGATGCCCGCCCCCTCCACGCCCACGGCCACCGCGACCGCCCCGTAACCATAGCGGTCGAGCAAGGGCTGCACGACCGCGATCTCGTGCTGGATCTGCGCCGCGATGCGGTTCTCGATGGTCACGGGTGCCACCGTCGTCGGTGCGGAGATGGCCGGCGCCGGCGCGGGCGCGGCAAAGCCCGGCATCGACGCCAGGCACAGGGACCCGGCCAGGGCGAAGGCGAGATAGAATCGGTTCTTGGGCATGATCGTAACACCACCAAATCGTCAAGGATGATGCCCCGGGTCGGCGGCTGCAAGCACTCTTTGGTGCCCGTGATCGAGATCACTGGCGGCAACCGCAACGCGGCCGGCATCCTCAAGCAGGCCCGGCGCCTGCTCGCTGACGAGGAGGATGAAGAGGACCAGCCCCCTGATTCCGGTGGGGCCACCGCTGAGTGGCTCAGAATCGCCAGTTGCGCGTCGAAGCGCGTGTCACCACAGAGGTTCGCGGATGCATCTCGCCATCATCATCAATAGTATCGTAAGTGTCATAGGCGCCATCCTGGGCGCCTTCGTCGCGGCCGGCAGCGTCGTCAGCATCGCCAATATGAAGGTCCCCTGGGTCGGGAAACTGACGGTGGCCGCCGTGCTCATCCCGGCCATCTTTCTGGTTTCAGGATTAGGCGCCTGGCTGGCGAACGAGTACGGCGCGCGCGAGGTCGCGATCGGCCTGATCGCGCTGCCCTGGGGCTACGTGCTGTGCTTTGGCGTGGTCATGCTGGTGTCCTTCAGGAAATAACCGGCGGCAATAGCGGCGCCCGGTAAATCTCGTTGCACGCATTCCCAAGACGATCCATCCGGGTCTCGCGACCGGCGTCGCGGCCGCGGTCCGCCCCGCAAGGTACCTCGAATCGCTGCGCAGCTGATGCGGGTTTCCTATCGATCTGTCCCATGGGGCGGCCACAGATCAGGGAATGCGACCCGGCCAAAGGACGCAAGCGGTGAGCCATCGGACGGGCGCAACGGCCCCAGGGCGAGGTTCAATCGTTGCCACTGCGTCAGCTCAAAGTCCTCGACGTAGAGTTGTGCCGCCCACTCGGCCAAGGCAATGGCAGCCCCGGCGGCGCAGTACGTGGCAGGTGGTGCTGCAAGAGCAGTGGCGGCCCGGTAGCCGTCGCGGATGACCGTTTCCGGCAGGCCCCAGCGCGCCAGCGCGGTGGCGACGACCAGCGCCCGATAGGTCTGCTCCTCAGGGAGGGATTGCTCGGCCGCGCGGCGGTCCGCATCCAGGAGCCTTGGGAGGTCGCCGAACTGCTTCCGGGCGAACAGGGCCTGCACCGCGTCGCCCAGGGCCGGGCTATTGCCGACATGCCAAAAGTTGCAGACCAGGACGCGCCGGTGCTTCTTGGTTTCCGTCACCGAATGGTAGGAGTCCCGATGCATGATGAAGCCAAAGACGCTGTTGAATCGCGGGGCCTGACTGGCGCAGACGCGGGTGCCCGCCTCGTCGTCATGCGCCTGAAGGACGCCGCCATCCCCCTCCTGCCAAGCGCGGGTGAATTGCACCACGAGGCGGGCGATCTCCCATCCCGCCAAGGGCCGGTCGGTATGGACCCCGATCCGCTGGCCGGGCTCCATGGTCTGCGCGGTGACCGCGACCCGCTGGGTGAGCGGCAGGCCGGTCAGGGTCCGGGTGCGCGCGGCCAGCGCGGCGAGAAAGTCCGGTTCCAATCGGTCGGTCACGTCGCAATTGCGGACCTCGTAGAACGAACCGCCGTGCGCGCGCCAGGGCAGGTCCTGGTCGAAGAGCCCCTCCAGATGGGCACAGAGCGCGGGTGAAAAGGCCGGCTCGACGGTGAAGAAGGGGTAGGGGTGCCGATGGTGGGTGGGGTTGGCGAGCAAGGGGATCTCTCTGCGGCGGGCTGTTGATCGAATGGGGTGGGGTTCGTCGCGTCGCGCAAGACTTGACGCGTTGCCGCGGTCATGGGGGTCGGCGGGCCAACGCAGGACGGTGGACCTTGGGATTCTACCGCCGGACTGGCTGCGCTGCTTCGCCATCGCGAAGACTGCCCGCGTCCGCGGGGAGCCGCCCCGCCATCGGCTCTACGCGAAGCTGGTCCTGCGCGCCGACGGCACCAAGGAATATCTGCAGGCGACGCCGGAGGACGAGGATGCCTACACGGCGGCAGGCGCCCGGCTGCGCGAACTGGCCCTACCGAGCCCGCGGGTGGCGATCCAGACCGGCTACAACACCCGCCAGGTCCTGAATTATGGCTATACGCGCTGGGACCAGTTCTTCAACGACCGCCAACTACTCGGGATCGGGCTGCTGTCCCGGGCGATCGGCGACCTGCCGGCGGGGGCGGAGCGTGACGCACTCTTCGTGCTGCTGTCCGGCGTGCTGGAGTTCAACAACCTGTTCGCCAGCTACAAGGGCGAGGGGACCGGCGCGGTGCGGCACATGTTCTCCCACCACGTTCTGAAGCCCGAGCGCACCCCGATCGAGGCCAACCTCTGGGGCACCAGCAAGTCCTCGGGCTCCTTCCTGAACCTGTTCCAGTCGCGGCTGTTGCGGGCGGTGGACTACAAGGCGGCACCCTTTGAACTCGCCCTGGACGACACGGGTGGAAAGAAGGCGGGCCGCAAGCTGTTCGGCAAGAGCCGTCCCATGGGCGTGCCGGTGCTGGATGCCTGGCCGGAGGCCGGGATGGCGGCGGGTGCGGTCTATCTCTCCTGCGGGGACTCGGCCGCCACCGATATCCCGGACCGAACGGTGGACGCGGTGGTGACCGATCCGCCCTTCTACGACAACGTTCATTATTCGGAACTGGCGGACTTCTTTCACGTCTGGCAGCGGCTCTGGTTCGGGGAGAGCGGACACGCCGTGCGCGACACGACCCGCCACCCTGGCGAGGTACAGGATACGGAGTCGGTACGCTTCGCGGGGAAGCTCCAGGGGGTCTTTGCCGAATGCCACCGGGTGTTGAAGGACGAGGGGCTGCTGGTGTTCTCCTACCACCATTCGCGTGAAGACGGCTGGACCTCGGTGGCGGCGGCGGTGTTGGAGGCCGGTTTCAAGCTGGTCCAGACCCAGCCCGTCAAGGCGGAGATGTCCGTGGCCATGCCCAAGCTTGCGGCCAAGTCGCCCATCGATCTCGACGTGTTGATGGTGTGCCGTAAGGCCGCCGCGGACCGGCGGCCCCTGATCGCGGAGGAGGTAGCGATGCAGGCCGCGGCGGCCGCCGCGGGGGCGAAGGTACGACGCTTCAACGGCACCGGGCGGCGGCTGTCACTGAACGATGTCCGGATCGTCGTGTACAGTCAGGCATTGGTGGAACTGTGCGCCGGGCGCCGCTCGGCCGACGTGTTGACGGTCTTCGAGGGAGCGCTGGACCGATGCGCGGTGATCTCGCAGCGGCTCTTTGCCGGCCAGGACGATCGTCCTCGCAGCGTTGCGCCACGGTCGGCAGAGTTGCCGTTTCAGGCATCCCTGTTCTGAACGCGGTCGCCGTTCAGGCGGGCTCGAAGACCTGGAAACGGCGGGCCTGTCCTGCGTCTGGGCGCGGGTTGCCATGCGTGGTGGGGCTGGTCTTGCCATCCAGATAGACGCAGTACATCTCCAGGGATGCCGCGAAAATGGTCCGCTCCAAGGTCCCCACCCGGAGCAGGCGTGGGTCTGAGATCGACCAATGCTCAGGCAGGATGAGCCGGCAGCGGCCGATCCCGGCCGGGTCCAGCGTGAACGGCTGGGGGAAGCGGTACATCTTGCGGAAAATATTCCTTGTCGTTTGCGCTTCGCGGGATCATGGGAATCCCCGCGGCGATGGCCTCGTGGGCTGCGAGGAAAAGTGCGATGCTGTGGGTCATGCGGCAGGCGATCCTGGTCCGAAGGGGCCGCAGTGTAACCTACCGCGTCTTTACAAGCCGCGACAAGGGCAAGAACAGGCGCAGGGGATGCTCCGGCAGCGTCTCGAAGCCCAGTCGGCGATAGAAGGCCGCCGGCCGCTCGTGTTTGGCATCGACGACGACTGCGTAGATGCCGACGCGCTCGGAAAAGCCAAGGGCGAGATGCAGCGCAAAGGCGAGCAAGTCCTGTCCGAGCCCCTTGCCCTGTTCACGGCGGTCCACCGCCAGGCGCCCGATGCGCAGCACCGGCACCGGGTGACGGGGCAACTTGAGGGTGGCGGGCAGTTCCGCGGCCCCCACCTGCCCGGCGCTGACCGTGACGAAACCGGTCACCGTCTCGGCGTCCGACGTCAGGGCCACATAGGTCTTGCCGAGTCCGCGCCGCTGTTGCTGACCCGCCAGGCGCACCAGGAAGTCGTTCAGGGCGACCTCGCCACAATCGAACCCTGTACGGCGGTGTTGTCTCGTCAGCAGTTCGATCCGGCTGGGCATTCAGCGCCGCGCCATCAAGGCGCGCAGTGCCTCGTTGGGTTCCGCGGGGTCTTCGCAGGCGGCGATGAAGGCGTCGAAGGCGGCCTGGGACAGCACCAGGTTGTCGTTGTCGGCGACGATGCGCCGGGCGGCCTCGTAGGCGTTGTGCAGCATGAAGCCTGAGACACTGGTCCCCATCAGCGCCGCGGCACGCTCGATCAGGGCCTTGGCCTGCGGGCTGGTGCGCAGGTTGATACGGGTGGATTCGGTCGGTGCGGTGGTGGGATGCATGGCGCGACTCCGGGGAAGAGGTTACTATCGTACGTCATATTGCCCCACAAGTCCCGCGAACCAACGCCGATAGGAACTGCGATGCTGGAACACGATCTCCTCCTGCTGGTCGGCCTGGGGCTGACCCTGATCCACATCCTGGGGCTGCTGTCCGCCATCCACGCGGTGGCCTCGGTACGCACGCCCCAGGGGGCCATCGCGTGGGGGGTGTCACTCGTGACCTTCCCCTATCTGGCCCTGCCGCTGTATTGGGTCTTCGGGCGCGACCGCTTTCACGGCTATGTCGATGCCCTGGGTGCGGAACTGCTGGCGGATGCGGACAGCCAAGTCGCGGCGCTGCCGGGGCGATTGGACGAGGTCCGGGCGCAACTGCCGGACGGGCGCGCCGACGGGCTCCAAGTCCTCGCCCGGCTCGGCGGCACCCCCTTCACCCGCGGCAACGAGGCGACCCTGTTGATCGACGGGGACGCGACCTTCGCCGCCATCTTCGCCGCCATCGACGGTGCGCAGCGCTACTGTCTGGTCCAGTTTTTCATCGTCAAGGATGATGCCCTGGGTCGGCGTTTCCAGGCGCTGTTGCTGCGCAAGGCCGCGGCCGGGGTGCGGGTGCTGCTCCTGTACGATGAGGTCGGCAGCCATGCCCTGCCGCGTGCCTATGTCCGTGACCTACGCGCGGCCGGGGTGTCCTGCTCGGCCTTCCACACCACCCGCGGCCCGCGCAACTGCTTCCAACTCAATTTCCGCAATCACCGCAAGATCGTGGTGGTGGATGGCCGTACCGCCTTCGTCGGCGGTCACAATGTCGGCGATGAGTATCTGGGACTGGGGCCGCTCGGACACTGGCGCGACACCCATCTGCGCCTCCGGGGTCCGGCGGTGTTGGCCCTGCAGCAGGTGTTCGCGGCGGACTGGTACTGGGCGACACGGCAGCCCCCGCGGGTGGATTGGGCACTGCCGTCGGCCGCGGGGCCGGCACCGGAGGCGGTGTCGGCGGTGCTGATCTATCCGACGGGACCGGCGGACGTCCTGGGCAACTGCTCCAAGTTCTTCCAACAACTGATCGACGGGGCGCGGCGGCGGCTGTGGATCGCCAGCCCCTATTTCGTCCCCGATTCACCGGTGTTCGAGGCCCTGCAACTGGCCGCCCTGCGCGGGGTGGACGTGCGCATCCTGCTGCCCGCCAAGGCCGATCATCTGCTGGTCTATCTGGCGTCCTTTTCCTTCCTGGAGGCGGCGGAGCGCACCGGCATCCAGGTCTATCGGTATCAGGACGGTTTTCTCCACCAGAAGGTGGTGCTGGTGGACGAGGAGGTCGCCGGCGTCGGCAGCGCCAACCTGGACAACCGTTCGCTGCGGCTCAATTTCGAGATCACGGCGATCCTGGCGGACCGGCGGTTCGCCGCTGCGGTCCACGCGATGCTGGAGGAGGACTTCCGCCGCGCCCGCCGCACTTCGGCAGCGGCCCTGCGTGAGCGCGGCCGCGCCTTCCGCTGGGCGGTGCAGGCGGCGCGGCTGCTCGATCCGATCCTGTGAGCATGTGTTTCCGATTCCGTTTTGGGAGCTGGTGTCCCTATACTGGCGGGTCCGTCCGGCCCGGTTTTCGGCCGGCCAGCCGCCCCACAATCGACCGACGAGGAGTCCCATGCACAACGGCACGACCATCACCCAGTTCATCATCGAGGAGCAGCGGCGCATCGCCGGGGCCACCGGTGATTTCACCTCGCTCTTGAACGACATCGTCACCGCCTGCAAGGTGATCAGTCACTATGTCAACCACGGCGCCCTGGTGGGGGTGCTGGGCAGCGCGGGCAGCGAGAACATCCAGGGGGAGACCCAGAAAAAGCTCGATATCCTCTCCAACGAGGTCTTCATCAAGTCCAACGAGTGGGCCGGACACCTGGCGGCGATGGCCTCGGAGGAGATGGACGAGATCTACCCGATCCCGGCCGGCAAGCCCCGCGGCAAGTACCTGCTGACCTTCGACCCCCTGGACGGCTCCTCCAACATCGATGTGAACGTCTCGGTGGGGACCATCTTCTCCATCCTGCGGTGCGCCGGGAGTTGCCAGCATCCGAGCGAGCAGGACTTCCTGCAGGCCGGGACCCAGCAGGTGGCCGCGGGCTACGCGCTCTACGGGCCCTCGACCATGATGGTGCTGACGTCCGGCAACGGGGTGAACGGCTTCACCCTGGATCAGAACATCGGGGAGTTCATCCTTACCCACCCGCGGATGCAGATCCCGGCGGACACCCGGGAGTTCGCCATCAATGTCTCGAACATGCGCTTCTGGGAGCCGCCGGTGCGCCGCTACGTCCAGGAGTGTCTGGACGGCAAGGAGGGCCCGCGCGGGGACGATTTCAACATGCGCTGGATCGCCTCTATGGTGGCGGAGGTGCACCGTATCCTGACACGCGGCGGGGTCTTCATGTACCCCATGGACTCCAAGATGAAGGCCAAGGACTTAGGCGGGAAGCTGCGCCTGCTCTACGAGGCCAACCCCATGTCTTTCATCGTGGAGCAGGCCGGCGGCGGTTCCATTACCGGGACCTCGCGCATCATGGAACTGCAGCCGGAGTCCCTGCACCAGCGGGTGCCGGTCATCCTGGGCTCGCGCAACGAGGTGGAGCGCATCCTCGCCTATCACCGCGAGGGGTGAGCGCGCCGGGCGCGCCGTCCGCGGTCGGGACCTGGGCGGCACCCACACCGCACTGGCCGCGCCGGCGTCCCTGAAGGTCGAGGCGATCGAGGCCCGAACGCGTAGCCGTCGCGCCGGTCGTCCCGTACGGCGGCGGCCGGGCACTTCACGCCTCCGGCCCTTACTGATATATCCGCGCCGATCCGGCCGGGCCGGCGCAGCCGACGACTCATTGTTCCGAAGTCGCGCCCATTCGCACTGTTCGCCGCCCGATCCGCCACCCTTGTCGATACAGGTCCTGTTAATCCTGTCTATTTACAACCAACCGGCGCTGTCGTTGATGCTTACTTTGTGGCCGCTGACTCGTCAGTCTGAGGCGATGCCTTTCTATACGTATGGGATCTCGCTGGAAGTCCCCGTCGGGTGGCGCTCCGGGTGCGGTAGTGGTCCACGGTGCTTGAACAGCATGGCCTCGGTGCGGCGCAGTCGGCGGCTCAGTTCCCGCGCCAGGTTCATCATGATCAGGGTGAAGGGCTCGGGGTCCACTGCGTAGAGTTGGTAGAGTAGCGCGTTGCTGAGCCCCAGGGCGAGGCAGTCCTCCGCGGCGCGGACCCCGGCGCTGCGCGGATAGAGATCGATGAGGGCCATCTCACCGAAGCAGTCCCCCGGTCCCAGTCTCCCGATGACCTCGGCACGCTCGCCCAAGGCGCGGTGGATCTCGACCCGCCCGGAGCGCAGGACATACATCGTCTCACCCCGGTCGCCCTGGCGAAAGAACCAGTGCCCGGCCGGCATCGCCACGCGCTCGGCCCGCGCGCTCAGGTAGGCCAGCGCCTGATCCGGGACGGCGCCGAAGATCGGCATGTCGCGCAATAGGGTCAGTTCGTCCGCGGTGTTCGGGACTGCCTGGGCAGGGTTGGGGCCTGGCGATGCCGCTGGCGGGGCGTCGTTCGCGCACTGGTACCCGGTCATCGCCGCTCAGACGCCCTGGCGGCGGTGCTCTTCCCCGCTCCCCAGGCGCGCAAGCACCCAGTCGCGGACCTGGTGGGTGGAGCGTGCCCCACTGAAACGCCCACACTCCTGACCGCCCTGGAACAGGATCACGGTGGGGAAGGCGCGCAGCCGGTAAAGGGCGGCCAACTTCATGTTCTCGCCGCCGTCGATCTCCACCCGCGCGAGGCGGATGGCGCCGTCCAGTTCGTTGATCACCCGCTCCAGGTGGGGCGATAGGGTGTGGCAGGCGCTGCACCAGTCGGCGCAGAAATCCACCAGGATCGGCTGCTGGTGGGAGGCCTCGACGACCAGGGCCTGGAACTGGGCCAAGTCCACAGTGAAAATGGGTGGCCTGGTGTTGGATCGAAGTAACATGATCGCCCGTAAAATGATCGCTCGCTAAAGTCCAACTGATTGGCACTGAATTCTAGCAGGAAGCGATGACGAAAATAGTGGGGCCGGGTGAGGCCATAAGGGGCCGTTTCCGCGCGCTATCTTCGTTGCGTGTGTTCCCGAAGGTCCCGCCGGATCGGTTTGGGCGATGAACGCCGACCAGTTCTCGGAAAATCAATAGGGTACTAATCGAACCGTGTTCAGGCGTCTGAATCGGCGGGGCCAGTTGTCCGGCTGGCCGAACCGGCATTCGGACGAGCGGTCGCTCCGCTGCCGGTCACGAGCGCCGCCGCGGGTACGCGAACCCGCTTGGACCGGCCGGCCCCTCTGGGCTATGGTAGGCGCCCCGAGCGCCGGGGGGCCCACCGGCGGGCATTTTTGTTGAAAGTTAAGAGGTCCGATCATGTCCCTGTACGACACGGCGCGAGCCGCCTACCCCCTGACCCGCATGCGCCGGATGCGCCGTGACGCCTTCTCGCGTCGGCTGATGCGCGAGACCAACCTGACCCCGGACGACCTGATCTGGCCGGTGTTCGTGCTCGAGGGGTCCGGTCAGCGTGAGCCGGTGGTCTCCATGCCCGGCGTCACCCGGCTGAGCATCGACCTGCTGGTGGCGCAGGCGCGCGAAATCGCCGCGCTGGGGGTCCCGGCCATGGCCCTGTTTCCGGTGACCCCGCCTTCGGCCAAATCCGAAGACGCCGCCGAGGCCTTCAACCCGGACGGACTGGCACAGCGTGCCGTGCGCGCCCTGAAGGATGCCCTGCCGGACCTGGGGGTGATCACCGACGTGGCCCTGGACCCCTTCACCACCCACGGCCAGGACGGATTGATCGACGAGACCGGCTATGTACTCAATGATGCCACCGTGGATGTCCTGGTCCGTCAGGCCGTCTCCCACGCCCAGGCCGGCGCCGACATCGTGGCCCCCTCGGACATGATGGACGGACGCATCGGTGCGGTGCGCACCGCCCTGGAGGCCGAGGGTCACATCCACACCCGCATCCTGGCCTATTCCGCCAAGTATGCCTCCAGCTTCTACGGCCCCTTCCGCGACGCGGTGGGCTCGGCGACCAACCTCAAGGGCGGGAACAAGTACAGCTACCAGATGGACCCGGCCAATACCAACGAGGCCCTGCACGAGGTCGGTCTGGATCTGGCCGAGGGCGCCGACATGGTGATGATCAAGCCCGGGATGCCGTACCTTGACATCGTGCGGCGGGTCAAGGACCAGTTCGGCGTACCGACCTTCGTCTACCAGGTGAGCGGGGAGTACGCCATGCTCAAGGCGGCGAGTCAGAACGGCTGGCTCGACGAACGCGCGGTGGTGCTGGAGTCCCTGCTCGGCTTCAAGCGCGCCGGGGCGGACGGGGTCCTCACCTACTACGCCCAAGACGTCGCCCGCTGGCTGGGCGAGTGAGACCGACCCATGCCGGAGCGCTACGCCGTCATCGGCAATCCCATCGCCCATAGCAAGTCCCCGTTGATCCATGCCGCCTTCGCCCGGCAGACGGGAGCGGACCTGGAGTACGGTCGGCTGCTGGCCGAGCCGGACGACTTTACAGGGGCGGTGCGGCGCTTCTTCGGGGACGGGGGGCGGGGCCTCAATGTGACGGTGCCGTTCAAGGAGCAGGCCTTTCGGCTCGCGGATCAACACAGCCCCGGGGCCGCTGCCGCCGGGGCGGTCAACACCCTGATTCCGCTCCCCGGCGGTCGATTGCGGGGCGACAATACGGATGGCGTGGGGCTGGTCCGCGACTTGCGCGAAAATCATGGTTTCGTCTTCGCCGGACGGCGCGTACTCCTGCTCGGCGCTGGCGGGGCCGCCCGGGGCCTGCTGCGGCCCTTGCTGGAGACGGGCCTCAAGGAACTGCTGATCGCCAACCGCACGGCCGCACGGGCCGCCACCTTGGCCGGCGCCGCGGCCGACCTGGGCCCGGTGCAGGGCTGCGGCCTGACGGACCTGGGGGGCACTGACTTCGACCTCATCATCAACGCGACCGCCGCCGGACTGACGGGGACGGTGCCGCCGCTGCCGCCCCGGTGCCTCGCCCCGGGCGCCTGGACCTACGACCTGCTCTACGGGGACAGGCCCACGCCCTTCTGTTGCTGGGGCCTCGCCCAGGGGGCTGGCCGGGCGCTCGATGGACTCGGGATGCTGGTAGAGCAGGCGGCGGAGTCATTCCGTCTATGGCGCGGGATCATGCCGCAGACCGCACCGGTGATCGAACTGCTGCGGTCAACCCAATGACCATTGCCGTCCGGGGCCTGGCGAGCGGCGTGACGGCCCGCACGGGCGCCGCCGGTGATCCGCGCGCGGCGTCCAGGCGGCGACGGGCGGGTCTGCCGCGGTTGCTGCTGACGCTGTGCCTGGTGTATCTATCGTCCGCGGCCGCGCCCCCCGACGCCAAGCCGGACATCGAGCCGCTGAACATGAGGCGCTGGATCACCCGCATGTGGGAGCCGATCACCGCGGTGGGCGGACTCCTGAGCCACGACCAGCGCGAGGACGTGGTGGTCGTACTGCACCGGCGCGATGCCATCCCCAACGATCTCGTGCTGCCGGTGGGGAGCCGCGGGCTCGGGATCTTCTCCCTGGGCGCAGATGGAAAATATCACCGCGCGGCCCTCCTCGAAGGCCTGCTGCCCTGCGTCCAATGCCTGGGGACCGTCAACCGCGACCCCCAGGCTGCCCCCTTTGAAATCGACATTGCCGACCGTGAACTCACGATCAGTTGGATCGGCAACGCGGACGGGTTTGTCGCGGTGCGCCTGGTGCTCGCCTGGAACGCGCAGGAACAGGCCTTCGGGCTGCTCGCCGACGAAGTGGTGCGGGCGGATGGCCGCGGCGGGATCAGATCCCGGCGCACGCGCGACTACCGCACCGGGCGCGCCGAGACCGACGGCCAGGTCACCGAGTTTCCGCCCCACTTCATGCCCGCCGAGCGCATTCGGGCGGAGGATTACCGTTAGGCGCTGTCGCTGCGAATTGGCCCACAAAGGTCTCGATCTCATCCTCCAACGGCGCCCGCGCGGTCAGTCCGGCAATCCAGCGCTCCGGGATCGCGCGATACCCCAGTGCCGCGCCGAGCAGCGCCCCCAGCACCGCGCCCCGGTGGGCATTGTCGCCGCCCACACCGGCGTTGGCGATCAGGGCCGCCTCGAGGTCATCGGCATAGCGCCCCGCCAGGTACAGCACGGCCGGAAAGGACTGATCGATGTAGCAGGCCGGGCTCAAACGCACGCCGATCACGTCCAGGTCGGACAAACGACCGGCCGCTGCCTGCGCGACCACCCTGCCGGCCGGGAACCCCAGGCGTTCGGCCAGGGCGCAGGCCAGGGGTCCGACCTGGGGCGCGGGGTCCCGCACCAGGCGGACCAAGAGTTCCCCCAGGGCCAGCGCGTAGCGCTCCAACGCCGCGGACCTGTGGGTCAGGCGCAATTGAGTCAGGGCCGCACCGGCCCCCTGGTCAGGCGCGCCGCGCGTCGCCAGAATGACCGGCGGCAGCGACACCAGGCCGCCGATGGAGGCGGTATCGTGACCCTCGGCGCCGGCGCAGCGCGTCGGCGGCAGGCCGCGGGCCAGGTTGGCGAAAAAGGCCCGATGGTAGGACTCCGCATAGGTGTCCGCGTGGGTGTCGGGGGCCGTCATAAAGGCCACATAGTCGTGCAGGAAGGCCGCCGGGTCATGACCGCCGGCCGCGTTCATGGAGCGGATCAGCACCCGGGCGCACAGCAGATTGAGCGTATTGTCCCCGGCCCGCAGCCCATGGTGGTAATGGATGCGCGGCCGACCCCACAGGTGCTTCTTACCCTTCAGGATCACCGTGCCGACCAAGTCACCATCCTGGACCCCGCGGCCCGCCTGACCGGTACTGGCCAGCGGCATGATTGAATTCGGATGCTCCACCCGCGGCGCCTGGTAATCGCGGATGGTTCCGAATTCGCGTTGCAGCGCTGCCACGTCGTAATACCAATGCACCGGCATCGCCAGCGCATCGCCCACGAACATCCCCCACAGGGCGCCCCGCATCCGGTCCGCCACGGTCAACTGCGTCATCACATCGCGCTCGCTCTTGTTCGTCGGGGGAGGCCGCCACCGCGTCGCGGGCCTGAACGATGATCGAGGCCGCGTCGCGATGCCCTGCCGCCCAAGGCTTGCGCCTTTGATCTCGGACATAGGATCGTGAGCCTTTTGTGTTCGACCCTGGCGGGGCGTCACGACGACCGTCGAGCGGAGCCGTGACACCCTGCCGAGGTGGCCCATCCCGGTCATGTGTGCCTAGGTCGGTGCGCCGAGCGCGCGAGTCAAGCCAAGGTATGCAGGGATTGACGGCCTCGGCCACCGCGATGGCACGGCGCGCTGAAGCCGCGGATGCCAGGGAGGTGCATCGCGCGGTTGCCTGACGGAAAATAGGGCCACCTTGCACCGGTCTCCCCGAGGCCGTCGTCGTCCCGTTCCAACCCCGACCGCCGCCCAGGAGCGCCGCCATGCACCCCATCGTGGACCCATCACACATGGACCCCTTCATGATCTCGCTCGGCTTCGCGGGCGAGGTCACGGCCCCGGGGGAGGCGCGGATGCGGGTGCAACTGCGCCCCGAGCACCTGAACAACTGGGGCTCCGCCCACGGCGGCCTGCTGTTTACCCTGGCGGACGCGGCCTTTGCGCTGGCCTCGAACTCGCACGGGCCGCTGGCCGTCTCCCTGAGCGCACACATGGAATATTTCAAGCCGACCCGGGTGGGGGACACGGTTGAGGCGGTGGCGCGGGAGGTCAGTCTGACCCGGCGCACCGGGGTCTATCAGGTCGAGGTGCTCTGCGCCGGGGTTCTGGTCGGGCTCTTTACCGGGACCGTGTACCGCAAGGGGTGAGTCGCTCGGCCCCGACGCAACGGCGCCTTGGTCCCCACGGCGTCCAGGCACACGAAGTGATGGTGGTGTTCGGCTCGCATTACCTTAAAAGCCTGTTGGATTTTGCCCGCCGCGTCACAAATCCGAAAAAATATTCGACGTAACTGCGCCAGGTCTAAAAAACGACCGATAAACCTGAGTTATCCTGCCGCCCGGCGGCCCCACGTGGGCCAAATATCATCTTGGTGCAGAAATACAACAGGGGGCTGGCGTGGCTGGACATTCCGCGGTGGGTTGGGTCGATATCGTCGTCATCGTCGGCTACTTGCTGACCACCGGCTATCTGGGCTGGCTGGGTTATCGGGGGACGCGCACGGCGGCCGACTTTCTGGTCGGGGGGCGCAGCGCCCACCCGCTCATCATGGCGGTCTCCTACGGGGCGACCTTCATCTCCACCGCGGCCATCGTGGGCTTTGGCGGGGTCGCCGGCATGTTCGGCATGAGCCTGTTGTGGCTCACCTTTCTCAACATCGGCGTGGGCATCCTGCTGGCCTTCACCGTGCTCGGGGAGCCGACCCGGCGCCTGGGGCACCACCTGGGCGCCCACACCTTCCCGGAACTGTTGGGGGCCCGCTATCAGAGCAAGGGCATCCAGGTCCTGGCCGGGCTCCTGATCTTCATCTTCATGCCGCTCTATGCGGCGGCGGTGATGACCGGCGGCGCGGTCTTTGCCGCGACCGAGTTCGGGGTGGACTTCGAGGTGGCGCTCCTGGTCTTCGCCCTGATCACCGCCGCCTACGTGATCCCGGGCGGGCTCAAGGCGGTGATGTATACCGACACCTTCCAGGGTATCGTGATGATCGTCGCCATGATCTACCTGCTCTGGTTCACCTACGCCTCCCTGGGCGGGGTGAGCGAGGCGCATCAGTACTTGACCGGCATGGCCGACCTGGTCCCGGCGCCTCTGCAGGCCATGGGTCATCAGGGCTGGACGGCCATGCCCAAGTTCGGCTGGGGTGCGCCGAGCTATGACCTGTGGTGGACCGTGATCACGGCCATCATCCTGGGGGTCGGCATCGGCGTCCTGGCCCAGCCCCAGTTGGCCGTGCGCTTCATGACGGTGCGCAGCCGCCGGGAACTGGATCGGGCGGTGCCGATCGGCGCCGTCTTCATCCTCCTGATGACCGGCACCCCCTTTGCGGTCGGCAGCCTCTCCAACGCCTGGTTCGCCCAGCACGGGCCCATCCTCAAGGGCCAGGTGGTGAAAGAGATCGACCCCGCCAAGTCCCATGCCCTGGTCGGCCTGATGAAGGAGTCCAGCCCGGGTCGCTGGGAGCCGGTCATCAACCCCAAGACCAAGCAGCCGGCCATGGCGCCCATGGTGGTGTCCGGGCATGAGACCGCCCAGGACGCCCAGGGCGCGCCCCTGGACCTGGTGAGCGGGCGCGCGCCCTCGGTGGTCTATGCCAAGGGTGAGGTCGATCAGATCATCCCGGCCTTCATCACCACTGCCCTGCCGCGCTGGTTCGGGCTGATCTTCTTCCTGTGTCTGCTGGCGGCAGCCATGAGTACCCTGTCGAGCCAGTTCCACACCATCGGCACCGCCGCCGGGCGCGACCTTTATGAGCGTATTACCGGCCGACACGGCAGCGAGCCGAGCGTGCTGGTGATGCGTATCGCCATCATGCTCGGGCTCCTGATGTCCGTCACCATCAGCTACAACGTGCGCGAGGAGTACGTGATCGCACGCTTCACCGCGATCTTCTTCGGGCTCTGTGCCGCGACCTTCCTGCCGGCCTTCGTCGCCGGGCTCTACTCGCGGCGGGTGACCCGCATCGGGGCCCTGGCCTCGATGGTCGTCGGGCTGGGGGTCTCGCTCTTCTGGCTGTTGCTGGTCAAGTCCAAGGAGGCCGCGGCCATCGGGCTGGTGCAGCAGGTCACCGGGGGCAAGACCAGCATCCTCATCGACTATCCGAATTGGCCGATGGTCGACCCGGTGGTCGTGGCCCTGCCGCTGGCGCTCCTGACCCTGATCCTGGTCAGCGCCTTCACCAAACCGGCCGACGCCGGACACCTGGACCGGTGCTTTCCCGCACGCCGGACCTTTGACCCTGAATCGGTATAGATCTGTCAATGAACGCGAATCTGACCTGGATCGATAGCATCGTCATTCTCGGCTACCTGCTGACCACCGGTTATCTGGGTTGGCTGGGGTACCGGGGGACGCGCACGGCGGCCGATTTTCTGGTCGGCGGGCGCAGTGCCCACCCGGTGGTGATGGCCGTCTCCTACGGGGCGACCTTCATCTCGACCGCGGCCATCGTGGGCTTCGGCGGGGTCGCCGGGATGTTCGGCATGAGCCTGCTGTGGCTCACCTTCGTCAACATCCTGGTCGGGATCCTGCTGGCCTTCACCCTGCTGGGTGAGCCGACGCGGCGCCTGGGTCACCGCCTGGGTGCCCATACCTTCCCCGAACTGCTCGGCGCCCGCTATCAGAGCAAGGGCGTCCAGGTCTTCGCCGGGGCCCTGATCTTTCTCTTCATGCCGCTGTATTCGGCGGCGGTGATGACCGGGGGGACGGTCTTCGTCGTCGCCCAGTTCGGGGTGGACTTCGAGGTGGCGCTGCTGCTCTTCGCCCTGATCACCGCCGCCTATGTGATCCCCGGGGGGCTCAAGGCGGTGATGTATACCGACACCTTTCAGGGTTTGGTCATGATCCTGGCCATGGTGTATCTCCTGTGGTTCACCTATTCCAGCCTGGGCGGGGTCACACCGGCGCACCAGTATCTTACCGACATGGCCGACCTGGTGCCGCCGACGCTCAAGGCCATGGGGCACCAGGGCTGGACCGCCATGCCAGTTTTCGGCTGGGGCGCGCCGGGCTATGACCTGTGGTGGACGGTGATCACGGCCATCATCCTGGGGGTGGGCATCGGGGTCCTGGCGCAACCCCAGTTGGTGGTGCGTTTCATGACGGTGCGCAGCCGCCGGGAACTGGACCGCGCCGTCCCCATCGGGGCTGTCTTCATCCTGCTGATGGTCGGGACACCCTATCTGGTGGGCAGCCTGTCCAATGCCTGGTTCGCCCAGCATGGACCCCTGCTCAAGGGCCAGGTGGTCACGCAGATCGACGCCGCCAAGGGGCACGCCCTGGTAGGGCTTATGAAGGAGTCGAGTCCAGGCCGCTGGGAGCCGGTCATCAATCCCAAGACCAGCAAGCCGACCGTGGCGCCCATGGTCGTCGCCGGGCGGGAGGCGGCGCAGGACGCGGCGGGCCTGCCCCTGGAACTGGTCAGCGGCCGTTCGCCCGCCGTGGTCTATGCCAAGGGCGAGCCGGACCGGATCATCCCGACCTTCATCACCACCGCCCTGCCGCGCTGGTTCGGGCTGGTCTTCTTCCTGTGCCTGCTGGCGGCGGCCATGAGCACCCTGTCGAGCCAGTTCCATACCATCGGCACCGCGGTCGGGCGCGACCTCTATGAGCGACTGACCGGCAAGCCGGGGCGGGAGCCGAGCGTGCTGGTGATGCGCATCGCCATCGTGATCGGGCTCCTGATGTCCGTCACCATCAGCTACAACGTGCGCGAGGAATACGTGATTGCCCGCTTCACGGCCATCTTCTTCGGCCTGTGCGCCGCCACCTTCCTGCCCGCCTATATCGGCGGGCTCTTCTGGCGGCGGGCGACCCGCGCCGGAGCCCTGGCCTCCATGACGGTCGGTCTCTGTGTCTCGCTCTCTTGGTTGTTGCTGATCAAGGCCAAAGAGGCGAGTGCCATCGGTCTGGTGCAGTGGGTCACGGGCGGCAAGACCAGCCTGCTGGCCGACTATCCCAATTGGCCGGTGGTCGACCCGATCATCATCGCGCTGCCGCTCGCGATCCTGACCCTGGTCCTGGTCAGCGTCCTGACCAGGCCGGCGGATACGCGGCACCTGAATCTGTGCTTTCCCAAGACCTGAAGCGTGCAGAGCCCGCACCGCAGTGGGTGCGGCGCTCCCAGTCAATCCACCCAAACCCATCGGAGACAACAATGCTCGGTATCCCAGACCCCATGGTCCTGGCCGCCTTTCTGGGCTGTATCGCGGTGGCCGCGATCAGCGTCATCTATGGCTTGGTGCGGCGTAATGCCGCGGTCGACGAGGTGACCCGCGAGGATCGCGCCTGGGCCATCGAAGAGAAGAAGGTGGAAGATGAACTGTAATCACTACCGCAGCGCCGCGGCGGTCCTGTCCCTGGCCTTGGGCACATTCGGCGCCCTGACTTGCCAGGGCGCGGCGGCCGATCAGACCTATGGCAAATTCAGTTTCGGTGCGGATACGCGCCTGCGTGAGAAATACGTCGGCAACATCGGGCTCAACGAGATGAGCCTGACGCCCCTAGGCGTCTCCACGGGGTTCCAGAATCCCACCGCGAACCGCGTCTTTCAGCGCTATCGGTTCCGCGGCTGGGGTCAATGGGCACCCAGCGAGCACTTCGCGCTGGCCGCCCGCCTGATGTGGGAGGGCCGTCACTACACCCTGCCCCCGAAGAGCGCCTTTACGCCTTCGTCCTTTCCGCCGGGGATGGGATTCGAGCCCTGGTACAGTGGCGGCATCCTGTTCGATGTCCTGACGCTCGATTTCAAGAAGATCGCCAACACCGGCCTGTCACTTAAGGCCGGCCGCCAGGATGTCATCCTGGGCAACGGCTGGCTGGTCCTCGACGGCACCCCGATCGACGGCTCGCGCACCATCTATATGGACGCCGCCCGCGCCACCTGGGCGGTGGACTCGCTCAAGACCACCTTCGACCTGATCTACATCAACAACCCCGCCAATACGGATAATTTCCCCAAGCCCTTGAACGGCGATATCGAGGACCAGATCGAGCAATACGAGCAGGGCGCCATCCTCTATGCCCGCAACAAGTCGCTGATCAAGGACACGGATCTCGACCTGTACGCCATTTTCAAGGGCAACCGGCCGAATTACACCCCCCGCAATATGCGCGTGAACAACGGCTACCCCTTCTCCTCCCCGCCGGACGACGGACAGGTCTATGCCGTGGGACTGCGCATCGACTCCAAGCTCTCGCCGCACTGGAACCTGAGGGCCGAGGCCGCGGGCGAGTGGGGTGCCAACCGGGTCAATTTCGATGCCGTCAATCGCGACATCTCCGCCCTGGGTTTCAACGGCCGCCTGACCTACGCCTTCAACGACAAACTGGCCAACCGCGTGCACGCCGACCTGGAGTACCTCTCCGGCGACGACCCAAACACCAAGAACAACGAGGCCTTCGACCCACTCTGGGGACGCTGGCCCCAGTGGAGCGAGCTGATGATCTACCAGTGGCCCCTGGACAGCCGGGTCGGCCAGGCCACCAACCTGATCCGCGCCAACCTGGGCTGGATCGCCAAGGTCCACCCGACCACCGAGGTCCTGCTCGACTACCACGCCCTGTGGGCCGACCAGCAGAGCGTGCGCACCCTGAGCCAGTTCTACAACATCAGCCACGACGGCAACTTCCGCGGCAGTCTCTTCACCGGCTGGGTCAAGACCAAGTTCAACAAGAACCTCTCCGGCCACCTGGTCGCCGAGTACCTGGCCCCGGGCGACTTCTACGCCGTCAACCGTCAGGACGGCTCCTACTTCCTGCGGGCGGAGGTCGTGTTGGCGTTTTGAGTACCGCGGCGCGGGTCCTGATCAGCGTTTCAGGGCCGACGGCGCCTGGTCCGCGCAGCGGACCCTACCGGCTCTGGGCCAGTAGGGTCCGCTGTGCGGACCGATGATCGCGCCCCCGGTGCGGTGGCGGGGACCCTGATCGCGCCCCGTGCCCCTTCGCCTGCGGCCCCGATCGCGGTAAACTCCGCACTCGACCTGCCGCCCCCCGGGGTCTTCCCGCGGCACGGTCCCAGCGCATCAGCCGGCGTAGCTCAGTTGGTAGAGCAGCTGATTTGTAATCAGCAGGTCCACGGTTCGAATCCGTGTGCCGGCTCCAATAAAACGAGGGCGTGGGGTAAGACTTAGGCGATTTCTGAGTAAAAGTTTCCCGCTTTTTGGGATAGAATATTGGCACTGACAGATTTCCTCTGCGGCGCAGCAAAGCGACAACAATAGGCGCTTGGGAGGCTGCGATTCAGCGGGTTGCAGGA
>Ga0247839_1003593_pt1 | contig 21121 bp, 20 predicted proteins | sample LaCruzMarch2015__6_FD_192405 | JGI IMG/M metagenome (GOLD analysis project Ga0247839, IMG submission 192405) | Freshwater microbial communities from meromictic Lake La Cruz, Castile-La Mancha, Spain - LaCruzMarch2015_16m | ecosystem: Environmental > Aquatic > Freshwater > Lake | place: Spain... | reverse complement strand
GATCACCTCGGGGTGGACCTCGACCCAGCCGTTGAGGGTGTCGGGCAGGGTGAAGACCAGATGGTGATAGGTCACCGGCAGCACCGCCGCGCGCTGGCGTTCGCACCAGTCTTCGGAGGCGCGGCGCCGGCAGCGCGGACAGTGCCGGTCACGGCAGGCGTGATACAGCAGCGGCGTCGCTCCGCACTGGTCGCATTCCAGCGCAAAGCCGCCCAAGGCGGCGGTGCGACAGTCCAGAATATGGTGACAGACCTGCCATTCCCGCGGACTCATCGGATGGTGTTCGGCATAGCCGGACAGGCACGCGGCCATCACCGCTTGCAAGGAGCTATTCGCCATGGTCAACCCCCAATTGGGCGATCAGGTCCAACGCCCCTTCGCCTTCATTGGCGCTGGGCAGCCAATGCACATAGCGCAGGGTGGTCTGGATGCTGCGATGGCCCATCAGCCGTTGCAGGCGCTCCACCGACAAGCCGGCCGCCAATTGATGAGTGGCATAGGCGTGGCGCAAGCCGTGAATGCCGCCGACCGTGGTCACACCGGCCGCCTGCTTGGCGTCGGTGAAGGCCCGCTGTAGGGTCGATGCGCACAGGGGCTCACCCGTACGCCCGGCGAAGAGCCAGTCGGCGGGCCGATAGCGGCGCCAATAGGCGCGCAGTTCCTCCAGCAAGGTGGGTGAAAGCGGGACCAAGCGGTCCTTCGCGCCCTTCCCTTGGGTGATGCGCAGGAGTCGCCGCTCACCGTCGATATCCTGGACCCGCAGGGCCAGGACTTCGCTCAGGCGCAGCCCGCAGCCATAGCAAACCGTCAGCATGGTGCGCAAACGGGGATCGTTGCAGGCCGCGAGGATGGCGGCGACGCTGCCGCGGGTGAGTAGCTCGGGGATGCGCTGCGGGCGTTTGGGTAAGGTCACCTCCAGCGCGACCGTCGGCCAGCCAAGCACCTTCAGATAGAAGAAACGAATGCCGTTGTACATGAGTCGCACGCTGGCCGGCGCCAAGCGGCGCTGCACCACCAGGTGTTCGAAGTAGCGCGTGAGATCGGCATGTTCGAGGAGGTCCGGGGAGCGGCGGGTGAACTTCGCCAAATCCCGGACCGCGGCCAGGTAACTTTCGTGGGTGCGCGGCGAGAAGCCATGCATCTGCATGGCCGTGATCATCTGCTCACGTAAGGGAGTCATCGTCCGGTTCTCTGTCAACGACCCGGAGCGGGCCGTTAAAAGTGTGGACGATGGGCGACGGGTCGGGGCTGGAGGTAACCCGCGGGGCGGCTGGGGATATCCGCGCGTTGTTCGCGATTCAATGGCGCTAGGGGATGGGCGCGGTAGGCCCCGCGGAGCGGATTAGTTCAACTCCAATTATCCCGATTCGCTCTGTTGTTCCTGCAGCGTGAGAATATCTAAAACCGTCAAACTGGGATACGCGCTGTAGAACGGCGTTACGCATTTAAGATCATGGTTGTTCACGTATGATAGAAACTCCTCTCGGTGGTCTGAGACCGGCAGCCGTGGAGCATCTTTCATATGGGCAAGAAGTTGATCAAATACAATGCCGATATTATTCACAAACGCGTCGATATAGTCATCGAAACTTCCGTCAAAGGAAGTAATTACTGCCAACTGACTTTCGCTAAGGAATACGAAACGGGCAAAATGAACTATGGACAGATTTGTTAACGCAACGGCAATCGGGTTCTTGTCGGGTGGCAAACTCTGCATGTTCTCAAGCAAGGCTTTGAGCTCGCGGTAGTCTTTTTCGGACTTGATCGTCATCACGAGCGTTAATGGACTGGCAACAGGGTTGGGCATGACATCGGTCTCCTAAATAAATGGTTGTTGATTCTCTGCGGAAAAGAACGATCTTTCAATCAATGCGTTAGCGCGATGGCAAGTCGCGTCATCGCGTGTGGCCAAGGTACTCTCGGTTCATGAAATCTGCGGATTCCGCAGACTCATTGGCAGTTCGCATCGTAACTGTGGGGGCGAGGGGTTGACCGCGGCGCGGAGGAAACCAGCCGAAATTCCGCACATTCCAGCCATCTTGAGGCAATACGGCTTCATCGACTCCCGAGATGCCCGCCGGTGGCGCATACCGGAACTTTCCATCGCCAGCAGGAATTCCGAGTACCTTGCGCCGGGCGCTTTCGCTGTGGCAACTGACGCAGTCCGTGTTGAAGAAATGAGCCAACTGCGGATTGGCAATGATGTCTGGTATGTCTTGGTGCAGCGGTCGATCCTGACCTATGAAAACAGGGGCAGCGAATTTGCCGGCGATACCATTCTCAAACAACACTGCGGTGCCGACACCTTTGTCCCCATCCACGTTTTTCGTCGATGGTACCGGCATGACGTGTTTTCCACCGCGCATATTCAACATTTGGGCATTCTTCCCACCCAGAGTGGGATGCGGCACACGAACGAACGTTCCGTCCGTGTCCTTTCTCGTGGCGAAGAAAATCCACGGCTCCGGCGGATCAAGCCCCATAAAAGCTACCGCTGCTAACCGCTGTTCCGAAAGGTGACGTTTGAGGAAAGCTTTCACTTTTTCGGCAAAGCCGGGAACCTTCGCCTTTAGGCCTGGATGCACGCTCAGTTTTCCTGAGGTTGAAACACTGGCAGTGTCCAAATCGGCCTTCAGAGACTTCAGATCACTCACTACCTCGCGAAATTTCTCTTTGTCCGCAATAGCTTTCGGTGGTGCCATCGGGGTGACAGCTGCCTCAGTCCCCTTGGTAAAACTGAAAACCAGATGTGCCGTTAGATCATGAACTTCAACCGTCCCCGAAGCATCCACCGTGACCGGCTGTACGATGAGACGTATCTGCGGGGTCGAACCGAACAAAGCGATTAGCTTTGGATCGCAGCCGGGTGCTGATGGGTCCACTCTAACCGCAACGATTTTCCACGTGCTTGGCTGAGCGAACTGGGTTTGAAATGGCGCGAAATTGATGCTATTCGGACGTCCTGCCGAGTTCGTGACGGTCACCGATTGCGCAGTTTGAATGACCGTCTCGAACACCTTTTGCGGCCAAATCTGCGTTACGCCGTTCGCGGTTGTCTCATCGACTGAGATCAGCGCCGACACGTCTTCTTTAGTCGTCGGGATGGGCCAAAGATACGAGATGTCATTTACATCGAATCGAGGCTCATCGCCGAATGACAGCGGTATCGACACAATGTATCCAAAAATAGACAGCACACCCCCCCGCAACAACACAACTAACCTCGTCTTAGTCTTCATGTACCCACCTTTTATGAAAATTAGAAAGAGGGCCTTGGTCACGGTTCCGGCCACGGGACATCGTAGGGTGGACAAGCGCAGCGCAGTCCACCCGCGGCGGCGCGGGATCCGGTGGACTGCGCTAGCGCTTGTCCACCCTACGGCCAAAACGATGATCAAGGCCGCCAAGGCCTAGAGTCGGATGCAGCCCGGCCTGATCCTGATCGCGGGTCGGATTCCCTCGATCGCTCGGTTGAACCCACGGGTAGAATGATAGGAACCGCACGTCGGCGTGACTGTCCGGGTATCGACTGACCGCCCTGTAAGCGGAACTACGGACAAGCAGTGATCCAGCGGTCCTTCGGTGTTGATGGGCCATCAGGATGTGACCACGACCCAAATTTACACCCATGTGTTGCAGCGCGGCGGCTCGGCGGTGCAAAGCCCGGTGGATGCGTTGCTGGGGGGTGGGGTGCGACACGCGGTAGCGTAGGTTTTCGGTCCGCGTAGCGGACCCTACGGGTTATGGACGCGATGGGATGCGGCGGAAATCTTTAGCGCCGCGGCTGCGCGTCCGGCCCCGTCGCGGCGGGACGCCGCTCCCACAGGGTCGCTGCGCGGCTATCAAGGTCAAGTGAGTTTTTGGGAAATGATCTGGCGATTTGAAGGGGCGACTAAAGTCGCCCCTACACCGCCCCTACACGGATTTTGCGGGCATGCGCAGTCGGGATCTTTATCAAGCAAGTCGCCGAAAGCCTCAATCGCCGGGGCGCGACGCCTGGGCACTGGCCGGAAGGAGGCGCAAGGCCGCCGAACAAGAACTCCGCGCAAAAAGAACGGCCCGCTGGGGAAGTCCCGGCGGGCCGTTTCTTGGAGACCAATCGGCAATGCCGATCAGGCCGCGACGCCCTTGGCCGTCTCCGCATACTCCTCGATCTGGTCGAAGTTCAGATACCGGTAAACACTCGCCTTGTCCGCGTCGATGATGCCCATCTCGGCCTGGTATTCGGCGACCGTGGGAATCCGGCCCAGTTTGCTGGCGATGGCCGCGAGTTCAGCCGAGGCCAGGTAGACGTTACTGTTCTTGCCCAGACGATTGGGGAAGTTTCGGGTGCTGGTGGAGACGACGGTGGCACCTTCACGCACCTGCGCCTGGTTGCCCATGCACAGGCTGCAGCCGGGCATTTCGGTGCGGGCACCGGCGACGCCGAAGGTGAAGTAGTGGCCTTCTTTGACCAGCTCGTTCTGGTCCATCTTGGTCGGCGGTGCCACCCACAGCTTGGTCGGGATGTCACGCTGGCCGCCGAGCAGTTTGGCCGCGGCGCGGAAGTGGCCGATGTTGGTCATGCAGGAGCCGATGAAGACCTCGTCGATCTTGGTGCCGGCAACCGCGGACAACGGCCTGGCGTCGTCGGGGTCGTTCGGGCAGCAGAGGATCGGTTCCTTCAGCTCATTGAGATCGATCTCGATGACCGCGGCGTATTCCGCGTCCTTATCGGCTTCCAGCAATTGCGGGTTGGCCAGCCAGGCTTCCACCGCTTTGATGCGGCGCTCCAGCGTGCGTTTGTCCTCATAGCCGTCGGCGATCATGTTCTTCATCAGCACAATGTTGCTGGTGAGGTATTCCTTGATCGGCTCGGGGTTGAGTTTGATGGTGCAGCCGGCGGCCGAGCGCTCGGCGCTGGCGTCGGACAGTTCGAAGGCCTGCTCCACCTTCAGATCCGGCAGGCCCTCGATCTCCAGGATGCGCCCGGAAAACGCATTGACCTTGCCGGCCTTGGCCACCGTCAGCAGGCCCGCCTTGATGGCATACATCGGGATGGCGTGCACCAGGTCGCGCAGGGTGACACCCGGCTGCATCTTGCCCTTGAAGCGGACCAGGACGGACTCGGGCATGTCCAGCGGCATGACGCCGGTGGCCGCACCGAAGGCGACCAGACCGGAGCCGGCCGGGAAGCTGATACCGATCGGGAAGCGCGTGTGGCTGTCGCCGCCGGTGCCCACGGTGTCGGGCAGCAACAGGCGGTTCAGCCAACTGTGGATGACGCCGTCGCCGGGGCGCAGCGCCACGCCGCCGCGGTTGCTTATGAAGGCCGGCAGGTCGCGATGGGTCTTCACATCGACCGGTTTCGGATAGGCAGCGGTGTGGCAGAAGGACTGCATCACCAGATCGGCACTGAAGCCCAGGCAGGCCAGGTCCTTCAACTCGTCGCGCGTCATGGGGCCGGTGGTGTCCTGGCTGCCGACGGTGGTCATCCGCGGCTCGCAGTAGGTGCCGGGGCGCATGCCGGTGCCCTCGGGCAGGCCGCAGGCGCGGCCGACCATCTTCTGCGCCAGGGTGAAGCCCTTGCCGGTGTCCGCCGGGATCGCGGGCGGGCGGAAGCTGGTGGACGCGGGCAGACCCAGGAAGTCGCGCGCCCTGGCGGTCAGGCTGCGGCCGATGATCAGATTGATACGGCCGCCGGCCCGCACCTCGTCGAAGATCACATCGCTCTTGAGCGCGAACTCGGAGAGCACCGCCTGACCGCCGTGCGCAACGATCTTGCCGTCATAGGGCAGGATGTCGACGACATCGCCCATTTCCAGCTTGGACACGTCGAGTTCGATCGGCAGCGAGCCCGAGTCTTCCTGGGTATTGAAGAAGATGGGCGCGATCTTGCCGCCCAGGGTCACGCCGCCGAAGCGCTTGTTCGGCACGAACGGGATATCCTGACCGGTGGCCCAGACCACGCTGTTGGTCGCGCTCTTACGGCTGGAGCCGGTGCCCACCACGTCGCCGACATAGGCGACCAGATGGCCCTTCTTTTTCAGCTCCTCGATGAACTGCATGGGTCCGCGCTTGCCGTCTTCTTCGGGCTTGAAGGTGGCGTCCGGACGGGTGTTCTTCAGCATCGCCAGATAATGCAGCGGGATGTCCGGACGGCTCCAGGCATCGGGCGCGGGCGACAGGTCGTCGGTATTGGTCTCGCCGGGCACCTTGAAGACGGTGACGGTGATGGATTTTGGCACCTCGGGGCGGCTGGTGAACCACTCGGCGTCGGCCCAGCTCTGCATGACGTCTTTGGCCTGCGCGTTGCCGGCCTTGGCCTTATCGGCGACGTCGTTGAAGAAGTCGAACATCAGCAGGGTTTTTTTCAGGCCGGCGGCGGCCACGGCGGCCACCGCGGGGTCGTCCAGCAACTCGATCAGCGGGTGCACGTTGTAGCCGCCCACCATGGTGCCGAGCAGCTCGGTGGCCTTGGCCTTGCTGATCAGTCCGACGGTGAGGTCACCGTGCGCCACCGCGGCCAGGAAGCTGGCCTTGACCTGGGCCGCATTATCCACCCCCGGGGGCACCCGGTGGGTCAGCAGATCCAGCAGGAAGGCGTCCTCGCCGGCCGGCGGCTGCTTGATCAGTTCGATCAGCTCGGCAGTCTGCTGCGCGGACAGGGGCAGCGGCGGAATGCCGAGCGCGGCGCGTTCGGCCGCGTGCTGGCGATAGGCTTCTAACATCTCGATGGCTCCTAACGGACTGGTGGTCACTCTGGTGTAACGGGAGGCGCTTACCCTACCGTCGCCGCCAAGAGATATGGCGGCAAATTTATTGGATGAATCGGCTATTTTATGCCTTATGTAGGCCCTGCCAAGCGATTTGCACGGGTCAGCGGCCGGCAGGAGGCCGCGATGTCCATGTGGTTCGTGTGCTTGCGTGGCTGGAATCCGCGAGGCGCCGGAGCAGCGCCCTCCCGGCGTATGGAAGCGGCTGGAAGCCGCTTCGACGGCCGGCGCGACGATCGAGGCCACACCAGACACCCGCCGACGCGGCCGCTCCTGGTCTGCGGGAACTTCCGCACCCACATGACATCCAACCGCCGACTCTCCAACCAACCACAGGTGAACTCATGCAACAGAACGAACAAGATCTGATCAGCGGGCTTTTTAACAAGCTCAAGCAGGCGGAGCAGCAATCCGGCCCGCGTGATCCCGGTGCCGAGAAACTGATCAGCGACGCCCTGAGCAGTCAGCCGGCCGCGCCCTACTACATGTCACAGGTGATCCTGGTCCAGGAGCAGGCCGTCGCGGCACTCAGCGAGCGGGTCCAGAAGCTGGAGCAGGAACTGGCCGAGCGTCCCGCCGGCGGTGGCGGCGGCTTCCTGGGCGGTCTCTTTGGCGGCGGGTCGGGACAGTCCACCACCACCATCCGGCCGGACCGCACCCCGGCCATGCCTCCGGGCGGCCAGTACGGCAATCAGTTCGGCAATCAAGCCGCGCCCGGCCGCGGCTGGGGCAGCGGTCCGGCCCAGCCCGGCGGCGGCGGGGGCTTCCTGGCAACGGCGATGACGACCGCCGTTGGTGTGGCCGGCGGTATGTTGCTCGCCAACGCGGTTGGCAGCATGTTCGGCGGGCCAGCCGAAGCGGCTGAAACGCCGGCTGAAGAGCCTCCGGCCGAGGAGCCGGCAGCCGAGCAGGAAGACTTCATGGCGGACGACGGCGGCGACTTCGACAGCTTCGGCGAGTTCTGACGCCGGAGCTTGGCCGCTGCGTCCGTTGCTGACGGGCGCAGCGGCTGTCGCGCTTGTCATAATCGATTTGATGCTCCCCGCGCGGATACGTTGGCCCAAATCACGGTTCCGGCCGCGCGGCCTCGTAGGGTGGACAAGCGCAGCGCAGTCCACCAGCGACGGCGCGGGATTCGGTGGACTGCGCTAGCGCTTGTCCACCCTACGGCCGAAACAACGATTTGAATCGCTTATCCGATTACGACAACGACAGAGAGCCCAATTCACCAAACCGGGCACTCAATGCCCATTCTCGGCGCCCTCCTCCGGCTGGAAATCCAACCGCTCGACGCTGAGCAAATGCACCCGGCGACTGTCGGCGCGCATGACCGTGAAGCGGAACGGTCCGACTTCGACCGACTCACCCCGCTTGGGCAGGTGGCCCAGGGCGTTGAGCACCAGGCCGCCGATGGTGTCGAACTCGTTGTCCGGCAACGTGCTGCCGAAATAGCCGTTGAAGTCGTCGATGGGAGTGCGCGCCTTGGCGCTGTATTCATTCTGACCGCGCCGGAAGATCTCGGCGCCCTCGTCGTAGTCGTGCTCGTCCTCGATCTCGCCGACGATCTGCTCCAGCACGTCTTCGATGGTGACCAGTCCGGCCGCGCTGCCGTACTCATCCACCACGATGGCCATATGGTTGCGGCTGGCCCGGAACTCCTTGAGCAGAACGTTGAGCCGCTTGCTCTCGGGGACGAAGACGGTGGGGCGCAGCAGGTCACGGATGTTGAATGGGCGCCGGCCGCTTTCGACGCAGAAGGTCAGCAGATCCTTGGCGAGCATGACGCCCACCACCTCACCCTTGTCATCCCCGGTGACCGGAAAGCGGGAATGGGCGGACTTGACCGCGACCTCCAGAATGCGATCCAGACTATCGTCGCGGCGGACGAACACCATCTCCGCCCGCGGGATCATGATGTCCCGCACCCGCAGCTCCGAGACCTGGAGGACGCCCTCGATCATGCTCAGCGCTTCCGTGTCGAGCAGGGCGCGCTGCTTGGCGTCTTTGAGCAGTTCGATCAACTGCTCGCGATTTTGCGGCTCACTCCCGAATAAGGCGCTCAGTCGGTCGAACCAGTTGCGGGGGTGTGTGTCCTCGGTAGATCGATCGCTCGTCATGGGCTGTCGGGGGTCTCCTCGTAGGGTGGCGGAAATCCTAACTTGACCAGGATGGCGGTTTCCAGTCCCTCCATCACGACCGCATCGGACTCCGTGACATGATCATCGCCAAGCAAATGCAGCACACCGTGGACGACCAGATGGGCCCAGTGCGCCGACACGTCCTTCCCCTGCTCCAGGGCCTCGCGCTGCACCAGGTCGGCGCAGATCACCAGATCGCCGAGCAGCGCGTCCAGGTCATCGACCCCGCACAGGCCAGGCGGCGCCGCGAAGGGGAAAGAAAGGACATTGGTCGGCTGGTCGCGGCCCCGAAAGCGCAGGTTGAGCGCCTGCCCCTCCTGCGCAGCGACGATGCGGATCGTGAGTGCCGCCCGCTCCCGGCGACCCTCCAGGGCCGCCGCCGTCCACCGGACAAAGTCCGGCTCGCCCGGCAGGTCGGCGGCCTCCACGGCCACCTGAAGGTCCAGATCGAGGTCCACGGTCATTGCCTGAGCATCCGTTGCCATCACGCTTGCGCCTGAGTCTCGTCGGGGACCCGCTGCTGCGCATCCGCCGGGTCTTGCGCGCCGACCGACGTCCGCGCCACCGGTGTTTGCGACCCGGATTTGCGCGGGCGACTCAGGGGTTCCGGCCGGTCGAAGGCTTCGTACGCATGGACGATGCGCTGCACCAGCGCATGGCGCACCACGTCGCGGGCGTTGAAAAAGGTGAAACTGATGCCGTCCACGTCCTTCAGCACCTCCACCGCCTGACGCAACCCGGACGGCTGGCCGCGCGGCAGATCGACCTGCGTCACGTCGCCCGTGATGACGGCGGTCGAACCGAAACCGATGCGGGTCAGAAACATCTTCATCTGTTCGGGCGTGGTGTTCTGTGCCTCGTCCAGGATGATAAAAGCATCGTTCAAAGTACGCCCGCGCATGTAGGCCAGCGGCGCGACCTCGATCACGTTGCGTTCCAACAGCTTGTTGACCTTCTCGAAGCCCAGCATTTCGAACAGCGCGTCATAGAGCGGACGCAGATAGGGGTCGATCTTCTGCGCCAGGTCGCCGGGCAGAAATCCCAGCCGCTCGCCGGCCTCCACGGCCGGCCGCACCAGGAGCAAGCGCCTGACGCGATCGGTCTCCAGTGCCTCCACCGCGCAGGCGACCGCCAGATAGGTCTTGCCGGTGCCCGCGGGCCCGACCCCGAAGTTGATATCGTGGCGTTGGATGGCGTGCAGGTATTCCTGCTGATTCGGCCCGCGCGCCTTGACCAGACCGCGTTTGGTCTTGATGAGTAGCTCGGGCAAACGATCGGCCACGGCGACGATCAGGTCGTCAGCACCGAGTTCGCGCAGTGACAGATGAATGGACTCGGGACTCAGGACCTCGGCCGCCGTATCGGCATAGAGGTCACGCAGCAGTTGATCGCCCAGCCGCACCGCCGCCGCGTCGCCGATCAGGCGGAAGGACACCCCGCGGTTACTGATCTCGATGCCGAGCCGGCGCTCGATCTGCCGCAGGTGCTGCTCGAAGGGGCCGCAGAGATTGGCGAGCCGCGCGTTGTCCGCGGGGCTCAGTTCCAGGTCGAGTGATTGGGGTTGGGTAGACAAGCGGTTCAGAATCCGGCAAGAATATGCAGCATGGAGTTCATCCTAAAAAACAGCGCTTGGAGACGCAGCGCAACCCGGCACTTTCACCACCCCGCGCAGTGAGTTCGGCAGCGCCGCCGTAATGGTCAGATCGACGAACTGACCGATCAGCGAGGGGTCCCCCGCGAAGTTGACCACCCGATTATTCTCGGTGCGGCCCGCCAGTTCAGCCCCGTCCTTGCGCGACGGCCGCTCGACCAACACCCGCTGCACGGTGCCGACCAACTGCCGGCTGTAGCGCTGGGCATTGGTCTCAATGCGCTGCTGCAGGCGCGCCAGGCGTTCTTTCTTGACATCCGGCGCGCAGTCGTCCGGATAGTCGGCCGCCGGTGTACCGGGTCGACGACTGTAGACGAAGCTGTAGCTCTGGTCGAAGCCGACGGCATCGATCAGGTCCAGGGTGGCGGCGAAGTCGGCCTCGGTTTCACCGGGAAAGCCGATGATGAAGTCTGACGAAATCAGGATATCCGGGCGGACGCGTTGCAGCGCTTTGATCTTGGAACGGTACTCCAGCACGGTGTGACCGCGTTTCATCGCCGCCAGGATGCGGTCGGAACCCGACTGAACCGGCAGATGCACGAAGCTCACCAGTTCCGGGACCTCCGCGTAGACCGCGATCAGGCTGTCGGAGAACTCCACCGGATGGCTGGTGGTGAAACGGATCCGGTCGATCCCATCGACAGCCGCCACATAGCGGATCAGCAGCGCCAAATCCGCGACGGCCCCGTCGTCCATACGTCCGCGATAGGCATTGACGTTTTGGCCCAGCAGATTGACCTCGCGCACGCCCTGCTCGGCCAGGCCCGCGACCTCAGCGATCACGTCGTCGAATGGCCGGCTGACCTCCTCGCCGCGGGTGTAGGGAACCACGCAGTAGGTGCAGTATTTCGAACAGCCTTCCATCACCGAGACAAAGGCGCTTGGACCGTCCGCCCGCGGGGCCGGCAGACAGTCGAACTTCTCGATCTCGGGGAAGGAGACATCCACCTGCGGCTGACGGCCGGCCGCCAGATCACGCAACATCTGCGGCAGGCGGTGCAGGGTCTGGGGGCCGAACACCAGATCCACATAGGGCGCCCGCTCGCGAATCGCCTCGCCCTCCTGACTTGCCACGCAGCCGCCGACGCCGATCACCAGGTCCGGACGCTGGAGCTTCCACGGACGCCACCGGCCGAGTTGGGAGAAGACCTTTTCCTGGGCCTTCTCGCGGATGGAGCAGGTGTTGAGCAGCAACACGTCCGCATCCTCGGGGCGCGAGGTGAGTACCATCCCATGGGACTCACGCAGCACGTCCGCCATGCGCGCGGAATCGTACGCGTTCATCTGACAGCCGAAGGTTTGAATGTAGAGTTTCTTGGACATAAGTCGTAGGGTAACGAAAGGGGGGCGGATGGTCCAGATTCAAGGCATTGAGGATCGGCTGCGGTGAGCCCTTGGCGATCGCCGACGACCCCACGATCCCGTGGGAGCGGCCTCCGGCCGCGATTCTCCCCGCACACCCAGGCGCCCCATCGCGGCGGGACGCCGCTCCCACGGGATCCGGGGCAACCGCCGCTCAGCAACCAACCCGCGACACCGCGGCCCGCAATTCCAGCATCCTCAGGACTCTTCTAGTCAGAGAACGGCTTTTTCCAGCTTTATGCGCAGACGCATCCTACCCTGTTTCGCCGCCCTCGCCTGCCTCCTGCTGCTCGCCGGCACGGCCTGGTCCGCAACATCCGGCCAGACGCACTTCAGTGCGCATCAGGAAGGCCCTCAATGGCGGTTCGACTACGGCTGGATCGACCAGTCAGGCACCCACACCCTGCGCTTTCGGTTGGACGCCGAGGCCATCGCTGCCGCCCGTCGCGGCTTTCGCGCCTATCGCCGGGCGGATCTGGAGGAAGCCGCCGACGCCGAACGCGACCGGCAGGCGACCCGTGCCGTCGCCGACCTGGAGCGGGCGCATCCGGGGATCGAACTCGAACTGAAGCAGAGCGGGTCTATCCAGTGGCGAACCAAACCGCCGGCCGACTTCGCCGAACGCCAACAAGATCTGTTCAGAACGCACATGGACCAGGCCATCGCGACGGTCCAGGCCGACTACCCCCAGGCGCGCATCAGCCGCGGCGAAGACGGCGCGCTGGACCTCAGTGCCCGGTCAAAAAAAGACCTGGCGGCGATCCAGCAGCGCCTCGCGGAGGCCCAGCGCGCGGCCAACCAGGCAGTGGCCGACTACGCGGATCAGGTCCAGACGCAGATCGAGCGCCGCTCCGAACGGCTCGGCCAGGACCTGCGCAGCGAATTTGCCGCGGTCCAGCAGCGCATGGACACCTTCAAGCTGGCCTATTTCCGCGAACGGCTCTATCGACTCGATGAGTCCGGCACACTCTTCCCGGACTATGCGCGCATCGGCGAGCGCGCGCTGCCCGCGCTGGCCCCGCTGGCGCAGGCCATGAGCGCCCAGGTGCAGGGTCTGTCCACCCGCACTGCCCTGAATACCGCACTCGCCTTCATCCAGACCATTCCCTATGACCGGCTGCTGGATCGCGCAAACGATGCCGGCTTCCTGCCGCCGGTCGTGATGCTGGCCGACAATCGGGGCGACTGTGACACCAAGTCGGTCGCCTTCGCCGCCCTGACCCACCTGCTCTACCCCCACATCCCCAGCGCCCTGGTCCTGGTACCGAATCACGCCTTCCTCGCCCTGGGGCTAGACCCGGCCCCCGGCGATCGGCTGATCCGTCACCACGGACGCGACTGGGTTTTGGCCGAACCCGTCGGGCCGGGCACGCCGCCGGTGGGCGCGATCGGCGATGAGTCCAGTGCGGCCCTGCATCAGGTCACCGCGGTGATACCCCTGTTTCCCTGACGATTGTCGGCTCCGCCCGATGCCGCTGCGCCAGCCGGACATAATTGGCGGCTGAATACTCTAAATATTCCAGTTCGCGATCCGTCAGGACGCGCACCCGTTTGGCGGGAGCCCCGACCCACAGATAACCGCCGGTCAGGACCTGGCCCGGCGTGACCAGCGACCCGGCACCCAGCAGGGTCCGGGGCTCGATGACCGCCCGGTCCAGCACCCGTGAGCCGATGCCGATCAGACAGTGGTCACCGATCTCGCAGCCATGCAGCACGACCTGATGTCCGACCGTGACCTGTTCATGGACGATCAGCGGAGCGCCGCCGGGCATGAAACGGCTGTCGTGGGAGACATGCAGGATGCTGCCGTCCTGAATATTGGTTGCGGCGCCGATGCAGATCCGGTGGATGTCACCGCGCACGACGCACAGGGGCCAGATGGACGCACCGGCGCCCAGGGTGACGTCGCCGATGACGACGGCGGTGGCATCCACCCAGGCGGTCGGGTCGATGGCTGGGACCTTTCCCTCAAAGGCGCGAATGGGGTCCATAACAGGCTCCGTTGGTGAGGTCGATAGGCCCCGAACCGGGGGGCGACAGCCGCTCAACTGTAGCAAAACAGCCGCGCCCGCGGTTGGCGTATGCGCCGTTTTCAGGCGCTTGATCTGCGGCTGGAATTCAAATTGAAAGCCCACCACCCCGCCACCCGGCCCGTCCCTGGCGTAGAATGCACCATCCTAAAGATCGGAGCCTTATCCCATGGAGACCTTCCACGGTACCACCATCCTCTCCGTGCGCCGCGCCGGCCGGGTCGTCATCGGCGGCGACGGCCAGGTGTCGCTTGGCCAGACGGTGATGAAGGGCAATGCCCGCAAAGTGCGCCGGCTCTACAAAGACCGGGTCATCGCCGGGTTCGCCGGGGCGACCGCGGACGCCTTTACCCTGTTCGAGCGCTTCGAGGGCAAACTGGAGAAACATCAGGGTCACCTGGTCCGCTCGGCCGTGGAACTCGCCAAAGACTGGCGCACGGATCGGATGCTGCGCCGCCTGGAAGCCTTGCTGTGTATCGCCGACAGCCAGTCCTCGCTGATCATCTCCGGCACCGGAGATGTCATCGAGCCGGAGCACAACCTGATGGCGATCGGCTCCGGCGGCGCTTTCGCCCAGGCCGCGGCGCGGGCGCTGCTGGAAAACTCCGAACTCTCGGCGCGCGAGATCGTGGAGCGCGCGCTGCACATCGCCGCGGATATCTGCGTCTACACCAACCATAACCTGGTGATCGAGGAACTGGACGCCCCGTCCTGAGCAGCCGCTGGGATAACCGGGTTGCCCTTGCGGAATCCCGGCCCGACCCGCACCTTCCACCGCTTACGCCGTGCCGTCCATCCGGGCGGCCAACCTGCAGACGCGTACACCATGCCGGAAATCACCCCCCAAGAGATCGTCGCCGAACTGGACAAGCACATCGTCGGCCAGGACGAGGCCAAGCGCGCGGTCGCCATCGCGCTGCGCAACCGCTGGCGGCGGATGCAGATCGCCGAGCCGCTGCGCTCGGAAATCACCCCCAAGAACATCCTGATGATCGGCCCCACCGGGGTCGGCAAGACCGAGATCGCCCGCCGGTTGGCGCGCCTGGCCAACGCCCCCTTCATCAAGATCGAGGCCACCAAGTTCACCGAGGTCGGCTATGTCGGGCGCGATGTGGAGTCGATCATCCGCGATCTGGCCGACATCGGCGTGAAGCTCTCGCGCGAACAGGAAATGGAAAAGCTCGGCGACCTGGCCGCGGCCGCCGCCGAGGAGCGCATCCTGGACGCCCTGCTGCCACCGCCGGCCAACTTCGAGGAAGAAACCCGCAGCAGCACCAGTTCAGCGACCCGTGAGAAATTCCGGACCAAGCTGCGGGCGGGTGAACTGGACGAGCGCGAAGTGGAACTCCAGGTGTCAGCCGCCCCCTTGGGTGTCGAGATCATGGCCCCGCCCGGTATGGAAGAGATGACCAATCAACTCCAAGGGCTCTTTCAGAATCTCGGTCAGGGCCGCACCAAGCGCCGCAAGCTGCGCATCAAGGACGCCCGCAAATTGCTCACCGATGAAGAGGCGTCCAAGCGGGTCAATGAAGAAGAGCTGAAGCTGCGCGCCATCGAGAACGTGGAACAGAACGGCATCGTTTTCCTGGACGAGATCGACAAGGTCACCCGCCGCGCCGAGGGGATGTCCGGGGCCGATGTCTCCCGCGAGGGCGTGCAGCGCGACCTGCTGCCCCTGGTCGAGGGCAGCACGGTCTCCACCAAGCACGGATCGGTGCGTACCGACCATATCCTGTTCATCGCATCCGGCGCCTTCCATCTGGCCCGCCCATCGGACCTGATCCCCGAGCTGCAGGGCCGTCTGCCGATCCGGGTGGAACTGAAGGCGCTGACCACGGAAGACTTCGTGCGCATCCTGACCGAGCCGGATGCCTCGCTGACTGATCAGTACCAGGCGTTGCTCGCCACCGAGGGGGTGAACCTGGAGTTCACCGCGGACGGCATCCGCCGGCTCGCCGAGATCGCCTGGCAGGTCAACGAACGCACCGAGAACATCGGCGCGCGGCGCCTGCACACGGTCCTCGAGCGGTTGCTGGAGGATGTCTCCTTTAACGCCTCGGACCTGGATCGGGTCACCGTCACCGTCAACGCCGCCTACGTGGACCAGAACCTGTCCCAACTGGCCGCGGATGAGGACCTGTCACGCTACATCCTGTGACAGAAATCGCCTTCGTTGCCACCGGGGTCCCCGCCCGTCTTGAACGGCCGCGGGACCCGTCCGCTATTACCGGAGAACGCCATGCCGACACCCACTGAACTCAACCTGCACCAACAGTCCCGGGTGCTGGAAGTGCAATATAACGACGGCTCACACTTCAACCTTCCGTGCGAATATCTGCGCGTCTTCTCCCCGTCCGCCGAGGTCCAGGGCCACGGCCCCGGCCAGCGGGTGCTGCAACTCGGAAAAGAAGACGTCGGCATCGACAAGATCGAACCGGTCGGCAACTACGCCATTTGCCTGCACTTCGACGATGAGCACAACACCGGCATCTACTCCTGGGAGTATCTCTACAATCTCGGTCTCAACCAGGAGCGGCTGTGGCAGGAGTATCTGGATGAACTGCTCAAGGCCGGACAGGCGCGCAAGAAACCATCCTGAGCAGAACGTCGCCCGCCCCGTGGGAGCGGCCTCCGGCCGCGATTCCCCCCGCGCACCCAGGCACCGCATCGCGGCGGGACGCCGCTCCCACGGGGTCAAAGCCACTTCGCATCCCACAATGGGTAATCCCCCAGACGCCGACACAAACCTGCTCGCAGCGGATTCGCGACGATGTAACGCGCCATATGCTTGAGGTCCTCTTCCGCCCGTAGCGCACGGTCAAAATACCCCTCTTGCCAGACCGGACCATGCATCGCGCGGCGGATGTTGATCCGGTGCGACGTGTAGCTCTTCAGCGACAACATGATCCGGTCCAAGGGCCGCTCCCCGGTCAGACAGAGAAGCCAATGCAAATGATCCGGCATCACGACGAAGGCCAGGCTCTCGACGTCGCCTCGCTGATGCAGGAAACGCAGGGACTTCACCACCTCGCGACCAAGCCAAAAGTCGGCAAACAAAGGACGTTTGAGTTCCGTCGAGGTACGCATATGGTAAATGCGCCCCGACTCGGAGATGCGGCACTTGCGCAGATCGCGACTATGGGGTTTGTCCACTGGCTCGACCTCGATACCGATTGCGGCGGGACGCCGCTCCCGCGAAGTCTAGCGCAAACGCGCCCACTACAGCCCCGTGGGAGCGACCTCCGGCCGCGATTCCTCCCGCGCACCCCGGCACCGCATCGCGGCGAGACGCCGCTCCCACGAGATCCCGCACAGCCGCAACCGCGCAGCCCCGGCCCGTCCCGTCCCGTGGGAGCGGCCTCCGGCCGCGATTCCCCCCGCATCCCCCTGCACCGCATCGCGGCGGGACGCCGCTCCCACGGGAACCGGGCCGCAACCAGCACTGACGAGCAGCGCCGGGGCCGCCCCGCCATCGTGTAGAATTACGCCCATTGCGAGCAGAGAATCAGGCTATGACCGACAAAGAGACGACCCATTTCGGCTACCGGCAGGTGCCGGTCGATGAGAAGGCAGTGCGCGTACGCGAAGTCTTCGACTCGGTGGCATCGCGCTATGACATCATGAACGATCTCATGTCGCTGGGGATCCATCGGCTGTGGAAGCGCCACGCCATCGCCCTGGCCGGGGTGCGCCGCGGCCAACGGGTCCTGGACCTGGCGTCCGGCACCGGGGATTTGGCCGCGCGTTTCGCCGGCATCGTCGGCGCCGCGGGCGAGGTCGTGATGTCCGACATCAACGAGGCCATGCTGACCCGCGGACGGGAGCGCCTGACCGATCAGGGCCGCATCGGCAACCTCCACTATGCCCTGGCCAACGCGGAGCGCCTGCCCTTCGCGTCCGATCACTTCGACTGCGTGACCATCGGCTTCGGGCTGCGCAACGTCACCCACAAGGAGTGGGCGATCAGTGAAATGTATCGCGTCCTGCGCCCCGGCGGACGGGCGCTGATCCTGGAGTTTTCGCGCCCCACCAGCAAAGCCTTCGGACGCGTCTATGACCTGTATTCATTCAATGTCTTGCCCACCCTGGGCCGGCTGGTAACCAACGACGCGGAGAGCTACCGCTATCTGGCGGAATCAATCCGCATGCACCCGGACCAAGAGACGCTGCGCGCAATGATGGAAGACGCCGGGTTTGAGCGCTGTGATTTCTTCAACCTGACCGGCGGGGTTGTGGCCATTCACCGAGGGTACAAACTGTGACCATCGACGACACCTACACCAGCCATCCGCATGAAACGGCAACCTTCGAACTGCCCGCGGCCCTGTTGGCCGCTGCCGAAGCGGCACTGAACCGGTACATCGCGCTCGACCCCGAGGGCACGCGCGGTTTCGAACCCATTTATGGCCGCATCTGCTCCATCCAGATCGAGGGCATCGGCACGCATCTCACCCTGATCCCGGGACCCGATCGGATTCAGGTCTTCGGCAACTATGATGCCAAACCGGATTGCCTGATCCGCGGCGCCCCGCTCGCCCTGGTGCGCATGATGACGGCGACGCGCAAGGACGAGCAGATCCGCTCCGGGGCAGTGCATATCGAAGGCGACACCGCGGTCGCACAGGCTTTGAGCGATGCCCTGGCCGCACTGGACGTCGATTGGGAGGAGCAACTCGCCCAAGTGCTGGGTGACCCCGTCGCCAACCAGATCGGACGTGCGCTGCGCTCGGCCCAGGAGTGGGGAGACCGCACGTCGCACGCCGTGCGGGCCAATCTCAAGGAATACCTGGAGGAAGAGTCGCGTCTGCTGCCCAGCCGCTACGAACTGGATGAGTTCCTCGATCAGGTCGATGACCTGCGTGATGACGTCGACCGTCTGGCCGAGCGTGTCAGGCGACTCGCCGACCGCGTGCCCACGACCGAGGCGGAGCACGGCGGCCAGCGATGATCGGCCCCCGCCAGGCCCTGCGCCTGTTCCGTATCAACTGGGTCCTGTTGCGCCACGGCCTGGACGAGGTCATCCTCGCCACCCACCTGTTCCGACCACTGCGCTGGGTGCTCTATCTCAGCCCCTGGTACTGGCTGCGCGGCGAACTGCCAACCTACCCGGTGCGGGTTCGCCTGGCCCTGGAAGACCTCGGGCCGATCTTCGTCAAGTTCGGTCAGATCCTCTCTACCCGCCGTGACCTGCTGCCTGATGATCTGGCGGTCGAACTGGCCAAGCTGCAGGACCGGGTGCCGCCCTTCCCCGGAGTCCAGGCCCAGGCCTTGATCGAGAAAGCCTGGGGCTGCCCGGTGGGCGAGGTGCTGGACGCCTTCGACGTGGTGCCGCTGGCCTCCGCCTCCATCGCCCAAGTCCACACCGGCCGACTCAAGGACGGCACCCAAGTCGTCGTCAAGGTGCTGCGTCCGGGCATCGAAAAGACCATCCGGCAGGACATCGACCTACTCTACACCATCGCCCAAATGGCCGAGCGCTATTGGCCGGACGCCCGTCGGCTGCGCCCGGTCGACGTCGTGCGTGAGTATGAGAAAACCATCTTCGACGAACTGGACATGCAGCGCGAGGCCGCCAACGCCTCCCAACTGCGGCGCAGTTGGCTGCACAGCGAGATGCTCTACATCCCGGAGGTCTATTGGGACTGGACCCGCTCCGGCGTCCTGGTCATGGAGCGTATCTACGGCACCCCGGTGAGCGATGTGGCGCGGCTCAAGCAGCAAGGTGTGAGCATGAAGCTCCTGGGCGAGCGCGGGGTGGAGATCTTCTTCACCCAGGTGTTCCGCGACAACTTCTTCCATGCCGACATGCATCCCGGCAACATCTTCGTCGAGCCGAGCGGACGTTACATCGCCATCGATTTCGGCATCGTCGGCACCCTGACCAGCGAGGATCAGCGCTACCTGGCGGAGAATCTGCTCGCCTTCTTCGAGCGCGACTACCGGCGGGTCGCCGAACTGCACGTGGAATCCGGCTGGGTTCCGGCCGGCACCCGGGTCGACGAGTTCGAGTCCGCCATCCGCACCGTCTGTGAGCCGATTTTCGAAAAGCCGCTGGCCGAGATCTCATTCGGCCATTTCCTGGTGCGGTTGTTCCAGACCGCCCGGCGGTTCGACATGGAAGTTCAGCCCCAACTCGTCCTGCTGGAGAAGACCCTGCTCAACATCGAGGGCCTGGGCCGGATGCTCTACCCGGAACTGGACCTCTGGACCACCGCCAAACCCTACATGGAACGCTGGATGCGCGACCAGATCGGCGTCAAGGGCCTGGTGCGGCGCACCCGGCGCAACCTGCTGTCCATCGCCGACCAGATCCCGGATTTGCCGCTGATCGCCCACCGCATCATCACCGCCTACGACCGGCAACTCCGCCATCCGGTCACTGCCAACGGAACCAATGGCGACCGGGGCGATGACGCCGCCCGCATCGCGTCGGTCCGCGCCCTGGCCGGCGCCGCCCTCGCCGTCTGCGGCACCCTGGTGCTGACCCTGGGCCCCGGCCCCTGGCTCCAGCCCCAGGAACTGGGCCTGGCGCTGGTTGGTCTGTGCTATCTCAGCGGGGCATGGTTGTTCGTTTCAGCAAGCCGCTAAATCCCCGATTGGGTGCGCCGCGCGCGGGGACGATGTGAGAAACGCGCTAACCATCATCTTGGCAGACGCATCGCGCGAGGCGGAGTAACACCCACAACCCTTAGGGTGCGTCTCCTTGACGAACACAACAGAAGTGTTTAGCATTTCGAGAATGAACTCGAACGAATTCAAGCGCTGGCTTGCTAAGCAAGGCGCGACCTTCAAGCCCGGCCAAGGGTCCCACTTGAAGGTGTTTCTCAATGGCCGTCAATCGGTGTTGCCGATGCATTCAACCGAGTTGAAAACCGGAACGGTCGAAGGCATCAAGAAACACCTCGGATTATAGGAAAACTGAGCCGTGTTCGACTACCCCGTTATTCTTGAGGAGCAACCGGAGGGCGGCTTTGTGGTCACCTTTCCCGATGTCCCGGAAGCGATCACTCAAGGCGAGGACCCCGAGGAAGCATTGCTCTATGCGATCGATGCGCTCGAGTCTGCCCTGTCATTCTACGTCGATGCCCGCAAACCACTGCCCCTACCCTCGGCCCCCGCCGGCCGCCCGACGGTTCGCCCCTCGGCCCTGGAGTGCGCCAAGCTTGGCGTCTACCAGGCGATGAC
>Ga0247839_1003589_pt1 | contig 21158 bp, 10 predicted proteins | sample LaCruzMarch2015__6_FD_192405 | JGI IMG/M metagenome (GOLD analysis project Ga0247839, IMG submission 192405) | Freshwater microbial communities from meromictic Lake La Cruz, Castile-La Mancha, Spain - LaCruzMarch2015_16m | ecosystem: Environmental > Aquatic > Freshwater > Lake | place: Spain... | reverse complement strand
TTAAACCTTTGGATTTACTTGTAAATGAAAAATAAAACAACAGTTGATAGTATTGAAGTTGCCAAATTTGCTCAACACGCAACTCAGTGGTGGAATAAAAATGGTCCACTTAAAACTTTACATGATATAAATCCTGTTCGCCTTGATTTCATTAAAAAATTCGTAAATCTTGAAAATTCTCGTGTTTTAGACGTAGGATGTGGTGGTGGCGTACTTTCTGAGGGTTTAGCTTTATGTGGAGCTAAAGTTACAGGTCTTGATGTTGAACCAGATGCTATAGCTGCAGCTAAAACTCATTCTGCTAAGGCTAAGTTAAAGATTGATTATGTTTGTTCGCCTATTGAAGAATATAAAGCCAAGAAATTTGATGTTATAACCTGTATGGAAATGTTAGAGCACGTACCAGATCCAGACTTAGTTATTAAAAATTGTGCAAGATTATTAAAGCCAGATGGATATTTATTTTTATCTACTATAAATAGAACGTTAAAATCTTATGGTACGGCTATAATTGCGGCAGAATATATTTTAAATATAATTCCAAGGCAAACGCATGACTATGATAAATTTATAAAACCTAGTGAATTATCAGCCATTATCCGTAAACATTCGCTTTCTACATTAAACATATCTGGTATGAGTTATAATCCATTTACTCGTATAGCTTCATTAGATGAAGATATTAGCGTTAATTATTTAATGGTTTGTAAATAATAACTTCTAAGATCCTTTTAAGTTCGCTTATAACGTTGCATAAAGCGCTTTTGGGCATATCTTGCTTGTTCTTCATTAACCACATCAACTTCATTGCCAAATATATCTACTCTTGCAGTATCAGCTTTTTGACAGCTTAGGTATGCTGGTGATGAGCTATAATAATTTAAAGCTTCACGAAGCATCTTTTTGCTGAATGGTGGGGATTCAAGACGCTCGTAGAAATCAATAATATCATCAAAAATGCCAATTTTAAGTGGTTTGATTTGTCTGCCTTTTTTAAAAAAAGTAGCAGGAAAATTTTCAATTAACCAATCAATGATCATTAATTTATTCTTTTTAGCTAAATCTATTTGTTGTTCCATGCAAACTCTTTGCTGTTAATAAACATATATAAATTAACATATATAACTTTATGATTCAAAAAAGTTTTAATTTTTTTTTAAAAAATCATATAGAAAGCATATGTAGGTAGATCTTTGGCTTACTGCCATCAGGCTACCTACTTAGTATTAAAGCCCAAGCCATCTAATAAATTGATTGGTTGGTTTTAAGCTAATTATATGATTCTCATCAAAGTGAACAGTATATCCCTTTATATCATTACCATTTGAGTTAAGGGAGACATCTTTTATTTTGCCTAAGTTTATTATTTGCATTTCAGTTGCATAATATCCACGTATATTTTTAATAACCGGAATTACAAAGCTAATATTATTTAAATTATATTTATTAGTTTCATTAACTGATTTTTGGTTATTATTGATAAGGGTTTTAAATTCATCTGAAGTTAAAGCAATATACTCAATATTATTTATTTGGCGTCTAAGCATTCTTTCTAATGGAATTTTAGTATGAAATGTTTGTTCGTAATTATCCGCGGTCATTACTAATATTGGCTCACTATCAGCTCCTTTCTTTTTTGCATTTACTTGTGCAAAAAGTACTTCGCCGCGATTTTCAATCGCAAATTTAGGTGGTTCAATTGAGGTTAATTGTATAGATTCAGAAGAGGGCGTTGATAGCTTATTGCAACTTAAAAATTTAGACTTAACAAACCATGTGTCAGATGGGTAATAGATAACAAATATAGATTTATCTTTAATAGTATTAATAATTGATTCAGTAAGATTAGATGGTACTGCAGGACAACCCCAGCTACGTCCAGCACGGCCGTATTTTTTGATAAAAGGTTCATCAACATACCAACCACCATGCATTACCACAGCTCGACTTGAGGCATTATCATTAAAGCCTTGATCTAAACCTTGCAAGGCTAATGATAAACCATGTCTGCCAAAATAAGTTTTATCTGTCTTATATACCCCAATACTACTAGCTTTTGAGTTAAACTTATTAGAAAAATATTGTGATGATAAAACTCCTGATTTAATACCATGGGATACATAAGTATTAAATAATAACTTATGCGCTTTTAAATCAAATACCCATAATCTTTTTTCACTTGATGGAAGGGAGTAATCAATTATTGTTAATATATTATTATGTTCAATATTGTATTCATTAGCACATTTAATTGAGGTTGTTGCTTTATTTATCACTGCAACATTTAAATTAGGCGCCTCTTTATGAAGCATATCTTCTATTTCTTCTAATGAACTTATTGTTTTACTTTCTTCATATTTTTTATTTATAGTTGCTAAGTTATCAACTAAACTATGATATTTATTATTTACTTTTTCCTGAATATCTTCGCAAGAATTTAAGGAGAATGAACTAATAGCGATTACTAACGCCAGAAGAATAGATTTCATAATAAGTCCTTTTTGTTTTTTTTAGTACCATATAGTTAGTAAATATAGCTCATTTTTAATATGTTTGTTATTAGATTAGAAAAAATTAAATTTTTTATCACAAATTAACGTTAATTGGAATAATCCTTTCGTTCATAATTAATCTACAAATTTAGTATATTGGAGCAAAGTTTGAACATAATTAACGCCATGTTTTCTAAAGTAAATGGTGGTTTGGAGCAAGTTTTTTTAAACTATATTCCGGCACTTACAATGCAAGGTGATAAGGTTATTCCAGTTATACACCCTAAAGCCGAAATACTTAAATGTTGCCCGCAGGAAAATTTGGTAACAATTCATAATTTTAATCAATATGATCCCATTGCTATTTTAAAATTACGCAATCTAATAAAAAAAACAAAGCCTGATTGCATTATTACTCATAGTTATCGCGCAGCTTATCTTTTTAAAAAGACTAAAACAAAAGTACCAAAAATTGCAGTATGCCATGTAAAAGGTCACTATGATTTTGGATCTGATGCAATTATCGCTATCACTGAGAAAATGCGTCAAGATATTATTAGTTCAGGAATATCAGCAGATAAGGTATTTACTGTGCCAAATATGATTGATATTCCAAAAGACTTTAAATTTAAAAAACTAAAAAATACAGAGGTTCCAGTAATTGGCGTTTGTGCAAGGCTTGCTAAAATTAAAGGAGTAGATATCTTTATTGAAGCACTTGCTGAACTTAAACGACGAAATATAGCATTTAAAGCTAAAATTTCAGGTGATGGTAATGATAGAGTTATATGTTCGCAGTTAATACAGAAATATAACTTACAATCTGAGGTGACGTTACTTGGTTGGGTAGATGATAGGCAGTCATTTTATGAGAGCCTAGATATTTTTTGTCTTCCATCACGAGAGGAGGCCTTTGGTTTAGTTATATTAGAAGCTATGATGCATTCTTTGCCGATGGTACTTACTGAATTATCTGGTCCTCTCGAAATTGTGGCTGATTCTAAATCTGCCATTTTTGTTACACCCGCTTCTCCAAATGAAATGGCTGATGCTTTGCAAAATCTTATTAATGATAAAACTAGAGCTTATGAGTTAGCTGCTAATGCGTTTAAACGTGTTCAGTACTACTCTAGTCGTAATGTTGGCCCAATTCTTCATAATGTATTAGAAAAGGTCATTTCCTGAGGTATCGACACACACAAAAATCATATGCAATATTGATAAAATATATGCATTTAAAAAGGTACCGATACCTCAGGGTCAGTTCTATATATTTCCTTACCGCATAGCTCTAAAATTTGTGTAATAAACATCTTCACTATTAGAAGTGTTTGGGATATCTCTATGATCAAATTTTATGGCAAGAGGGAAAGTTATACCAGGCCCTCTCTTAATATCTAGCTTTCGATCTAAGATTCGAGCCATCATATAAAAATCACAATATATATCATCAACTTTTATAAGTTCGCCAGTTTTGGAGTTTATATACAGAGTGGCTGATTGTTTTACACTGCGTAAGCTCATGTTTTCTCTTTTTTTAAGTTCAAGCTTTGTACTTTCTAGTAGCTCATTATCCTTAAGGTTTTTTGTAGCAATATCCACAATTAAGTTTCTAGAACCACTTTTTTTTATCTCTTTTTCTATAATGCTCAATGCTTGATATGGGGTCCAGTATGCATCTACATGAGCTACAGCTGCTACTTTTGATTCTGGTTCATAAACCGATATTATTACAGTATTTTTTTTAGCACGCACACTGCCAATAATGAATTGAGTCACATTAGAGGACGTAATGCCAATTTCACCTTGAATCAGGGCGTCAGTAAATATTGCTGGTTTGGAAAATAAGCTTAATGACATTACTGATTTTTTGAATGAATATGAAAGTAAAGAGTCTATAGCTGATTTTGGCCAAGATTTTTTGGTACTAAAAGCTCTAGCGCCAATTCTAAAGGTATCAATTTGAGTTGTTAATTTATGCATTTTGGGGATGATCTTAAAAAAATTAGGCATTAGATTTTGCACCTTGCATAGTATATTTAATCGTAATTTATTTGAATTAACCATATATTAATTTATTAAATCAAAACGATCGGCATTCATTACCTTTACCCATGCATTTACAAAATCTTGCACAAATTTTTCTTTATTATCATCTTGAGCATAAACTTCCGAAATGGCTCGAAGTATAGAATTAGATCCAAAGACAAGATCAACTCTTGTTGCTGTCCATTTTACCTTACCAGTTTTACGGTCACAGACTTCATAGATATTTTTATCTTTTGGCTTCCAGATGTTTGCCATATCAGTCAAATTGACAAAAAAATCAGTTGTAAGAGCACCTTCAGTTTTAGTGAACACGCCATGCTTAGTATTGCCAAAATTGGTGCCTAAAACTCGCATTCCTCCAACTAAGACAGTCATTTCATTTGCAGTAAGCCCCATTAAATTTGTGCGTTCAAGCATTAGTTCTTCTTCACTAACCAGAAAGTCTTTTTTAACCCAATTGCGATAGCCATCATAAATTGGTTCTAATACTGCAAATGAGTCAGGATCTGTCATTTCATCAGTTGCATCTCCACGACCTGGAGAAAAAGGAATGGTAATGTTAAATCCAGCTTTAGCAGCTGCAAGCTCAATACCAACATTACCAGCAAGAACAATAACATCAGCAACGCTTACTTTAGTTTCTTTGGCAATACCTTCAAGTGCCTTTAATACGTGGGCTAGTCGATGCGGTTCGTTACCTTCCCAGTTCTTTTGCGGAGTAAGTCTTAGGCGTGCTCCGTTCGCGCCTCCTCGCTTATCTGAATTACGGTAGGTTCTTGCACTATCCCATGCAGTAGAAACCATTTCACTTATTGATAGAGTACTCGCAACTATTTTCGCTTTTACTGCATCTATATCATAATAACTATTTCCAACAGGAACTGGATCTTGCCAAATTAAATTTTCTTCTGGAACATCAGGTCCAATATAACGCGCCTTTGGTCCCATATCACGATGGGTTAGCTTAAACCATGCTCGTGCAAATACTTCTGCAAAATATTCTGGATCTTTGTAAAAACGTAGAGATATTTGATGATAAATGGGATCCATTTTCATGGCCATATCAGCATCAGTCATGATTGGGTTATATCTAATAGAAGGATCTTCTACATCTTTAGGCTTATCTTCTTCTTTTATATTAATTGGCTCCCACTGATTAGCTCCAGCAGGACTTTTTTTAAGTTCCCAATCATGATTAAGTAGCATATGAAAATAGCCGTTATCCCATTTGGTTGGGTGTGTGGTCCACGCACCTTCAATTCCACTAGAAACCGTATTGCGACCAATGCCTCTAGTAGTTTTATTAATCCAACCAAGACCTTGATCTTCAATATCAGCGCCTTCAGGAGCTGGTCCTAAAAGTTTAACGTCACCATTACCATGACATTTGCCAACAGTATGACCGCCTGCAGTAAGGGCTACAGTTTCTTCATCGTTCATAGCCATACGAGCAAAGGTAACACGGATATCTTCTGCAGTCATAAGCGGATTAGGTTTGCCATTTACTCCTTCAGGGTTAACATAAATTAATCCCATTTGTACGGCAGCTAGTGGGTTTTCTAGTGAGTCACGGTTTTTATTATTATAACGTTCAGCTCCTAACAATTCCTTTTCTTGGCCCCAGTAAATATCTTTTTCTGAATGCCATATATCTTCGCGGCCAAAACCAAACCCAAAAGTTTTAAGCCCCATTGATTCATAAGCGATATTTCCTGCAAGAACAATTAAGTCAGCCCAACTAAGCTTATTGCCATATTTCTTTTTTATAGGCCATAATAATCTACGAGCTTTATCTAAGTTAACATTATCAGGCCAAGAATTTAATGGTGCGAAACGTTGGCTGCCATTACCGGCTCCACCACGTCCATCAGCTATACGGTAAGTGCCAGCCGCATGCCAGGACATGCGTATCATTAAACCACCATAATGTCCCCAATCAGCAGGCCACCAATCTTGACTATCAGTCATAAATTTATGTAAATCTTTTTTAAGTGCCGCAAAATCTAATTTTTTTAGATTTTCACGATAGTTAAAATCATGTCCCATGGGATTTGTCTTGGTATCATGCTGATGCAAGATATCAAGATTCAAGGCATTGGGCCACCAGTCCATGTTTGATTCACCAGTAACTCTAATACCAACATGCATTACAGGGCATTTGCCAACTTTGTTATTATCTTTACCATCCATAGTTTTTTATTCCTAACACCTTGTTAATTAAAGTTTTAACTATAGCTTAAGAGTTTGGCTTAAGCAATTGATGCAAAAAATTATCTAGATAGCTCATTCTAGACTCAACTTTAAAAAGATGATAATGTGCTCTTTTTTTCTTTTCAGAGTAAGTAATATGCCCAAGATAGAGGAGATCGAATTAAGACAGTTGATAAAAGAACTTACTCAATCTAATCCTTTGATGGATAATCATGTGAAAGCTATTAGGATTGGTATTAAAAAACACCATACCCCAAAATTACTTGTTAAATCATTGAAAACATTTCAAGATTTAGGTTTATTTTCTGGCGAATCAGCTCGAGATAATTTTAAAAAAGCCCTTAGTTTTATATTTCCAAAAGAAATGGCTGAAGCGATGAGAATCTTTGTATCTAATCCTTCTTATATTGATGAGGAAAGAGACCACGCAAAACAGGCATATTTTAATTATATAAAAATATATGATAATACTTGGTTTACAACGGTGACTGATGATTATACCGGATTATCATTAAGTCAAAATAAAACTGTTGAGTGGACTAATATTGCTATAGCATTTAAATGTTTGTATTACAAAACTGATTTATTAACTGGCGCTTTAGCAGCTTCCAATTTTAATGCGTTGATGACATTAAATATTAATTATATAAGTGTAATACTTAATGATCTTGCAAAATATACTAAATTATTAGAAGGATCTTTTGCACAGGTAAATTTTAATTTATTGGTTGATCATAAAGATCTGCGAACACTTGTTGACGTATTATTATTATTTACTGGGGATTATTCTGGATTATTAAATGGAGAGTTAGCCCAAACAAATTTTGAAATTATTTTATCTAAAACAAATTTAGCAGAGATACTTACTAATCTATATGACGAATTAGGTGCTACTGAGGATCAAAGTCAGTTTGATGATTTAATGGAAATTAAAGAACCAAGAAGTAGTTCTTTTAGAATGGGTTTTTTTCCTGATCATGAAAGAGTCACAACAGTTAGTGAAGTTGCAAGACCTACAATATAAATCATGTGGATTAGCCTTATATTTTGGCAGGTGGGTTAAATTCCGAGCCACGACCGTTAGGGAGTGGAGATTTTAAGGGCTCCACTCCCTAACGGTCGTGGCTCGGAGTGCCTCGTTCAAAATATTTATTACACAATAAGTTCTTCAGCTACTTGAATTTCAGTCTTATCTTGAACTTTAAGTACTTTAATTAAATCATTTATTAAAGAACGTAATTCTCCTGATAGTAGAATAAGAGCTGAATCTTGTTGTGCTACTTCATCTTCATCATTTTTCTTTAGATCATTAAATTCATCAACTAGATAATCTAAACACTTTAAGCGTTTTAAGGTAAAGTCTTTAGTTATAGTTAATTGAATTCTTTCATTCCAGATGATTGAAATTTCACTTACAGCTAACCCTTGAGATAGTAAATTTAATACTTCATCTGCAGGCAGTTCATAACCTTTGCAATTAAATCTTTTTCTTTCATCATTTGGTAAAAACAGTAAACAATCAGCACCTAATTGTAGTGATTTAGGTAGCAAAGAGGGATGAGATATCCAGTTTGCAAATTTAAGTGCCAAATTTTCTTCGAAATGTATCGGTTCAATTGTAATTGATGGAATAGATTTTTTTAATAATTTTAAAACTTCTGCAGCTTGAGTATTAGATGAAGAGTTAATTATTAAATATTTAGTTATAGGATCAAATAGGGCTAATATTCGCTTTTCAATACAAAAGGCTTTAGGAAGTAATTCAAACTCTAGATCTTCAGCCATTGATTTTTTATCAGATCGTTTTAATTTATGCCCATTTTTTTCTTCAAATTCTTCTACTCGTTCCTGAAGTACACGATTAATCACCGCTCGTGGAAGAATTCTTTCTTCTTTACCCATGCATATCAAAGAACATCCACTTGATTCATATACTAATTCATCGTTAATGGAATTTACCCATCCATGAATAAAGCGGGCATGCGGAGGACATGGTTTTAAAGAATCGTTAATTAATTCCGAATTAAGATCTATTGAACTATCTAAATCATATTTATAAATTAGGGCATTATTAAACCACATGTTTTAGTCCTTTTATTAAAAAAGGTGATGCTAACATGAATTTTTAATTACAGCGATTTGTATTATAAAAAATAATTTTAGGTAGGTCCTTGGCCTAACAAGGTTGTGGAACTGTACTTTTTATGTTGGTCCAATGACCTACCTACAACCAATATTATTAATGTTATCTTAAGAATCAAAAGGCATAATAAATTGCGTTACAATTATTAACTTTGGAGATGTTTATGAAAACTAAAGCAGAAATTCGTGCAAAGACTGGACGTGCTCCTGATGATGCATCTGCAGATAGCCATATTGCAAATCAAGCTAAAATTACTGGCGAACTTGAGCGTGCGAAATTAAGTGGATTTGGTAAATTTTTCGCTACTGTTGATTATTATCAGGCAACAATAGTAACTGGCAGAACCTTAACAGCTGCAGCGACAAAAGAAGTTGAAGCATTGGTAATGAGTAAACAATAAATTATGTGCTAAATTATGGCGTCTTGCATTTATAATTTACAATGGCTAATATTAATGTGAGTTGCCATATTATATTAATGGATTAACCAATATGCCATATCCAAATGAATTTTATTACTCAGAAAGTCATTCTAATGTGAGCTATGGAGAGACGCCAACAGGAAATTTAGATGTTGGGCGTTTGATTCATGGCCAGCCGTATTGGATTTCTCCATCTTTACCCCGTGAGCCTAAACAAAAAAAATTGATCCTGGCAGATTTTAGTGCGTTTTCTTGGACAGAAGATAAAATAAAAAAAGTACAAGTGGAACTTAAGAGATTAATGGACGAAGGTTTTGCCATATACTATTGGCAAGGTAAAGAAGTTATATCTTTAAAGCAAGACATGTTAGCTGGTTTTTTTGCAAATGGAACTTTCGCAACGATAAACTCAGCCTATCCAGATGAGATAATACATGCAGCAGTCACGCAACAACGCCTAATCCATGATGAAATATTCATACTAGATGATTATTGGTTAAGACGAATTATTAATGTTAATCTTGTAGAGGAGGAGCGAAGTTTAATTGGTAGTGATTTAGGCTATAGTGATTTTAGGCATAGCGAAGGAAAAGAAGAAATTGCCAAAATAATTGATATATTAACTAAGTCTACTCCAAAACTTACACAGATCATTCATAATAATTTCAGTTCTAGCACAAATCCACTAATAAATTATTTAATCAAAACATTTCCAGAGCTAAGAGTGCTTCGTCATTACGAAAATGTAACATTTGTTTCAGACGAAGCTAATCAACTAGCAGAAAATGGTGTCATTAATGATTTAACATTGGAGAATATGAAAACGGTTAAAATATTATCCTTCGGTACCTTTTATGGAGGTAATATCGATAAAATAAATTCGCATTCTTTGCAAACAATACTAAATGCGACTGATGAATTAGAAATGCTAACATTAAATGATATAAAAGATTTTTCCGGAGATTTAACTTTAACTACTGGATGTTTACGCCATCTTAAATATTTAAGAATCAATGATAGCAGAATTAATTTAGCTAACTTCAAAAACTTATTAAGAGCGGCGCCAGAGCTTGAAGAGATTTCTATTGAAACTATGGACTTATCTGATAAATTTACTCTAGATCCTAAAAGTCTTTTACAACTCAAAAAAATTTATATAAAGGATTCTTTAATAAATTCAAAAAGTATCCAGATTTTATTATTGGCATCCCCTAATGTTGAATACCTTAATTTGGAATATAAAACATTCTTAACAGATTTATGTTTGCCACCTGAAAGTCTTAAATGTCTAAAAAAAATTAAATTAATACGAAGTGATATTACTTATAATAATTTACAAAAAATGCTGGCCGCAGCCCCCAATATTAACTCACTTGATTTATCTAAGTGCGATGATCTTTTTAGTGAAGATTGGGTTCATATGCCAACTATTTTTAATCTTGAAACTTTTGTGTCAATGGGTAATGGAATTAATAGCTCACAGTTACAAAAAATATTAACTAACGCTCCTCGACTAAGAAGCATTTTTTTAAGTGATGACAAACTTTCCGATGATATTGAATTGCAACCTAATTCACTCGAAGAACTTGAAGAGCTAAGTTTAACAGCGAGTTCAATAAATAATGGAAGCCTACAATCATTGCTTTTGGCAGCGCCTATGCTTAAAAAACTTAGTTTATCGCCTTTCATAAATATGACTTTAACTGATGTAAATTTTTCAAAATTAGAATTTATTTCTTTTAGTTTTCAATATGATAGTAACTTTGATATACAAAAAGTATTTACTGAAGCTTTAAATTTAAAAAAATTTACTCTTGTTGGTTTTCATTTCCCAGTTGGTGGAATTTCGATAAAAGAGAATAGCCTGCCATGTCTTGAAGAGATTGATTTATCATATAGTACATTTACTACTGCAGACTTAAAAAAAATACTAGCAGCAGCTCCTAATCTTAAGAAAATTAATTTGCGATCTGTACGGATTCTACCTAACGGTTCTGTTTTTGATGACGATTTAATAAATAGATTAAGTCATGTTAAGGATGTATCTTTATCCAAGGGGCATTCTGCTGTTGCTGAAAAATTGCTTGAAATTACTAGCCGTGGCGCTAATTTTTCAAGGAAAGCAAATGAATCTGTACCCATCGATCCTTTGCATAACCCTGCTGAAGCTAAAAATTTCACTCCACCATCTACTGCCGAAAATTTTCAATACCAAGGTATTAATAATACTAAAAACCAAGGGATGATTATTGAAAAACTATCGCAATATTTAACACTTACCAAGACACATTTACCGGCGATTCCAAAAATTAAACCTGGTATTTGCAATGCGTTAACGCATTATTTTGTCGATAGCAAGCCTAAGGATTGGGATAGGTTCATGGATAGTATATCCAAATGGAATGGTGAGAAAAATACATTGACTGCTGATTTAAAATCAATATTTAGAGGGTTATATAGTTATATTGGTACCTATCAATTAAGCTCAACATTTTATGACTTTATTCGCACCAGATTGCTTGGCTATAAAGAGCGTTATCTTGGAGATAATTTACCCTCGTTTTTGGCTAATTGTAAAACTCCTTGCGTTTTATCTAACCCATGGCATGCCATCGCTATTCGACCTAAAGCTGATGGGGTATGGGTTATTTATGATCCAAATTATGTGGGTGGGTATCGTGAGGTAGCCACACAAGATTTACAAAAAACGATTCATGATGCGATAGGTAAATTAGTACATGTTGATTCAACAAATTCAAAATTAGTACCTAAGATTGATAATTCAGCATCTTTCATTGAGGCTGGCGGACTGCTAGTGCTTTGCCGATCTGATAACCCAAAATCATTATTGGCTCAGCTGGATAAAGGTAATAATTATTCAAAAGCAGCACTTGATGGGCTGTTGTTCCGAGATAATAATGGTTTACCAGCTTGGGTGCTTGGCATAAAAAATAAAGCTATTTGTGCATACACACAAACTTTATTGCAGCAATTTATTAATAAAAATCCGGTTGATTATTTAGGGCAGTTACAGCGGAGCATTGAGTGCTTAAGTCCGCAAGAAAAACAAGAAGTCATGACTAAAATAACCCAATATTTTCCAGCAAGCGATAAGCAGGATATACGCGAAACACTAGTGGATGCCATTCGTACAATAGCGCCAGATAAAGCAATTGCGCATGAACGTTTTTTTGCAACTTGGTCAAATACTACCCCTGCTTTTAAAACTACACTTGAGTATTGTCAACAGATAGTGGGGCGAGGTGAAGTTAAAAAACGTTTGATCAAGTTATCGACAACAGCTGATGTAAATGCCATGCGATTAGCATTACAAAAATACGCCAAAGATATACATCGCCCAGTATTTTATATTAATTCTCCTGAGGACTTAGTTTGTTCAGCTTCTTTTGTTGAACGTCAAGGAGATAATACTGGTTTATTAAAAAAAGGACCTGGTGGGCCATTACATGATTTTTTAAAGGCATCTAATGCGGGAGATTCTCCGGTACTCATTGTTAATTACGAGCATTTTCATGCCGATGACATTGTTAAATTTAATGGTTTTATTGATAAAGAACGCCGTACTGATGATGGGAAGGCATTGCCTGAAGACGCGATTGTGGTAGGCCTTATCAATATTAATAAACCTGATTGCTACCAGGGGGCTGATTTTTATTCACGCTTTGACGAGGTTGAAGTTTGTCCTTTATCTTCTGAAACGTTGGCTCTATCACCTCTATCATTTATAGAAAAACCTTCGGTATCAAATAATATTATTAATCTATATCATGCCCTTGATTGGGAAGAGCGTCTTTTAGGTAGATGGGTATTAAATGGGGATAATTTAACCTTTCAGGAAGGGGAGCTTAGTAAAGCTATCGCCAAAGGTGGTACGATTGAAATTCAAAATGGATTATGGGACGACGAAAAATTCCAATGTTTTTGGCAAGAATTTAAGTTAAGTGGACACGAAGATTTACAACTGATAAGAAATGAAGGTTATGCCTGGGATAGCTTAACGGCGAATTTAGAGATTAAAAGTGGACTGGCTGCAGGTGCAATTGTTCTGAACCCTAGTCGTTTAAGTGAATTTTTCAACCATTATAAGTGTGTTGGTAATAAACTCGTCTCTGAAGATGGTTTGATTAAATCTGCGGCAAATAAAGTATTAAAAGTGAATCTTACTCGTTCGTTATCCGAGGATGAATGGGCGATGGTTTTAGCTGCGTGCCAGGAGCATGGCTTGTCCAAACTAGAAGTTAACTATGCACCAGATGTAAAATTTCCAGAGGTATTGCATCCGCCTATGGCTGAAGTTTCATTGAGTCCAATAGCTGAAGACCATGCTACCCAAATTATTATTAGTACAGATACTGACACAACCATTGCTGCAATTACTAAAGAAGATGATACCTGGACAGTAATTGATGTTTCTGAATGCAACGCGTCTGATTTGTTGCGACGAATTAATGGAAAATTAATTGAAGACGGTGTACCAAGATTTCATTTTGAAGAACCAGCATCTATGCTCAAGACAGCATTGGATGCTCAGAAAAAAATTATTCTCAAAGGTGAATTTTCAAGAGAATTGGCCGATGAATTAGCGCCATTGTTGTTGGCAAGACAAATAGAAAAATCTAGAGGAACATTGTTGTTGGTTAGTCAAGATTCAACGCCATTTAATTATTTCCCTATAAAATCACATACTGTTGAGATGAGTGAAAAAGCAGCGCTCTTAGAGCCATTAAGTAAGAATGTAGAAAAGTATCTTGCTACTGAATCTTTAAGTCAACTTAAGGCGCGAACACAATATATTAAAAACCATCATGATAGTAGAGCTGGTGATGAATCTTGGGAAGGTTTGAGCTATTTATCTGGAGTTATTTCCCAAATGGAGCCTTTTGATCCGCTAACTAGTATGGCAAAAACAAGAGCCTTTACATTAGAGCGTCAGACATCGGTTAATTCAGCCCTTGCAAAAGAGCCTTATGTATTTTTGGCGGGCCTTTCAGGGGTTGGCAAAACCACGTTTGTGGCGGAAGAACTTAGTCTTAGTGATGATACTCTTTATGTGGGCGAAGAAAATATCTTAAAGTGGATAAATTCAGAAAGCCAAGGGCGTAAGCTACTCTTTATTGATGAAGCTAATTTGAGTCCTAAAAAATGGAGTGAATTTGAAGGTTTGTTTAATACACCACCTACTATTTTAGTAAAAGGGGTGTTGCATACTTTAAAACCTAATCATAAAGTTGTGTTTGCTGGTAACCCTATTAGTTATGGTGATGAACGTAAATTAGCGCCATTTTTCCAACATCATGGAAATTCTGTGGTTTTTTCACCATTGCCACCCGCAGTAGTTTATGAAAAGACTTTAAAGCCTTTATTTGCTAATACTCTTCTAAAGGACTCGGATGCGGTTATAAGCGATCATATTTTAAAGATCTATGAGTTTTTATGTTCTTGTTCAACCAAGGATGTGCTTATTTATCCACGTGAATTACAGATGATAGCTTTACTTGTAAGCTCATATCATCAGGAGAAGCCAACCGTAGATCCGATGATAATAACTAAGCATTTCGCTTATCAGTTAACAGCTAATTTAGTTCCAGTAGATAAGCGTGATGAATTTGACCTAATATTTAAACCAGCAGTCAAATTACCTCGTGAAGATGCTAAAGAATTGACTGAATTTATGATAACTCCTTCGCGTCAGCCATTGAGAAACTTAGTCGATGATTGGATATCTTTGCGAGAGCATCGACGATCAACTAGTACCACAATAAGAAACCCTGCCCAATTATATGGTGGTCTTGGTGGTATCGTGATTGAAGGGGAAGCAGGTATTGGTAAATCTGAATTAGTGATCGCAACATTAGTGGCTCGTGGTTATAGAAAAGATCATGATTTTTACTCAATGCCAGTTAGTATGCCATTAAGTGAAAAAGAAGCATTATTGCGTAAAGCTTTTGACGAAGGTGCTGTCGTTGTTATCGATGAAATAAATAGTTCTCCAATGATGGAGCGCTTATTAAATTCATTATTGATGGGAAAAACCCCAGAAAATAAATCGCCAACAAATCCAGGTTTTATGGTGATTGGCACGCAAAATCCAGTAACTTTTGCTGGCCGCCGAGCGCCTAGTACTGCTCTTGCCAGAAGGTTAACTGCAGTGGAATTACCCCCTTATTCACTTGATGAAATACGAACAATTTTAATTGCAAGAGGAATGCGTGCTAGTGACACGTTATCTTTGGCTCAGGCGTTTATCAAACAAGTAAACTACGCCAAACAAAATCATTTAACACCCGCACCTACTTTTAGGGATTTATTGAAACGGGCTGATGCTGTGATGAAAGGACATGTTTTAGCTTCAACACCACTGGAGACAACGGAAATTTCTCTTTCAGAGAAAAAAGAAATTTGTTTGGTGCTTTTGGAGAGTATTAACATCAGTCGTTTTGATGGAGATGATAAAGAAATGGATGATTTCCTAAAGGATAATAGAATAAAAATCGAACAGGCTGGTGTTTTAGCGATAGATCATTTAAAAATAAAACTAACGGAAATAAAGCGCAAGCTATGTGGTGATGGTTCTGATAAAAAAACACAACTCCAAGAAATAAAAGCTATAATCTCAAGATTTGAAAAAAAATCACATAGCTTTTTTAGTATAGGAATGAAAGCAAAAGCCAATAAAATTGAAGCCGCAATGAAACTTGTGCCAATAGAAGAGCGGATTGATATTTTCACAGGCACTTCACAAGGGGCGAAAGCATCCAGAGAAGCATTAGCCGCTCACCGTCATCTTGGAAGACAAGGTTACGTCTATAAAAAAGGAGATGACATCGATGAGGCAAAAGCAGCGGCTTCCTATACTGAAATTAAATCTAAATTTTCAAAGTAAAAAGATATTTGGTTTGTAAAGGTATGAACGGCAGTCTGGACAAAGCGATAGCGTGCCTACCCTAGTAATAAACGCAAATATTTAGCCCACTATTTAAAATTTTTAGCAAAAATCATTGATTAAATTTTATTGAGTGATTTGGTGATTGCTCGTAAAATGCCTGGCAGTTCTAATATTATTCATTTCATGATTAATTAATGAAATTACTTAAAGGAGTTTTAGATGCCACGTGTTGCCCCCAAATTTCCAATTTTTTCTGTAAATGGTTTGCCACAGCCATTAGTTTGGGAGCCAAGTGTAGGTGATCTTTTTACTGATCCTGCAGAACGTGCACGAGTAGGTAAACAAGCAGTTAGATATATTCAGGCGCTTCCAAAAGGGATTTTATCAGGAGCGCACCATTGGGTGGAAAATACATGGGAGGCTCTTTCGCATCCTTATGATGAGGTTATTGTTCCTATTGGAAAATTTATATTTGATGCATCTATTCTTACTGATGAACAAAACCCTTTTTATTTTCAACGATATGGAGAGATGCCACAGTATTACCAGGACGCTCAACAAAGAATGGACGAGAGATGGGGTGTTTTAGGTGGGGTATGTACTGCTGTTGGTAAGGCAGAAGGGCCTGAACAAATTGAAATGGCTGCCTCGTTGTTAACAGAAGTATTATTAAATAAAAGAGTCATTCATCATATTCCTGGTGTTGCTGGTCGATTTGAAGGTGTTGTAACTAAATTTAAGAGTTTAGAAGATATTGCTGCGGAATTAGGAAGTATTGTTCATCACACAGAAATGGCTTTAGAGTTTACTGAAGCAAGAACTATTATGAATCCTCAGGTTCATTTAGCAGGTGATCATCATGACGACCATTCAACTCATAGTAAAGAACCTGGATTTATGGAAAAAGCTGCAGACTATGCTCTTGCTATACCTCGAGCTATATATACAGGAGCTAATCGTTGGGTTGCCAACACAACAGAAGCACTTATGCATCCAATAGATAGGATATTTTTACCTGCTTTGCGATTTAGGATTGATGCAGAAATTATTGGAAATCATAGGAATATGCTTTTTTATCCAGTAAATGGACAATATCCAAAGTACCATCAAGATGCTACACAAAGAATGTCTGAGCGATTTGAGGTAATAAAAGAGATGGGGACTGCAGTTGCTAATGCAACAGGACCAGAACGGTTTGAGCTAGGGCTATCATTATTAACTGAACTCGCATTAAATAGATTGGCTATTGGTGCTGGTAAAGGGGTAGTTAATCAGTATCGTTTAGGTGCCCCACGACCACCTAGTTTTCATAATTTAGTGCCGCAAGATGTAATCCCTAGTTTACATGTTAATAAGGTATCTATAAGCGACGTTCGTGCAGCCCCCCATGAAATTTACAATTATGTTATTACACATGAAGGTAAAGTTCTTTTAACACAAGCATTGCCTAGTCAAGGAGGACCAAGGATTATTCACCCGCAATTAGCTAGTGGTGTTCCGGTTCATGCCGCAGGACAGGTTATGGTAAAGTATGGGATGATTGAGAAAATAAATGATATTTCTGGTCATTATCGTCCGTTTGGCGAACATTTACCTAATTTAGTAACTAGAGCATTTCAACGAGCTGGATTTTACGAAGTTGAACCTACAATATTCGTACCTTTTAAATCAAATAGTCAAGTACTAGGAATTTCTGGGCAAACATTCATCCCTGGGCAAAACATGACGGTAAGACCATTTATGGGTGGTCTTTCAAATGGTGAAATTATTAGAGATGTTTTGCTTGGAGCAAGAGCTGCAACCCAACGAATTACTAATACATCTGAGCCAACGCCATTAAGCCTGGTTGCTAATGTTTTAGAATCTATTATTTTGCCATCGGCAGAAGCGGCAAGGCCACCAGTATTATTAGATACAGCTCCCGCACCATCAGCGTCTGCAAATTTTAGAACAACTGTTGAAACTTTAAGGCAAGCAACAGAATTTTCTGACCTAAGAGATGCAATCGCAGTAGTACCGCGTGCAACACTTTTATCACTCTCAGTGCCAGAAATGACTGCGAATTTAGCCGCAAAGATTTTTGGTACAGCAAATCTTTCAGTTATGACAGAGGCAAGACAAGAAGCTGCGGCACCTAGTTTGTTGAGAGAAATTATTGATGCTGCTGCCATAATTCAAACTATAAATCCTGCTGCAATTCAAGCGCCAGCGCCAGCCCCAACTCCATCACTAACAGCAACGCATCATGCGATGCAAGCATCCCAAGCCTTTGTTGTTAATAATTTATACAATAGTTTTGTAAGTCCTTTTGAGCGAGCAGGATATTCATGGGAAAACAGTTCTTCATTTTCCACATTGCCAAGCTTAGATTTTCGTACAAATACCGAGAAGTTATTAGGTAGACTCTCATTTATGGATTTACATACTGACAACTTTAATCTGCGCTGGGCTTTACGTGAAGATCCATTTTTGCACTTGTATGTTCCTAGTTCAGGTTTGAATGCTATCCGCGAATCTGTTGTAAGAGATGTAATGCATAGTCAAATGTTCTCATTATTACCCGATGCAAATTCAGCATTTTTTTCAGCAAGCTCAATGTTAGGAAGTTTAGGTTTGGGTAGTTATCTTTCTACCTGTGACTTTTACAGTATTGTCCGTTCATCTGGCTTAGGCACAAGTTACGCATCATTTAACCCATTTGCTGATATTGAACGTGTACATGATTTCTTGTGTAAAATATCTGGTAGGGAGCCAGGTGGTGTTGCGCAGCAAGTAGGTATTCTTGAGGATTTGATTAATAGCCCTGTTCATGATGCTGATGATTTTACCCTTTGTTTCCCAACTAAAGACGGAAAATTACCTTTCACTAATGAACAATTAAGACAAGTTGCACGCGAAGTAGCAGTTGGATTTTTTGGCCATAAAACAGCCCCGTTTTTTAGTTTGGACTTTAGCAAACAAGGATTTTTAGTACCTCAAATTCATCCAGCCTATACCAATACTCTGACAGGAAAAGTGATATCAATTTTAGATTATTATCTAAAATGCCTATTAAATGGCGGCACTTTTGATCAAGCTTTTATTGAAGATTGGTTTAAAACCATGAATATGGACGAAGCTTATTTAAAAAGTCATTTGATTGATTTAAAAACCTATTGTAAATCTCATGGCCTACCTTATAGCTCCTTGCGTGAAATGATGAAAAGAGCGGGTGTTGATGAATCTGCAAATAGCACTTCATCTGCATATAAACAGCCATTCATGACTTCTTTTCGTATTATTGCCAAAACTAAAAAAGTTGAACGAGCAGGTTCTACTTTACTAATTGAGCCTGATTTTGATATTAAATACTCTATTGATCTTATGCCTGATTATGAATCCTATATTAATCAATATCATCGTGAACATGGACGCTACCCTGAAGATTTTGAAAAAACTAAGATTTGCTATGAACAGTTTGCAGTTCAGTTAAAAGGGTATTTATTAAAATTACCCATGACTCGTGATTTAATGAATATGTTGGGTGTAATTAATTTCTACTGTTATTTTTATTCTACTATGCAAGCCATGGGCAAAATGCCAAAATTGCCACCAGAACCTGTAGTAGAACAATACAAAACTCCAGCAGCATTTCCGCCATTACCTGTTCGTTATTATCAAATGCATCCACTTAATATTACTTTTGGTGAATTAATCTCTAAACTTCATGCTGATGAAGAAGCAAACGCCACTCTTGTAAAAATTGATGATGAATTAAAACCATTATTTGCAATAGATGAGATTCTGGAAATACCAGAAAGTATTAAGGCGCGAATTAGAGCTGCTGTTATAGAATTAATTATTACTAAGTTAAAAATAGTTTTACCTGAAATAGATGCTAATTCAGTAAATGAAGCAGAAGTCGACCGGTATGTAAATGCTATGGAGGCTCAATTAATTTCAGGGATTGAGCAAACAAGAGAAGCTTTTGCGTCAAGAATTAATATCATTTTACCTGCATTTGAAGCGGTAGTAGGACCTTGTCCTGTACCTATTGAACTTGCAAATATTAAAGAAATTTTTGGTCATCTTAAAGAGGCTACAAGGCAACGCTTTGAACTAGTTCCTGCAATTGCAAGAAGAGAACTCATACAATTATTACCAAGAAAACTTCGGACTCAAGCCAATAGTGTTTTTGAACGGATTGAAATTGGACATCAGCAGGCATATGCAGCGGCAATTACTGAATATAGAGGGATGGAAGCTGAAAATGAAGAAAGATTAATAGCTGAAATTCAAGCGCATTTTGTTGAAGTGCGAGCTAAAGCGTTGCTAGAAAATGAAAGTGGTGCAGTTGAGGTTATAGCTAAACAATTAGCGCAAATGGAAGCTGATATCAATAAACAAATGTCTGAAGCAATTGCAGAAATTGAGGGCTTTCGTCAGAAGCAACTTGCACAAGTTCCTGCGGATTTAAGTCGATTAACACCAGAAAGCAGGGCTTCCATTGAGCAGTTCAAAAGGGACATGGATAATGAAATAGTACAAATTAGAACCAGAGCAGAAACTGCTAAAACTGAAATAAGCAGCGGTATTAGAGCTTCAATAGAAGAGCAGAAAGCGGCTTTAATGGCTAAAAATGCTGAAATTCTAAATCAAGCAGAAGCAGAAGGTATTAGAAGGTTTAGAGAAGATCATGCCCAAAAAATTGAAAGAAACTTAAACGATGGAGCTACGAAAAACGCAAGCGAAATATTAAGTGATATTAAAAGTGCTGCAATAGAAATTTATAAAAATTATATAGAACAGCACGAAGGATTTTTACTGTCCTGTATCGAAACAATGACTAAGAATTTATTAAAAATTAGTAGGGTAGCTGAAAGATCTATTGGGCGAGAAACTAAATATTGTCATTCAGTTACAAGCTTTGACTCAAATGAATTTACCAAAGATGGC
>Ga0247839_1003588_pt1 | contig 21172 bp, 19 predicted proteins | sample LaCruzMarch2015__6_FD_192405 | JGI IMG/M metagenome (GOLD analysis project Ga0247839, IMG submission 192405) | Freshwater microbial communities from meromictic Lake La Cruz, Castile-La Mancha, Spain - LaCruzMarch2015_16m | ecosystem: Environmental > Aquatic > Freshwater > Lake | place: Spain... | reverse complement strand
CACCAGTTAAATTACCTAAAAGAGCTGTAGAGACAGAAGGGATTGTACTTAATAATCCTTCTGGGTCAAAAACTTTTCCATATAGATGATTAGATGAAAAAATTAACCTATCTATATATGCAGAAATATTTCCTTCAGGTGATAAATTATTAACACCAAATCCTGGAACTGAAACTAAGATCATTAATAACCAATAAATTATGATTAAGCTAATCATAATAATGGCTTGGGTTGAAATCTTTGTTGTTAAAAATAAAATGGATGAAAAAAAATAACAAATGGCAATTCGTTGTAAAACACCAAATACACGGATTGTTGCAAACTCAAAATGGTATGGGAAAGCGTTTAAAAAAAGACCAAGTAAAAAAAGGATAACTGTCCGCTTTAAAATTTTAGGAAATAACTGTTTAAATGTAATATTTTTTTCTTTTTCTTTAGTTAGATAACAAGCAACTGAAACCCCAACTATAAAAATAAAAAAAGGAAAAACAAGATCTGCCAAAGTACATCCATTCCAAGCCGAATGATCTAATAATGCGTAAGGTGAATTATTACCAGGACTATTAACAATAATCATTAAGGCGACAGTAATACCTCTAAATACATCTAAAGATATTAGTCTTGGTGATTTAATATTTGGTATATTCAATATAAGCTGGCCGTAATAAATTAATATAATATTATGTCTAACATGCAGAAAAAAGTCATTCTACTATTGTCATAAAAGTTGTAATAATTAAGAAAATTATGGGCTAAATATTTAATATAGAATATCTGCCTGTTTTAACAGTGAAATTAGGAATAATCCTGTGTTAGAATGATATTAGGTTAATAACTCATTAAGATCATCCATGTTAGAAAGTGATCGTATTATAAGTGTACAAGCAAATACCTCTGAAGAAGTTTTTGATAGGGCAATTAGGCCATTGAGTCTTAATGAGTATATTGGTCAAGATGAAGTACGCTCACAAATGCAGATTTTTATCGATGCAGCCCGTAAAAGACATGATGCTCTTGATCATGTTTTAATTTTTGGTCCACCGGGTCTTGGTAAAACAACACTTGCTAATATTATCGCGCATGAATTAGGTGTGAATTTAAAACAAACTTCAGGCCCTGTTATGGAAAGAGCCGGGGATATTGCTGCTATTCTTACTAATTTACAAGAAAATGACGTGTTATTTATTGACGAAATACATCGCTTAAGCCCTGTAATTGAAGAAATTTTATATCCTGCTATGGAAGATTATAAGCTTGATATAATGATAGGTGAGGGGCCGGCAGCACGCTCCATTAAATTAGAACTGCCACCTTTTACTTTAATAGGGGCGACCACTAGGGCTGGATCTCTTACCTCACCATTACGTGATCGTTTTGGTATTGTACAAAGATTGGAGTTTTATTCGACAGAAGCTTTAACTAGCATTGTTACTCGCTCTGCAAATTTACTTAAAGTGAAAATAGAAGCTGATGGCGCAGAAGAGATTGCTATTCGTTCGCGCGGCACACCACGTATTGCCAATAGACTATTACGACGAGTTCGTGATTATGCTGAAGTAAAAGGTGATGGAACTATTACTCATAATATTGCACAAATAGCTCTTGAAATGCTTTCAGTTGATAAACATGGGCTTGATATAATGGATAGAAAATTACTAATGGCGGTAATTGAACGATTTGCTGGTGGCCCTGTTGGTGTTGATAGTATTGCTGCGGCAATTGGCGAAGAAAAGGGTACAATAGAAGATGTAATTGAACCATATTTGATTCAGCAAGGTTATTTAGTACGAACAGCAAGAGGGCGCATGGTTTCACAGTTAGCTTATAAACATTTTGGTATTGAAATGATAGAAAATGATTAATTTATTACAGGATTATTATTCTACATTTAGAGTTTATTTTGAAGATACTGATTTAATGGGTATTGTTTATCATGCTAATTATTTAAAATTCTTTGAACGTGCTCGTACTGAAATGTTAAGAACATGTGGATTGTCTTTGACAATCATGGCAAAATCAAACACACATTTCGCCATTCATAATGTAAATATTGTTTATAAATATCCAGCACGGTTAGATGACGTTTTAAAAATTAAAACTATTTGTGCTGACAAAAAAGCTTGTAGCTTTATTTTCGATCAATCCATGTATAATCATCTTGATCAATTAATATGTGAAGCTAAAATAAAAGTTGTTTGTGTTGATGATAATTTGAAACCAAAGGCTATGCCTGATGAAATGTTTTTTATAAAAAATTAAGTGAAGGAGAGTTACGTGGCTAATCATGTGAGTATTTTAGGTTATTTTTTACAAGCAGGGGCTATTGTAAAAATCGTGTTTTTAATATTGCTTGTAACTTCGGTTATTTCATGGACTCTTATTATACAAAGGGCGTGGTTTTTTAAACTTAAATCTAAGCAATATGATCTATTTAATGAGCGCTTTTGGGAATCTAACGATTTATCTAAACTTTATAATGATCTTGATAGTAATGTAGCTGAACGTCATGGATTGGCTGCGATTTTTTATTCTGGTTTTAAAGAATTTACGCGAGTCTCTAAGAATGGTGGAATTGAGCTTGAACCAATTCAACGGGTTATGCAAATAAGTCATGCTAAGGAAGCTTTAGATTTAGAGCAGCATTTACCTTTATTCGCATCGGTAGGATCAATTGCTCCATATGTGGGATTATTTGGTACTGTTTGGGGAATTATGACTTCATTTCAAGCTTTAGGCCAAGCTCAGCAGGCAACGATTGCGATGGTAGCTCCAGGAATTTCAGAAGCATTAGTAGCAACGGCTCTTGGTTTATTTACGGCAATTCCTGCGGTAATTGCATTTAATCGTTATACAACCAAATCAAATACTTTACTGAGTAGATATGATCTTTTTCAAGAAGAATTAGTTGCATTAATATCGCAACAATCAGAGCTACCTGTTAGAGGATAATTTTATGTTAAGAAAGAAAGAAAAACGCAATGGCCCTATGTCTGAAATTAATGTTGTTCCATACATTGACGTAATGTTAGTTTTACTTGTAATTTTTATGATTACAGCGCCAATTCTTACCCAAGGAGTTACAGTAAACTTACCAAAAGCTGCTAGTGACTCCTTAAAGACTGCAGATAGAGAGCCTATTATTGTTTCTGTTAATCTTGATGGTTTGTATTTTTTAAATATTAGTGAGAATCCAGATGCTCCTATGGAGCCCCAAGCATTGATGGTAAGAGTTGCCGCTGAATTAGAGTTAGCGCGTCAAGGTAGTCAGGCTTTAAATGTTTTAGTAAAAGGTGATCAAGGTGTGCCTTATGGTAAAGTTGTTACAGCAATGAGTATATTAAAGCAAGCCGGTGCTTCAGAAGTTGGGTTACTAACTGACTCATCAACGGAGAACCAGGGATGATGTTTTCACAATCTTATAAAAACGCATTTTTTATAGCTATAGCTTTTCATATTATGATAGCAATTTTGCTATTAGTAGAATCAAATAATAGTCATCCAGTATTAAAGCCTTCAAATCAAACTGAGATGAGTATGGCGGCGCCATCACCTGCATCTAATACACCAACAGATCAAGCAATTAAGGCTGTAAGTGTTGACTCTAAAGAGGTAATGCAAACTGTAAATCGTTTAAAAGAAGAAAAAGCTAAACAGGAAAAAGCTGAGATTAGTAGGCAACAAATGCTTAACAAACAAGTTGAAGCTGCAAAACAGCAAAGACTTGCAGAACAACAACGTTTAGAAAAATTAAAAATTGAATCTAATAAATTAGCTATTGCTCATAAAAAACAAATGGAAGATGAACAAAAACACATTAAGGAATTAGCAATTCAAAAAGCAGAGGAAGAAAAGCGTATTTCTTTACTTAAAAAACAAAAATTAGAGATGGAAAAACAACAAAAAATTGAGGCGGATCTATTAGCAGAAGCAAAATTAAAAAAAGAAGCTATTGCGGCTAATGCTTCTGCATTAAAAGCAAAGCAAGAAAAAGAAGAGCTTGAGCAAAAACAATTAGCCCAAAAACTGCTTCTAAAAAAGCAATCAGAACAAAAACAACTTGCAGCAGCCAATGAATCAGCAATGAATGCCGCTAAGAATGCAGAAATTGCAGGTGAAGTTGATAAATATAAAGCTTTAATCATTCAGGCAATTAGTAGTAAATGGATCCTTCCGGAAAATGCAAATAGTAGCATGTCTAGTCAGTTTCGTATTAGATTAGCACCTAATGGGCTAGTGCTTGAGGTTAATCTTATTAGATCTAGTGGCGATCCAATTCTTGACCGCTCAGCCCAATCTGCAATTTATAAAGCATCACCACTGCCTGTACCATCTGATCCTAATGCATTTAATGTATTTCGGGATATTAGTTTAACGGTTCGACCTGAAAATTATAGGGGATAAATTGTGATTATTCGTTTTTTTGCAGCAATTCTCATTTTATTTATGAATTCTGCTTATTCTGTGGATCTTGAGCTTACACAAGGTATAAATGCAGCTCTTCCAATTGCTATAAATTCATTTAATGGTGATAGGCCTTCTGGAGTTAAGGATATCATTGATAATGATCTTCGTATATCTGGTCAATTTAGAATTATTCCAACCGCATCATCTTATAATAATATTGATTCATGGCGACAAGCAGGAGCTGATAGTGTTTTATCAGGTCAAGTTCAACAAATTGGAGCTAATCGTTATATTGTGAGCTTTGAATTAGCGGATGCTGCTGCTCGCGGTAGATTATTATTATCAAAAAGTTATCAAGTAAGTGGCAATGAATTACGAAGTTTAGCGCATCATATTAGTGATGAAGTTTATCAAAAATTAACTGGTGAAAGAGGTATATTTTCCACAAAAATAGCTTATATTCTGGTACAGCGAAATGGAGAAAATGCTAAATACACTTTAGATATAGCTGATGTTGATGGTAGTAATCCACAAAGCTTAATCGTGTCATCAGAGCCAATTATGTCACCAACTTGGTCACCTAATGCTCGTGAGATTGCCTATGTATCTTTTGAGAAAAAACGCGCTCAAATATATTCGGTTTCTGTTGAAACTGGCAAGAGAAGATTATTAACTGATTTTTCAGGGATTAATGGGGCACCATCTTGGTCTCCTGATGGTAGGCAGCTTGCTGTTGTTTTATCAAAAGGTGGAAATCCTAAAATTTATACCGTTGATATGGCATCTGGTAAATTAACACAAATTACATTTGGTGATGCAATTGATACAGAGCCAAGGTACTCACCAGATGGGCGCTCATTGCTATTTACTTCTGGTCGTGGTGGGTCACCACAGATATATCGATTATCTTTTGCTGATGGGAAAATTAGTCGTTTAACTTTTGATGGAAATTATAATGCGCGTGCATCTTATACTTATAATCAAAAAAATATAGTTATGCTTCATCGTTCAGATAGACAATTTAATATTGGTGTTCAAGATATTGATAATGGGCGCGTAACCCCACTAACATCATCACAATTTGACGAGTCGCCTACAATTTCACCTAATGGTCGTTTGGTTTTATATGCAACTAACTATCAAAACCATGGGATTTTAGCTATGGTTTCAATTGATGGTCGTGTAAAAATAAGACTTCCCGCAAGATCTGGAGACGTTCAAGAGCCTGCATGGTCGCCATATTTAGGATGATTAAATTATTTTTAAGCTTATTCTTAATAATATTCAGTACAAATTCCTTTAGCTGGAATGCCTTAGGTCATAGAGTAATTGCACAAATTGCATATTTAAACATGACTAGCCAAGCTAGATCAATATTTGATAAGTACAACTCTTCTATGGATAAGGTTTATAAACCTCAAAGTTTTATAGAGTCTTCAGTTTGGCTAGATACTTTGGCTTATCGCGGTATAAAATGGTATTCAACGATGCATTATATTGATATACCATATTCAGATGATAATAGTCCTCTGCCAATTATCCAAGACATCAATGCTATTTGGGCAATAAAAAACTCTATTAATATAATATCTAATAAATATGCATCTAATTTTGATAAGGGTATAGCTTTAAGAATAATTTTACATGTCGTAGGAGATATTCATCAACCCTTGCATACAATAACCAAAGTATCCAAAGAATTTCCAAATGGTGATCGCGGTGGCAATCTTCAATTATTACAAAAAAATTCTGTAGCTAAAAATTTACATGCTTATTGGGATAGGGGAGGTGGATTGCTAAAAGTCAGAAAGCCTATAATTTTAGATATGGCAAATGAATATTTAAAATTATCCCCGTGTAATCCAAATACCATAAAAGTTGATCTATCAGCCTGGGCAAATGAAGCGAATGACTTAGCTATAAAGATAGCATATAAAAATTTACCAAAATCTAAAATTATAAGTGATAAATATCAATTAAAAGTTAAAAATTTAACGAAGAAACAACTAGCCATAGCAGGTTGCAGAATAGCCGCAATATTTAATACCACGGCTTCGATATATTAATGATGTTGCATACGCAGTTCTATATTGTGCAACACGTCTGCCACATATCAATATCATTGAGGTTATTATTATGCCAACTGATCAGTCTATAGCTACAATGATCTCAAGAAAAAGAGATATTTAATAGAAATATTTATTATAATTTTTCTTATTATTTATATAAATATTTTAACTAATAATAATTATTATTTACAAAAACTTATTCCCTTGATGGTAAAAAAGGTATAGATTTAGTTTTTACAATTTTATCTTAAATTATGTATATAAGAATTTTTTTAATATTATTATTTTGTACTCATGTGGTTTATGCTACTTCAGAAGATCCGTGGATGACAGGAGCGTTATTAGCTCCCTCTGGAGTAACTGAACCTGCTGGACATATTAATGTTGAGCCGTATAATTTTTACACAATTTATGCGGATCCATATAGAAATAATGAAATATCTCCAGTAATTAGTCTTGGTTTATTAGATTTTTTAGATCTAATTGCAGCCGCACCTTATGATGTTAGTTGGAATAGAGGTAAAGTAGGTCACGCTGTAGGTGATTCCACTGTAGGTTTAGGAATTCAAATTCATCGGCAAAAGAAAGGTTCTTTATTACCAAACTTTCGGATAACAGTACAAGAAATTTTACCATCTGGAAGATTTGACGACTTAGATCCAGATAAACTAGGCACCGATCAAACGGGCGCAGGATCTTATCAAACAACCGTAGGCCTTAATTTTGAACATTTAGCCTTATTACCCAACAATCATTACTTAAAATCACATTTTAGTTTAGTTGGTTTAAAAGGTACTGATATTCATGTTCAAGGTGATAATGCGTTTGGTGGTACTTTATCATCCTCAGGAATTGTAAAACAATCAGGTATAAATTATTCAGTTGATTTAGCTTTTGAATATCAAATTAATCAAAATTTGGTACCAGTTTTTGAAGTATTATTTACCCATAGCGATATGTTAAGTTTTGCTGGAAATCCTGGTTTTACTCCAGGTGGTGCTATTGGAACAGTTGGTGGAGATGGCGGAAATACAGTTTCATTAGCGCCAGCTATAGAATATAATTTTAATAGTAACTTAGGTATTATTGCTGGAGTTTGGTTTAGTATATCAGGGCCTGGAACAGGTAAGTTTATATCAAATACAATAGCCCTTAGTTATTCTTTTTAATTAAAAAAAAAATTGGCTGCTGACATCTTATCAGCCAGAGGTTATTATATTTTTATTTTAGCGTGAGGGAGAATCTGGTTTATGTTCATCAATTGAACTTTTTTCAAGCTGAGCTTTAATATCTTCAATTTTATTTTTAAAATGTTCAACCTGATTAGTTTGTGTAAAAGCCCTGCCTTTGAAAAATGATGAGAAATTGCTTAAAATATCGCAAAATACTTCAATAAGTTTTTTTACAGCTACAAAAACCCAAGCTTCATTTTTTATTTCAGGTAATTTTTTTACTTCTAAAATATTAGTATCAATAATTATAGAATATTCTTTTATCAAAGTTACTTTTGCGTGGCCATCCTTATTAGAATTTTTATAAATCATTATCGCAAAATTTAAACTACTTACTAATAATTCTAATTTTTTATATACTTCTGAATCATCACTAAATTTATATTTATCTTTAAATTGAATTAATTCATCATTATTTCTTTCAATGATTACATCAAGAAAATCTTTAGTAGTAGGAGTTATAGTTAATTCAGTTATATTTCTTGTATCTGACATGCCCCGTTCTATATCTTTTAATATGTTAGCTATTTCACCTAGACTATTAACATCTGCTTTATCTAATTGTGTTGCAATTTGATTGATAATATCCTTATATTTGTTATCAAACCCTTTATCTTTTTCTCTAAGTGAGTAAATAAGTTTCTCACATTCCTGCAGTTTAGATGTAAAAATCCTGTCTTCTTCTTTAGTTGCATCTGAACTGGTATTTGAGCTTAAAGTACTATCATCAGCGAGATGAGAATCTGCGATTAATGATGTCCAATGTCTATTATTTTCATTACATAAAACAATATCTGGTTCACCTCGGTAATTTATATATTCTGATGAAGGGTTATTAATACCTAAACTTATATCACAATCTTGATTAAACACTATTTTGCCTAAAGCATCTGTTTCTTTTCTCTCCCCACACACACTAGAATGCAATCTATTTAGATCGTCTACCGTTCCCCATACTATGAACCTTTTTTTTAAATGAGAAATATATTTATTAAGCCAAAAGTCTTCATTTTCAGAGAAAAATTTTAAAGTTTTTTCTGAAATAATCGAGGTTATTAAATTTTGTTTAATATACTTCTCTTCCAATATTGATAGTGGTCCTGTCTTACGATTAGTAATGTTTTGGATTGATTTAAGTTGAGCTTCATCTGCCATTTCAAAAACAAAAGGTTCAGATGAGCTTGTCATTTTGCTTGTTAGGGCTGAAAGTTCATTTATTTTTTCAGGCTTTATTGCATATTCATTGGGTATACCTTTATTCGTAGTTATTTTTCTAATATTTCGCTCACCGTCTTGAGCGGCAAAATAATGATCTCCGTTATAAGTAATAATTGCGGGAGAGCCTTTTAAAGATAATTGAGGTGATTTTTTTTGTAAAAATGTTTCCAGATCATCGGTGCTCATTCTTGATGGATCAATATCAATTTTTATAATGGCACATAATTTCTCAGCCTGTTTTGCTGCAAGAACAATTGGTAGTCGTTCAGTAAATTTTGCTTTAACATCTGCAGAATTACGTATAGCAAAATCATCCATAGCCTTTTTAGTACCAAGATTGGCTGCACTAAATATTTCTGCTTGGGTTATTAAAGGATCTGTAAAATCGCTTTTTATGAAACTATAATCATTACCAAGCGATTTTTTGAAAGAATTTTCAAGTCCTTCGATTGCTGCAGTGTATAATGATGTACTTATAGGATCAGCTTTAAATTCCTTTTTGGTTGCTTCAGCATTAACATTTCTTAATATAGGACCAAGTATATTTTGTATTGTTTCTAAGTCACCGCTACTAAAATTCTTTTTTTGCTTAAGTAGGTCATTAAGAGTTTTTATATCTTCATCTTTTAATCCTAGATTATTAAATACAGATCCTGTTATAACTTTTGATGCCTTGGCTCGTAGATAGTACATTAATGAAATACCATAAGAATAATACATGCAGTCTCCTTCACCTTTATTATTAATACGTGTTCTGGGATTATCAATACGTGTTCTGGGCATGATTAACTCCTGATAATAGTAATTAGTTTTTTACTTAACTTAAACTTATATGTTATATTTTAGACCATAATTAAGTATTAAGTATTCTAATTGAATATAATTGGAGTACATTTGGTTTCATTAAAAATATGGGTGGTTATTTTTGGATTTATTTAAGTTGATATATTTATTACTAGCAACGGCAAAAAATAGCAATTCCTTGTGTTTTAAACCAATATTTATCTTCATCTTTAACATAACTTTTAATTTCAGGTATCTCAGTAATATTTTTATAACCTGAAGCTTTAAAATAACTTTTACCTATAATATAAAATTCTTTAGTACTTCTTGATGGGTTTATTAATACATTACCGGCTGGCACAAGTTTTATTAATTGTTTAATAAAATCAACTACTTCATTAGTTTCTTCAATTCCATTTTTAACTCCTAAAAGATAAGGTACAAAAGCCGTATCAAAATTAGATTTTTTAATATCGTTTATTTCTCCAACGTGAAATTTAATATCATGATCTAACTCATACTCATGGTTAATCTTAGATTCTAATGCATTATGAACTAAATTCATCATGTAAAAGATATATGTTCGCCTTAAAGCTTTAGGGTTTATTAAATAATTAATATAGTTTGAAAATTTACCCTTTGGAAGTTTGATTAATGGTGGATACCATGCAGTAATGGCTGTTAATATTTCACCTATAGATGGGTATGGTTTTTCATCTTTAGAATACTCACGATAATGATAATATTTTTTAAAAGCTTTAATCCAAGCTATAGTCACAGGATCTTTATCATAGACAGTTATAGATTTAGCCCCAATATTAGCAAATAAAAAAGCGCTATTTCCATATCCTGGAATTATTAAAATATTTTTATTTAGAATATCATTAGAGATATTATACCGGCCTTTGATTTTACCTGATAAGACTAGGGATAAATATCTTTCAGCTCCCATGGGGTAAATTAAAACTTCTTTTTTATCCGAAATTCTAGTTATTCTATTTTCTAATAGCCAACTTATTTCTTGATTAGAAAGATTTGTTTTTTCTAACATATTTAAGGCTTTTGTAGTGATTCAATTACTACGCCTAAAAATCTTGTCGCTTCTCCACCTGTAACTGCGCGATGATCAAAGCTTAAAGATAAAGGTAATAACCGATGGGCTTCAAAATTACCTTTATTAGGAACTACAGCTTCATATAATTTTCCAACAGCTAAAATAGCTACCATTGGTGGGACAATTATTGGGCTTGCAAATCTTCCTGAAAATTTACCAAAATTTGATAAAGTAATTGTCGCACCCTTTAATTTATCAGCAGGAATTGCGCGTGATTGAACTTGATTTTTATAATCATTAATAATTTGACGTAAATCTTTATCACTGTGTTTTGCTACGTCATGGATAACCGGAACAAAAAGACCCTCATCACTATCCATAGCTAAACCTAAATTAAGCTCATTAAAACATTTGCGTGCGCCATGAGAGCTGTTAAACCATGCATTAAGAGCCGGCTCTTTTTTTATAGCGTCTGAAATCGCATGAATTAATCTAACAGTTATATCAGTATTTTCATACCATGCAGAAATATCTACTTCATCAAAAATACTAACAGGCACTACCTCACGATGAGATTCAACCATGCTATTAAGCATAGACCTACGCACTCCTCGTAGCGGCTCATAGCCTTCAGGAAGTTCATTTTTTTTATTTGCAGCTTTTTCTACGTCATCACGAGTTATTACGCCATGCTCGCCAGTTCCCTTAAGCAAATTAAGATCAATATTTAATTTTTTTGCTAAAATTCTTACTATTGGAGTTGTTATCGCGCGCTTTTTATTACTATCTTTACCAATTGTAAATATATCTTCACTAATATCATTGGATTCTTCTAAATTCCCAACAACAGTCCCTTTATCTAGAGGTTTAGTTACATTAGCTTCAAAAGAAATAAGAGGCGCGCCGGTTTTAATTACATCACCAACTTGGCCATATATTTTTGCAATTATTCCTTCCTGCGGGCTAGGAACATCTACCACAGCTTTTGCAGTTTCCATAGATACTAATGGATCATCGATTTTTACAGAATCCCCAACTTTAACAAACCACTCATGAATTTCAGCATCTGGTAAACCTTCGCCAAGATCAGGTAAATTAAATATATCCATTATTACTCCATAATACTCATTGCAGTTTCTTTAATTCGTGCCACAGACGGCAAATAAAATTTTTCTAATTGAAAGTAGGGCATAGTTACGTCATATCCTGTAACTCTTTGTACCGGAGCTATTAGTGATGACATACAATTTTCCATTATTTGTGCAGAAATTTCAGCACCGACTCCACCGGTTTTAGCGGCTTCATGCACAATAATACAACGGCCAGTTCTTTCAACTGAATCTAGTATTGTTTCTATATCTAATGGTTTAATTGTTGCAACATCCAAAACTTCACAATAAATACCATCTTCAGCTAATTCTTTTGCAGCAAGCATAGTTTCATGCACACTTGCCCCCCAACTTATTAATGTTAGATCAGTACCTTCTCGTAATCTAAAACATTTACCCAAAGGAAGTGCTTTACCATCATCTTCTACAGGTTGTTTTACTAATCGATAAATTCTTTTGGGCTCAAGAAAAATTACTGGATCAGGATTTCTGATTGCTGCAAGTAATAACCCATAAGCACGTTTTGGTGATGATGGTATAACAACTTGCAGTCCTGGAATATGGGCAAATAATGCCTCAGTACTTTCCGAATGATGCTCAGGCGCTCTAATTCCGCCACCAAATGGTGCACGAAATACAATAGGACAACTCAAGCGCCCACGGGTACGATTACGCATACGTGCGGCATGTGCAATAATTTGATTCATTGCTGGAAATATAAACCCCATAAATTGAAATTCAGCTACTGGTTTTAAACCTTGAACAGACATGCCGACTGCAAGTCCTGCAATCATTGATTCTGCAAGTGGTGAATCAAAAACTCGACTTTCACCAAATCGCTCTTGTAAACCCGCAGTTGCACGAAAAACCCCACCGTTTTTACCAACATCTTCACCAAAAACCACAACAGAATCATCATTTGCTAATTCAAAAGCAAGAGCCTGAGTTACCGCTTCAACTAAAGTAATATCAGCCACGATTAACATCCTCCATAGCTATTGCTCTTTGTTCAATTAAATAATCAGGAATAGATTCATAATGATAATCAAAAATACTACTAATAGGCTGAGTAGATTTTTGTAAATATTCATCAACTGATTTTTGAACTTTCTCAGTAGATGATTCTAATATTTCTTTTTCAAGATTATCATCCAAAATATTTTGCTGCTCTAAAAATTTTTTATAGCGCCCAATTGGCTCTTTAAGGGACGCGCTATCAACTTCATCTTTAGGCTGATACCGTGTAGCATCATCTGCAGTAGTATGATCAGATAAACGGTATGATAAAGCTTCAATTAAAGTAGGGCCTTCTTTGCGTCGTGCTTTTTCAATTGCTTCACCAATTACAAGTCTTGTGGCTAATATATCATTTCCATCAACTTGTACACCATCAAAACCCGCAGCTATTGCTTTTTGTGCTAATGTTTTTGCAGCAGTTTGTTTACTTATCGATACAGATATTGCCCATTTATTATTATTTATTACAAATACAACGGGTAAATTCCAAACACCAGCTACATTTATCGCCTCGTAAAAATCCCCTTCAGATGTTCCACCATCTCCAATAGTTACCAAAGCTACTCTGTCTTGATTACGATATTTAAATGAAAAAGCAATTCCTGCAGCATGTAAACATTGTGATGCAATAGGTACACAAATAGGCATGTCTTTATTGTTAGTAGAATAATCACTGCCGCGTTCGTCGCCGCCCCAATAACTTAAAATATCAGACATTTTTACCCCACGCTGAAATTGCGCGGCATAATCACGATAATATGGGATAAATACATCATCTTTATGTAAAGCATTACCAATAGCTGTTGAAATTGCTTCTTGGCCATTTATAGGAGCATAAGTCCCCATCTTACCTGTGCGCTGAAGGGCAATTGCTTTTTTATCAAATATTCTAGTTTCAACCATATTACGATATAAATTTAATAATGTGGTCTTATCATTAGCAAACTCGGGAAGGGGAGTCTTAAGTTCAGCTTTTTCATTTAGTATTTGGATAAATGGAATTTCAAAACGAGCCGCAACTGTTGTCACGTATTAGTCTCCTTGACTTAAACTTTATAAATATAGAATACTCATATTTTTTTGCAAAAACCAGAATTATTAACAGTATAAAGGTATTTACATCACAATCTACGCAACTAACATGGAAAAACCTTAAAGCCTCATTAAATGCTTATATAGCAAGGGTTATAATTAGAAAATTTTGCTTTGATTTTAGTTGGTAATTAACCCCGCGGTCTTTGCCTCGGGTATTAGGCGTACTTTTATTTAATAAATTCACTGGCTAATGCTTTGAAAAATTGTCTCCGATTGGCATAATTTTTGTTTATTATTTTTAGCTATTATTGATGCTAAACAATAAGTAAACAGCAACAAAGGGGGAAATTGCAAATCCTTTAAGTCTGATTATTTTGATAATCAGACCCATGTCAATAAGTGTAGTTAATGTAGTCAACGTTAAATGTTTATCGTATATTCACATCTAACGTCGGAGTTCATTAATGAAGGTACAAAAGATTAAGTTAAGTCCTTATGACTATAGCTGGCTTGTTTTAGATAATAGTCACTTACCAGTTAAACCAATCACAGAATTTATTCGCTATTTAAATAAAGAAAAGGGTCAAAGGGTCAAAGTGATAAAGCCCTCACACACCTAACTCTAAAAGTGACGTCCTTGAGGCCGCTGAACTGGTCGCCATCGTTGAAGTTCTGGATCCGCGCGTCGTTCGCACTGACCTCAGTAGAGCTCCAATAGCTCGCCGCCGAGAAGCCACCAACAACGCCTTGGTTATTATAAAGACAATTAAGCTGGTCTTGAGCTGGCAAGAACCAATCGGTATAACCGCCGCCCGCATAATCACTACAAAGTCCAGCGGCATAGGTATTAGAAGCTTGAATACTCGGGGTAAGTCTTGCAACAATATTTGCTGTATTGGTGGCTCCATCAAGAGGATAACTTGCGTCAAGAACATCTGTACCAAATCCTCCCCACTCTATAGTGCTTGGAAAATCAGCCGCAGGTGATGCAATCAAATTCAAATAAGGCGCCCCACCTAGGCACGCAACCGTACCCCCACCAAAGGAATCGCCTAAAGCCAGAGCCGCTGCTGCGGTTGTAATATTTAAACTAGCCGCTTGACTTGCTGGCTGATAACACATTTGAGGGCTTGGCTGTCCATCAGCACCTTGCTGACAAACCTGTGGGCCACTATTAATATCTGTTGTTAATGCACTACCATTGACTTGCAATGAAAGAATACATGATGCGCCCTTCGTCAAAGTAAAAGGATTGCTGCAAATACCAGCCCCTGTCGTTATTTGAGAAATTCCTGCAATCGGAACCATCATGAGAGTATGAGTAACTGAATTATTAGTAACTGTATACTGGACATTAGCGGTGACGCCGGGAGGAACCGTAATAGTTGTGGGGGTAATTGGTACTACAGACCATGGTGCTAATGCCCAAGAAGAAGTACTTATCAAAAAAATAGCAGCACCCGCTACCAAAGATAGATTTCTTTTTTTCATGTGTTTATCCTTATGCACAATAACTTAAACTAAATTGAAGACCATTAGTGTAGAGATGATTTAACGATAATCCCCCACCAAGAGTTTGGCCAGAAGCGATGCCTAATTGACTTTTTCCCCAATCGGCAAATTCATAACCTGCGGATGCCTTCCAATGCGCATTAATGGCGCGCTGCAAGCCAAGACCTACAGTGTAGGTAAATGCTGTTGTCATATTTGATGTGAAATTAGGGGTGGGAACTGCTGCAAAAATAGTCGGGGTTGAATTGTAGTTGTGGGCTTGGTTAAAGCCAACGCCTACACTACCGCTTACATAAGGCTTTAATACATGCCCTATATCCCTTAAAAGCTTTCCTTTTATAGCGATATGAGTGTGCTGAATCTTGTATTTATAATTAAAATTATTAAATCGAGAGTCAGCATCATCCCAAATGTCACCAGATAAACTAGCATCACTGGTTGCTGCTACCGCAAGGCCTAACTGACCTTGAAGATTTGCACGAAGTGCTCGCTCAATCCCTAGAAATAACTCCCCATCAAATATCGTGCTGGTATTCTTATTAGCTGTATAAGTTTTTTGAATGGATGGAGCCAAATAAAAAGTTTGAGTTTCACCACCGTTCGTCCATGTGGGGCCTGCGCTTAACGTGATAACGTAAGGAGAAAGGCGATTTAAGGTATCTTTTAACAATGTATTAGAAACTGAGCTTGATGCAAGCGTTGCGCCTGATACTAAATACGACAATAAAAATAATAACTTAGCTACATTATTTGTTTTAAGGATTACCATTAAACACGCTCCTTGCGTGACTTATTCTAATGGAAAAGAAATCATAGCAAATATGCAAGCAAGCAAGCAAGCAAGCAAGCAAATAAAAAACAATCTTTTATACCATGCAATAGTTCTAGCAAATAACTTAGTCTCGTTATCTATCCACAACAATTTTTGAAGATAAATAGCGATATAAAGTTGGTTTGGAAATTTTTAATGTCTTACAAATTTCATCAATGGGTAAAGTGGCTCCGTTGCAAAAAATAACAAAAGTGTAAAGCACTGAATTTTCGACGTACTTCAGCTATATAAACCAAATTGCTCATTAATAAATGATATTTCATTACGATTGCCATACATCCAGCAATTAAACTGACCTTTTTTGAACATTCTCATGACCTCAAATCCTTTTATGGTAGCATAGGCCGTTTTCATTGATTGGAATCCTCTGGCTGGATTTATGAGTCGCTTGAGCTTTCTATGATCTGCTTCAAGTCTATTATTGCGGTACTTGATTTGTAAATGATTGACATGTGGAGATAAAAATTCCTTCTTGTTTTAGTTCTTTAATGGCTTGGTTATATGTTGGGTTTTTATCAGTATTGATGACGCTAACATCACATGTTGGATTATTATTATTAATTTTTTAAGGAATCTTTTCGCGGCTATAGCATTGCATTGATGAGATAGGTAGAAATCTATCGTATTACCTAGCTCATCAATTGCACGATACAAATACTTCCACTCGCCTTTAACTTAAATATAAGTTTCATCCATATGCCAGCGCCTAGCATAGCGTTGCTTATGCCAATCAAGTCGGTTTTTCAGTTCTGGAGCATAATGTTGAACCCAGCTATAAACGGTTGTGTGATCAATTGTTAGGCCTCGCTCGGTCATCATTTCTTCTAAATCTCTATAACTAACTCCATATTTACAATACCAACGAACACACTGCATAATCACTTCACCGTGAAAATGACACCATTTAAAGTCAGCAGGTTGATATTTATCCATGATATTCTCCAATTGCCTGATTACTTAATTAAAGGTTATGGAATTTTTTTGCAACAGAGCCGCTTAGGCAGCAACTGGAGGTGTCTTATGCAGCTTTATATAAACAGGAAGGATGATTATTAGCTATTATTTGAATTAAATATTCTTTGATTTTCCTATTTACTTGCTTCATATTTTTGAGTATTTTCACCAAAGTTATGCTGATCATCATGGTCAAACATCATGGAGCTATCTGTAAAAAATGCGCCATACGATTTCATAGTAGCACTACAATATTTACGATACCCATCTGATTCAGATAGTATCTTCTGAAAAGAAGGTAATTGCCCCATATTAACATATTGGCCAGCGTCAACAAGTCCTGCAAATCGCTCATCTTCTTTATTAATATAAAGCGAACCAAATTCCTCAAACATCCGCGTTGAAACATTTTCTTTTATCGAACCCCAAATGGCAGAAACGCCCTCCTCTTCAATTTGTTTTAGTCGAGCTGTAATACTAACAAATCCAGCAGCTGTCGTAGGATTTGTCCTTTCTGCCAAGTAACGATTAACCTCTTCTTTGACAACAGGAGATAATTTTAATCCAGCTATCTTTGGCGTAATGAGTTTTATGATCACATCTGGGTGTATTCCCTCTAATTTTTCAACCAACTTATTAAACGTACCAGCGGTGCAAATAGGATCATCAACACCACCTTCATCAACACCTTCCTCAGATAGGTTGTAACCACGTTGACTTTCATAAAGACCTTCACAAAATTGCCGCAGAGCATCGCTAAGACTACCTTGCCTATGAGCCTCATCATGGATAGCTAGCCAACTAAGGGCTAGTAATAAACGTGTACTAACATCAGAACCATAATCGGAATAGGTGTAATAAGGAGAAGATAATCGCTTGATGCAACGTTTTGCTGCATCATTAACAATACCTGCTGGTAAGGCATGCGCCCATGCATTTATTGTGGCAATAATTTTATCTAAATTTATACCATCTAAATGCGCACCGTACCTCACAAAAAGCCTGGTTGCAGATTCAGACACACTACGATGAACACTAGCAGTATGAGTGCTTTGTCGATCATTAATTTCTGCATTTACTGGGTTATTACCTACAAAATGAACTATACCTAAAATTTGGTTAGTTAATGTAGTAAGAGCCTGTTCAGGATTTGGATTTCGAGATGCCTCTAAAATATGAACCCAATTATCTCTCACTTCAATATATCTTAAGCGACTCCAGATGACTTGCCTCATATTTGGGGATAATAATACCTGGTGCTCTGGACTAAGAAGAGCATTATAATTGTCTTGCGTTAAAATTTGGGCATAATTCATCTGGTCAATCACGTTAATAAGCATATCTGGATATGGGTGACTGATTACAGCCGTACGAATATCGGGCGTTAAAATAGGATAATGATCCCATGTACGTAAAAGAACATTATAAAGGGCATATGGATTTGTATGCCCTATTAATGCATCACGATTTTCTGGTGTAAACATCTCAATAGAAACATAACTAGCAGAATCATGACTTTTTAATTCACAAAGCGCTTTAGCAAGGTTACTTGGATTAGTATGTCTAAGTACAATATTGCAATACTCTGGTGTAAATAATATCCCCCCATCCCCACTTTGTAATATTCTAAGCGCCTCAACTGCGTTCATTGGATTAATATGATTCAATATAGCATTTAAGTTCTCAACAGGTAGGAAATCCCAACGCATAGCCTCAGTCACTCTTTGTAGAAGATCTATATTCGTATATCCAAGTATGAAATTAAATATTGATTGTGTTAAAATATTTCTATTTCTTCCGTTTCTACTGCCCAAATGAGTATCAAACAAATCCTGAAAAATAGTATATAATTTTTCTGGATTTGGATGTTTGACTAGAACTTCAAGGTTATTTTTTGTTAAGATAGATGCTCTATTTAACTTATTAATCAATATACACAACTTCAACGAATGTCTATGATTATTTACAATTTTAAAATTGCCTTCGTTAAAAAGTTTATTTGCTTTTAAAAATCCTAATGATTTAGTCAATAAATTGAAATCATGATTAAGGTTATAATCCTTAATATAAGATTTAAACCACCAACGAAAGAACCAAGAGCTATTTAAATAAATATTTATGAAATTATAGGATGATCTTGTACTTTCTTGCGCCGTAGAGCGCAAAAGAAAATTGCCAAGTAATGTATTCCTAAATAAGAAAGTTTCGAACCAACTTCCACTCAATCCTTGACTAATAGCTACAATAGCCTCATGAATATTTTGCATTACAACCTTTTAATGGCATGAAAGGTGCATCATTGTACCATGCAGCTCACTTTTTATTCAAGTTGTTGTGTGATTATGTGTAATTCGCAATAATTTTTTTAATATTTGGTAAAATTTTCTCTGCTTAATAAAAAACAATATTTGAAACTTAATAATTTTATACTTTAAGTAATTAATAAATACTGATGTATTTACTTTCTTAACGTCGGCTACATTAACTACACCTTAAGTGCGGTTCTTTTAATATAGATAATCAGACCCATGCCAATAAGTGTAGTTAAGGAGCGTGAAATTTATATTCTTACCAAACAAAATAAATTATTGCGAAAGCAAATTGATGAGCTTAGGCAGCAACTGGAGCTATCATATGCGGCTTTATATAAAGTTGAAGCTGGTTAATTTCAACCATAGTTTACTAGGGTCTGTTGACATATATGGACCCTAAAAGTAAGATTCTAATTAATTTAAGATTATAAAATATTAACTTATTAATCTCACTAAATTTCTTAGATCATTATAACTTGCCACCATCTCAAAAACACAGCCCGCTAGAGCAAAATAAGGTCAATAAGAGTAAAATAAGTTGCCAAAATCCGGGCCACGTGTTAAAGTTATGTCCATTTGCAGCTATAATTCCAACTGCTAATCATACAAAAGAGCTGATTTCAAAGCAATTGTGCAACATAATGGGGTATATTGAAATGCCAGTTTTATCACCAACAAACATCAATGACATTAATGTTCTTAAAAAAAGCTACGAAGCGCTGCCGTGGTATAAAAAAATATTTTTTCCATGGGTGCTTGGCCTCGAATTATATAAATACCGCAATGAAAATAATTCAACTGCAAATGCATTGCCCATTTACAAATCTTTGAATAACACATGGTTTGTTCAAAGACGGTTTTTTTCTTGTCTTACTGAATTTTTTAATACACCACTTGCCCATGCTCATAGATTTATTCTTAAGGATTCCCTAGATCGTTTAACTAGTACTTATGAAGTTAAGGCACAGGTCGATTTTGATCATATGGCCCAAAGTGAACACCCTATCTGCGCAGCCATTCAAATTGCTCCACAAAGTAGGAACCAGGATTTTATTTTTTATGCCATTAGCATGCTTAATACTACAGACTTATTTACTGGAAATATGGGTTTAGATAATCGTAAATATGTATCGCAACATTGGGTTGCTAACAACTTTATTATACTTCACGCTGCAGGTTTATTAAGCGGGGAGCACGCGCAGGCTAATTTTGATAAAGTGAAAAATCGTCCTCTTGCACACGGAGCTCTTGCAGCGCTATATGAAGCAGGTCTATTAACAGGAAAGGATGCACAAGACAACCTCAATACTTTGATATCACTCTTAGTTCACAATAATATTTCGATCGCTAAGAATCTTAATGAACTTTATGACCTTGGCTTACTATCTGGGCCTATGGGACAGTGGACATTTAACAGATTTGTCGAGTCACCAAGTTTTGAACGTACTCATCTTATAAAATGTCTTGGTCTCGGCAATTTACTAACGCTAGAAATGGGGGAGACTAATTTTAATTTGGCTCGGCAACAAGAGCAACCAAATTGTAACCATTACAGACTTATAAGCGTCATTAATAAGCTTCGTGAATCGAATTTATTATCTGTAGACGTTGCACAGACTAATTTTACTTCACTTATAACTA
>Ga0247839_1003584_pt1 | contig 21209 bp, 17 predicted proteins | sample LaCruzMarch2015__6_FD_192405 | JGI IMG/M metagenome (GOLD analysis project Ga0247839, IMG submission 192405) | Freshwater microbial communities from meromictic Lake La Cruz, Castile-La Mancha, Spain - LaCruzMarch2015_16m | ecosystem: Environmental > Aquatic > Freshwater > Lake | place: Spain... | reverse complement strand
TCATCGAGGATTACCTACCAACAATCATTGAACTTGCACAGTGGGCTCATTCAAAGTGGGCCTCTGGCAAGAGAGTAAACATTCGTTGTCAAGCAGGTCTTAATCGAAGCGGACTAGTAACCGCTTTGACTCTCATGATCAGCGGCATGTCAGCTGATCAAGCAATTGATACATTGCGTGAGAAGCGCTCAACATATGCCCTGTGTAATGGCGAATATGAACATTGGCTTCTAACCGAGGCAAATCGGGCACTTGGACTTGAATCTGAGAGAAAATCAGCATGAAAGGGTGTTCACTAATGAGAGCGGATGCAACACAATTAACTATTCGATTACCAAAGACAGGGACTATTGAAATGAAAAAGAAGATTCAGCGTTTAACGATCACATTAGCCTTCATTCTTTCGTTGTCAGGTATTACACAATCAGCTAATGCAAATTGGTATATCGACCGTCTTTTAATAGACGGTGAATTTTCTACCGTTGATCGCATGATGGGGGAGGATCTCCTTCACGTTAGATCTGACATCTACTACAAAGTTGATGTTGCCCAGATTGAGTCAACCCCACAAGCAGCTGGCACAACACCTGCCCCGGCAGAAGTTGCGAAGTATGCAGTTGTCCTAGATGGTGTGATCGACAAGATCATCAACTGGGATGGTCATAGCGAAAATGAAGACTTAAGCGACAACGCAGTCATCATCAAACTACCTGAAGGAGATGGCGTCACATACATTGATGAAAAGGGAGTGCTTCGCCTCTCTGCCATCTACCAAGGCAGCATTGTTTCTGCTCAAGTTTCACCCACAGAAAAAGTAACTCCAAAGACTGGTTTAGTTGAAAAAGCTCCACTAAATGAACCAGCAACACCGGTTGGCACACCAGTTCCTTTTGAAAATGCTCCTAAAGTGACATCACAAACAGTTGCACCAGATAACTCTATTTCTGTAACCATCCAGGTTCCAACAGTTAACGTTCCAGCTAACTCCACTGTTCAAGTACAGGTAGTCACAGATGGGCGATCAACCACTTCAATAGGTGTCGATCCAACAGCTGCAAGCACCACGGTCACTGTCAATAACCTGCCACAAAATGAAAATGTGACAGTCAAAACAGTCATTACAGACACCGTTACCAATAAGGAAACGGTGATTGTAAATCCTGTTGTTACAACAATCCCAGCACCAATCGTCGTCCCTGAGCCTGCACATAACCCTGTAGTAGATAAGGCAACGGTTACAGCACCTGCTGTTACCTCTTCAACTACTGATGCATCAGGACACCGCGTAGTTGAGATTAAAACCCCGGTTATTCCTGACTATGACCCTACAAAGTCAATTGCTTCACTAATGGTTGTTGGTCCCGGTGGATCAACAACAGCTATTGGACTATTTGGTGCGGGTGAAACTCTTTCAGTGGGATCACTATCTCCAGATGCTAATTACACAGTCAAAGTCGTTATTCGTGATCTCGGCACTGGTAAAGAGACAATCATCTCGGGGCAGCAGATAAGTAAGGGAGTAATACCTTGAAAAATCCCTGGCATGATTTTGAGATTTCAACAAATATGATTCACGAACTCGATCGTCACTCAGTTGGTTTACACAATCTAAGTGTCGCCGCAGAGTATAAATTTCTCCCACTTTTAGCTCCAGAACCTTGGATTGGTGACACAAAAGCTGATCTACTTGTTCTTCTAGCCAATCCTGGAGCCACTCGAGGCGACGTCTCGGGTAAGAAGCAGAATGGCGCTGACTTAATCCATCAACTATCCATAGCGAATTTAAAACATTCAATAAGTGACTATCCGCATTTCTTCTTTAATCCAATTTTGGAAGGAACCGACGGGCACACTTGGTATAAAAAACGCTTCCGCCATTTGATCGAAGCGACTGATGCGCAAAATATTTCAAAAAAAGTCCTTTCATGTGAATTAGTGCCCTACCACTCTTTCAGTTGGAAGAAGCCACGCGTGATGCCACCTACTCAAAGTTACACATTTGAACTCGTCAGAAAAGCAATCGACCGAGGCGCAATCATTCTGATAGGTCGAGGAAAGGCAGACTGGTTCAAGCACGTTCCAGAACTTTCTAAATACAAGCGATACTTCCAGCCTGCCAGCCCTCAATGTGCATTTGTATCTCCGAAGAATTATGGCAAAAATTATAGAGAAATCTTGAAAACTATTTCCTAAGGAGGAAGTCGCAAAAACTACATACTTAGTACATTCAGATCAATACGCAAACTGGATCTTCGATCCAAACCACCCAACTCAAGGGCGCAGATTCATTAACGCCAAGAAGCTTCTCACGGAGTCATTGAGTGAGAAGAACACAGAACTGACAATACTTGAACCTCGATTAGCCACTAGGGATCAACTTCTACGAGTTCATTCATCTAGATACATCGCTGAAGTCTTGGACGATCACAAATCTGGTCAATGGTCTGGTGCGCGTCCAGAACTATCAAATCTGGCTGCACTCTTTGCAGGCGGGACATTAGTTGCACTTGATGCTCTCTTAACAGGAAAAACCAATACTGCTATTCACTTTCCAGGAGCTAAACATCATGCGCAGTATGACTACTCATCTGGCTTTTGTGTATTTGCAGACTTCGCATTAGCTGCCGATATCGCAACAAAGGAATTCTATAAAAAGGTTGCGATATTTGATTTTGATGCCCATCACGGGGATGGAACTGAAAATCTGACTGCAGAGAATCCCAACGTCCTGTCATTTTCAATTCACGAGAAAGGGATATTTCCTGGAACAGGTAACAGCAGCGTCCCTGAGAAGTTTGTCTACAACTTCCCACTTGGGGATGAAGGCGAGGAAGGGGATATTGGAAAGGGGGATGAGGCTTTACTCAAAGGCGTTGCCAAATTCTGTCGGCTAGCCGACGAGTTCAATGCCGAGCTCATATTTGTCGCTGCTGGTGCTGATGGCCATGCCGAGGATCCACTGAGTTCACTTCTGTTCACATTGGATGGTTATGGCACCGTGGCAAAGATGATTCGCTCTAGATTTCCTTCACTTCCAATCCTAATTGGAGGCGCTGGCGGCTATTTGCCAGATACAAGAACGCCAGAGGTGTGGGCGCAACTTTCTGGACAGATAGCGCGAGGCCGTAAAGGCTAACGTCTTTGATATTAGGGAGACTCTCCACTGGGAATCGATCATGGTCATTCGCACAAATATCCTTGAAAAGAGTGGCGGATTCAAATTGGTGTGACCTACGATGGCGGTGTGTCCTCATATGAAAACATTGATGAACCCCAATTATTGGATCAGGTACTGGTCATGTACAGCGAGTGCTTTAAAAATTATAGGGGCGACTTTGGCCTCTTAGACTCTGAAAAATGGTTTAAAGACCTACAAGTGGATTACATATTGGAAGTCTTACTGGCGAATTTAAACTACACAACTTTTCTTTGTGAGAGTATTTTGGAAAAAACCAAGAATCAACTCAGTGACTCAGAGGCGCAGTGTATGCCCGACTACGACTTGGGATACCTGATTGCAGAAGATTGTACTTCGATATTGGAATTTGCCTTCCGAAATGAAGCGTTTGTAAGGGATTCATTAACCACTGAACTCTTCTTCTCATTTATTCAATATTTCAATATTAGTAATTCAGCTAATCGCTTTGGATGGCTTGATGTAAATAAGCGACTTGCAAGTGTTTTAGTGCAACTGATTGAGTTTAGTCCTGAGCTAAGAGACATTTTAAACGAATGGGCGCAAGATATTGATGATCTTGTTGATGACGATTTTGATGACGATGAATTTCCACCACAGTTACTTTGGAAGCATGAATTCATCAGTAGTGTCCGTGAGTATATTGAATCCAAATCAGTTTCAGATGAATGAACTAGATACGAACTGGTAAAAATGCGCGGATCTTTAACTATTCTCGACTTTGAAACAACCTCTCTTGAAAATCCCTACGCAATTGAGATCGGTATGATTGCGGTAGACGAGAATTTGAACGAAGTTGCAAGATATGAAAGTGTAATTTGTCCCCCGGTGCTAGTAGGTAAGAAGATTCTGGGCCTAACACGATTAACTGCCAATCAAATTCAAGACGCACCAACATTTGAAAATTTGTGGCCAGATATTCATAGATTTTTGTCGTCAAGGATTGTGGTAGCCCACTTTGCCGCATTCGAGAATAGAGTTTTGTATAAAGAGTTTTTGAGGTTAGGGCTTGAAGAGTACCTACCCGTAACAATGTGCACTAGAGATCTCACAAAAGCTATTCTTCCAAGTCTTGAGAAATATTCTTTGGAGTATTTGACGGAGTTATTCGAAATCTCCCACGTAGAATCACATCAAGCAATTGGTGATGTTATTCCAACCTTAGAGTTATTGCGCAAACTTAATGAACATGGCGAACACTTTGATAGAAAAGTTGAATCACTTAAGCACAGGATGGTTGCAATTCCAAGACCCCAAGAGAAAGCTGTCGAGCCGCAGGTAAGGATTCGCTCAGCATCTGAGGACTACTCACCAGAAACAATTATGAATTTACTTAGAACTTCCCGAAAGACAAGAATTAGTATTACTGGGACCCCGGAGATTGGCAAAGACGCAATGATAAATGACTTTAGGTCAGTAGGTCTTACCTACGACAGAGGACCAATCGTTAACGCAATGGCATTCGTGGTACGAGCGGCTAACAAGCCAGGTGAACGTAAAATTATCGATGCACGCGCTAAGGGAATTCCAATTATCTCTGAAGATTTAGCCAACGAAGTCATCTCAAGATTGCGAAGTTCATAATGCCCACTATCCATACTGAGTTACCTATAGACCGCCAGGGGCACCACGGGGAGTACGTTGTTGGTCAAATACTAAAGTCATTCCCAAATCCAGGTTTAGAACTTTGGTTTGATGTTAATTACATACCCGGGGTAACAGATTTGGATCTCATCCTCATTGATAATCAGGTCGGTCACTATCTAATTGAGATCAAATCCATGAAAATCGATGCAATCCAAGAATTTACAATGACTGATTTCATCCTAAAGAATGATCAGAAAAAGACCCACCCAAAATCACAATTGCTTACTGGTTCGCTGAAACTTCGGGATCACCTTAGAAGGTTTCCTAAACTGAAAGACAAGAAGAGTCTTCCATTTCTGCAATCTACAGTCCTTTGGTCCGAAATCACTCGACAGGAGTGGAAGCAACACTTCAAAGCACCGGGAATAATTGCTTTTGAAGAAATGTGTATCTTTAAAGATGACATCGATAACTACAATAAGTTGATTAGCGCTCTTCAAAGACTTTGGGATAAACCAATTCTTGGGACAACAGTTCCCCTGCTGGCAAGGTGCGCACATGGCGACCTAGAAGCGTTTCGGGCCGCCATTGCACCTACCAAGTACAGAGTTGAAATTTCTAAGTCGATATCCAATGAACTAGCCCGACCGGTTAAGGATTCTAAGAGAATTGCAGATAAATACGATTTAGGCAAAGCACATAAAGTCTCGCTTCAAGGAGCTCCTGGTACAGGAAAGACTACGATCTTGAGAGAAATAGGACTCAAGAATCTTGCTGCTGGTGCTCGAGTGCTCCACGTCTGCTTCAACAAAGTACTAGCGGCAGATCAAAAGCGCGAATATCAGATAATGCGCCAGAAGGTTGAGGAGTACGGTTTTATTGATGTTTTTGATATCTGGGAACTATACAAAGAACTTGGTCATTCTGCTGGTATCAAAAGTGAAGCCCAGGTCCTTGAAAATGTGAAAGCCAATCTAGAAAGCGAAGAAGGCAGAACTTTTGTAAAGTACGACGTAATTTTGATTGATGAATCTCAAGATCTTCGCGATGATTTTTTTCGTGTTGTCGAATTAATCGCCCGTCCAAATGCAGCATGGTTTATTGCTTATGGTAAAGGCCAAGAGACAAATAACTTCTTTAAGGATGAGACGCATCCAAGCCTATGGTTAAAGGAGTTTCTCGAAAATTCTGAGGCAAATCATCTAAAGCGCTCATTTAGAAACTCAACGAAGGCGTTTCTCTTAGCACAAGCATTTTGGGAGAAGTTTCCAGATTTAGGTGCTGCTAAGGAGTGGTTAAGAGATAAATTCCATCAAAACCCTAGCTCTGAAAATCAGTTTGAATTAGATCTTGAGATTCCGCAGACTAAGAACGACTTTAGAGTAGAGCTACTTCCTGCGGGTAACAAACGTCGCTCAATTGTGAAAAACATCATTCTCGGTGCCATTGAAGATTCACGTCGGGCAAATCGAGGTGAAGATTTACTCGTTGCAGTCCTGGCTCCTTCAATGAAGAAAGCAGGTGAGAATGATGAACCAGTTACTAGCGGATACGAATTGGTTAGGGAAGTGCTTGAAGAAGTGGCAACAGAATTCAATTTTGATTTCCATGATTTGGTGCCCAAGGAGGCTCGGAGAGATGTTCCAAAAGTTGGCGCAATCCGGCTGGTAACCCTCCAAGGTATTAGGGGCCTTAGCGCTTCTCACGTGGTCATTTTTGACCTTCTACAGTTAGAGAAATGGGTAAAGCGTGATGGTGGGAGTATTAAGCCACCCCTGGTTAACCTGACATACATCGCACTAAGCCGTTCGAAAGCGTCCACGATCGTTGCCATCGATGATGCCGAAGACTCAGAAATTGAGCCATTTTTGATGGACTTGCTGACTTATGCAACAGAATTAGCCATTAAACAGGGGGATAAATGAAGTTCACAGCAGGCGAACTCTATGTAATTGGTGAGATAGATCTTCGGACCAATCAGAAGACCAACTATTACAAGGTTGGAATTGTTCGCGAAAAGAAGGAACGTACCTCGGCAGAGCGTTTGAAAGATCATCAGACGGGCAACCCACGTGAGCTCTTTGTGCACGATTTTATTAAATGCCGGGTTGTTGAAGAAGTAGAGACAGTTTTTCACAAGTTAATGGCTTCTAAGGGTGTGCGCGGTGAGTGGCTTGAACTTCAAGAAAATGAGTTAGCCAAAGCGGTAGCCTTGATTCACCTACTGAATGAACAAGTTAATGTTCACTATAATTTCTTTGAGCAGGCCGAATCTCTCAAAAAGCAAGTATCCTCAGAAGAGATCCTTTCTACTGATGAAGAGATTCTTGGCTGGCACAAGAGTTATGCAGCAGCTGATGTTCGTTCTAAGGCTGCTGGAAAAGTCTTAAAATCTATCTCTGATGCACTCAAGGAAGCAGCAAGCGCTGGGATTGCGCTCAATCAAATTGTAGAAATTCAGTTGAAGGAGGGTAGAAAATCCTTCGACAAGGAGTCTTTCAGGGAGCGGTACCCTGATCTATATGAAAAGTATGTAGTTTTTGAAGAAACTTCAAAGCAGCGCTTTACTCCCATAATTCCTAAGGAAATTAAAGATTCACTTAACGAAATCGACCCTGAACTATTTGATATTTTGAAAGTGATAGAAGATTTTATCGATGATGTTAAATCAAGTAAAAGGACTTATCAGGAGTTGCATGGGCAATACCTACAAGTATTGAGCATTGAGGCCGATGCAAATTGGATCAAGACAATTGCCGAGGCCCGGATTAAGACCGCTTGCGCTTCTGCGGGCGGCATTGAGGGAGTCTGCACTTGGTCACGCTCCAATGAGACCAAGCAAGCCTTCGACGAAAAACTCTTTAGGGAACAGAACCTGGATCTTGCAGAGCAGTTCACCACAATTGGAGTCAGCGTCCAAGCGGTCATTGTGAACCCCAAGCGGGGCTACTGACCCTTTTGTTGCCCAAATCCCCTTGGGTCCAACAGATTCTACCCGAACATCTGTTCGAATTCTGTGTTACTCTCCGCTTCCCCCAAAAACTGCCCAACGCTGACCCCAAGCCCCCAAGCAGATTTGTCAGTGACGGTCAGTAACTTCTCCACCAGTCAGAAGCACCATTGTCGGAAGAAAGGAAAAGGTGAGCACAGAAAACAATCCTGATGAAAAAGAGTTATGGGACAGTATCCCTCGCTCCGAAGGCGTTGATCGTGCCGATAATTTTGTGACACTTAGTCACATGGCTTATGAACGCGGTGACTTTAAGTCAGCGCTCGCGCTATGTGAAAGTGCGAGAGATATTTATGAATCTCTTCAAGCAACAGTAAGTACCCAAGCATTACTCCATGTGTATGAGGGAATCACATGGTCTCTTCGAAAGCTTGACCGAGAGGTAGAAGCTGCAGAACTTGCACTCCATGCAGTTGATGTTCTCAAAGAAGATAATCCAGTTGATGCAACAGATATGTTGCGCGAGGCAGGAAGATTCTTCTTCACAGCGGGTGAGTATCAGAAGTCATTAGATTGCCACCTTAAAGCCATGCAAGAGGTTGATCCAGAGTTAACCGAATGGACTATGGGAATAGATGGTTACAACGCCGGATTCGCACTGATGAAACTGGAAAGGTATCCAGAAGCAATTCCGTACCTGATCAAGGCACGTGAGCACTTCAAGAAGGATAAAGAACCTGAAAAGGTTTACTACTGCGATGAGTATCTAGCAGTTAGTTACATAGAACTTAAAAATGGTGTTGAAGCAACAGTACATGCCCAAAAGGGACTGGACTTTGCAATCACATCACAGAACAGCAGTTTAGAAGCCTGGGCCACATATCGCCTGGGATGCGCAAAGGTTTTACTTGCCGAACTAGATGAAGCAGAAAATCTACTCCGAGACTCACTAGGGATGAACTCAAGGACTGCCAACCCTGATTGGGATCTCACAATCGAACTTGAAAAAGAGATTGCAAATATCTTGACTATCAAAGGTCGAGTTACAGAAGCCGACGAGATCCGTCGCCGAATTAAGACCCTGGAAGAGACCATCAACGGTGAGTAAATCCAGAGTCGCCATCACTGCAGGTGCGGTGTTCCTATCCGCCGCACTTGCAGTGAGTTTGTTTTCAAGCCAGCAATCCAAACCCCTCACCACTGAGCAGGTTTTGACTTGGGACTGCGAAACAGCCCAATACAAGCCAGAACGAATCACCATCACCTGTGCCGATGGAGGAGTCTTTGTTGAAAAGATCCAGTGGAGCAGTTGGAGTATTGAGGGAGCTACAGGTACTGGGATCTACTCTGAAAACTTGTGTGAACCCAATTGTGCAGAGGGCCAAAGGGTAACAGAGCCAGTAAAACTCACCCTCTCAAATCTGACTGAATATAAAGGAAAGTTTTCCCTTAGAACCATCGACATCAGTACCCAGAATGGGAAAGACTTTCCCTGGGGGAGAGCAGGTACCTTTCAATGGGATCTGACGAATTTGGCAAAGGACTAATGATGTTGGAGAAAGAGTCGGTTAACTACCCAGCAGAAATTCTCATCAATCCTGCTCTTCAAAGAAAGTGGATAAAGGGTTTGACAAAGGCAGAAATTCATCGAGTAGTGCACGACAAAGACCTGCCCGTGCCCTTGATGGGAGAACTTTATAAATCGATTCCAGAAAAAATATTAGTGAATCTCATTAGGCATAAGAAATTGCCTAATGAACTGCGACCTCCAATCTTGCGTCGCCTTTTTAAGGCAAATTCAACTCAGATGAGTACTCAAGAGAAAATGAAGATATTTAGTGACCTAAATTGCCTGACGTCTTGGCCGAGACGCGAGCGTCAAATGGTCAATTCGTATATCAATGAAATCCAAAAGCAATTAGCTTCAGTAAAAAGTGAAAAGCTTACTCCAAAAAAGAAGTTAAATAAAAAGTCTGATCACTCAACTAATGTTTATTTGTATAAATTATCGAAAGTTACGCATGTCCACCCGGACGCAACAAACGCTGAAATAGCTAAATATTTAATGCAACAGTGCGCCGAATTAGTTAAGAGCGGAACTACAAATAATAGTGTCACTGATTTAGCTGCTATGTACGCACACCTGGCCATCAAAAAAGGTAATTTTGATATTCCCGAAGTTCCACTTTCATTGCGAAAATATTTCTCCAATTATGACATTTTAAAGTTTCGATTCGAAATAGATCTAGGAGTTTTCTCAGAGAAAAAATCTCTTGAATCAGAAGAGTTACTGATTTCTTATGGAAGAGCTCTCAAAGGTGATCTCGCAAGAACTATTTTAGATGATATTGATAGTCAAGAAATATCTTCAGAAACATTGTATTCACTAATCTTGCGCACTTGTTCAAATTCAAACCATGAATATATAGTTAGAAAGAACTCCATCCTTGAAGCAAGCACTTCAATTGTTGGAGTTTTGAGTCGGTTTAAGCCCCTTTTGAATTACGGGAGAGTCGAAGTTACCAAGGGGGGAATGGCAAGCATAGACTTCAGTTCGTCTCCGAATCTTGAATTCTCGGAGTCTTCACTCAGAGTTTGGGGTGCTTCGGATGGTGAATCAAAATGTAAATTTGTGAAGTTTCTGGTTGATTTTGACTCTGAAAAATACTTACTTAGGTGCCGCACAACCCTAACTAAACTGAATTCTGGTGAGCGATACTTTTACGCTATATCAGGAACTTGCCAGAATGAAGAATTGCGACTACCCCCAAGAGAATTCAAGATCCCGGATTTTGTACCATCAATTCGCAGAATGGATTCGAGAGACACACATTATCTGAGTTTGGGAGCTCCTGTACCTTTTGGTGGAGGTGGAGAGCGAAGATTTAATCAGTTAGGCACTTGAGGCCTCGCATGTCCTGGTCGAAATCCGTAAGCCTGACAACCTTTTGTATTTTGAGACCACAATTTTTGCTTAAAGAAATCTTGAGAAGATGAAGATGGGGCAAAAAAAGGGAGTGAATAGCCCTTTGCCACACTTAGACTCGAGGGATACAGTTGAACTTTTGAAACGTTTGAAAAATCGCAGGATCGTGAATTTGTCAATTTTCCCAAGGTAGAAAAATTGTCAGTGTTTGATTCTAGAATCCTAGGAGGAAATATGACATCAGTCTTTTCAAGCTAAATCGTAGGGGATAGGGGAATCGATGGAATCGAGATACGAAGACGCAACTCTAGTTCTATTGCGTAAAGACAAAAGCACCAAAAAGTTCGAGTATCCTGGTCCCGTAGGGTTTCCAAATGGATTAAGCCCCAGTAATCTTGAGCGCAGAGGGTATTTTGCACACGAGCATTCCAGGAGGTTGAAGGCTGTATTTCAGTCCTATAAGGAAATGAATGCAAATCTAAATGACTCCTCCTTAAATTCAATTTCATCGAGAGTTGAGACTGAAAAATTCCAGATCTTGTTGAGCGATTCTCATGCCCAAAGACAACTAAATCGCATGCTACAACTCTCCAATTACTCTATTCCAGAATTTGAAAAATCATTGTTGGACTACCTAGGGAAAGAGAATTGCGAAGTTGTTGCACAGATACAAGATCTCAAAGAAAGTAAACTGCATCTACTATTCGCATTAAGCGCAATTCAAGACTTAATTTCCTGGGGAAGCACCCTAGATGTCTTGGAATCTCAACTTTGGCTTGGAAAGACGAAGGATTTAATTAACAGAAATGAAAACTCTGAGAATTTGCGCGATGCGATGACTTCTCTCAAGTCTAGTGAAGTTTCCTATTTTGCACCTATAACTTCGGAAGACGCATTGGAAATGTTAAAAAATGGTGAGTTGTACCTTCAATTAGTTTCTCCAAAGAATAATGAAACATCTGATCTTTTTAGACAAGGTGTCACCACATGGTCGATGCCATATCGCGGACGAGAGGGTAGAAGCGCACGTTTCATTCTTTGGATTACAAATAAGGGCGTTAAGCATCCTGTTGGAATTATGGAGGTAGGAGATGATGCTCCTTATAGTCCACTAAGAGATCAGACACTTGGTTTTTCAATCCCTGAAAAAGGGAGCATGTTAAATGTGAAAATGAAAAATCGGCTTTTCGAATTACGAAAAGCTATAATTCCAAATGATTTACCGATTGATCCAACATTAGAACTTGATGAGTTTACAAAAGTTTGGATTTCACTTTCACTAGACAATAAATCGGTCAGAGACAGATACTCAGACCCTTCGGTTAGAAAGCGTATAAGTTATTTGAATCGGATTTATCATGGCGAGTTAGCTTTATCTACAATTGATCGGTGGAACGAAAAAGATGTAGCTGCAGCGGTGAGGGCAATCAAGGACGTAACCCTTAATCGTGTTCACACTGAGGTAGTAATTTGTGGAGCCTTGCCCCCATTTGGAAATCTTTTGGGAGGGAAATTGGTAGCGATGATGATGAATCATCCACTCGTTCGTGCAACTCTAGACAGGGACATAGGAGTTCTCTTGGCTGGAAGTTTTGATAGCATTAAAATTGAGAAATGGCTACCAAGGTTTGGACCACTTTTGACCACCACAAAGGGATTATTCCCAAACCACAGTTCTCAATACAACCGGGTGAGAATTCCTCTTGGTGAAGGATCGGCAAAATTGCAAAAACTTGGTTTAACCCAAGGTCAGACCATGAGTCATATTAGTAATAGGACGATGTCATTTGCCGTGGAGATAAATTCTCGAATGGGCGATAAAGGAATTTCGCGTGAGTATGGAAGTGGCGGCGCAAAAAGGCAAAGAATCTTGCAATCTGCAGCACGTCATGTAGGTATAGACGCAAATGCGCTTTATGCTGACGTGACAAGACCCGTCTATGGTTGCTTATTTCTTTCAAACTCTCAGGGTGTTGTACTTGGCGGGGAATCTCCAGAATGGATGGATGATGGCATGCCAGAACAAACAGTTCAAGAATATGAAGGAGTAGCGTTAAGTCTGTGGCGAGAAAAATGGCTTGGAGTAGCAGAAAATCGTCAAAGAAATGTTGGCAGTTAAGTGTCAGAAATTGACTCATCAGCGGAACTTCTGGAAGCTTTGCTTGGCAATCAGATTAGCGAATCGTTGTCTGCTAAGGTCAGAACCAGTATTTATCAGACAAGATCTCTGTCGAAGTCAAAATCTACGCTAGAAGAAAATTTAATCGATGCACTTTTAAATGGAAGAAGCATGGTGATTTCAGGCTCCGCTGGCGGAGGTAAAACTATGTTAATTGAGTATGTTGTTGCAGAAGTTAAAAAGATAAACCCAAAAATTAATTTATGTATTATTAAGGATTTAACTGCTATACCTGGGGATCGTGCTAAATATCTCAAGGAAAGTAATATTCCGAATACACAATTTATTATTGCGGCAAATGAGGGGATTTTGCGAACTAAAGAAATTCGTGAGTATTTACCAAATGTTTGGGAAAGTTTAAGGTCACTCCAAAATGGTGAAAAAATTAATGTTGTGGATGGAATCATTGTTGTAGATATTGCAGGATTCGATCCAGTAAGTTCGTCATTAGTCGGAATTTTGACAAATCAAGAAATCAAAAAAGCTGTGTTTTTTTCCGAAAAGAACTGTGAGCACAATCATGGATTTGGATGCCCAAGGACCGAGGCTCTAGAACTTCTTGATGAAAAAATGGCTTCCCTGGTCGTCGAATTAATTAAGAGCGCCTTTGGATCGGGCGAAGTGACGTATCGCGAACTATGGAATTTCGTTATTGACGTTTTACTTGGAGGAACCTGCTCTGGCCCAGTCCCTAGTTCAGTATGGTTTTGGAGAATCTTTAAGGGTAATAATTCCATTTCAACAGAGTTGAATTCTCATCATCGCCCTAATATCTTGCCTATGCCGGAAATTACTCCTCATTTGTATCGAGGAGATTGGCAAAAGATAATGAGTATCGCCTTTTCGAAGGGTTATAAATTCGTAGATCCGGGCGCAACGCCAGTTGGATTATATTCTGCGACTGAAAGTTCAGATCTTCTACTTTGGTTAAAAGTACAAACGGCTTTTGTGATACGTGCAAGTGGTGGCACTAAGCCTGTATTTCTAGGGGAACGTACGGGAGATTTGGAACGCCAAGTTCTAAGGGACAATCGATTAGATCTGCTTATTCAATCTATGAATTCCTATTTTTGGAGAGAGTCCAGAGTTTCAGACAAAAGTTCACTCTCGTTGTGGATTGATTTTGCCACACAAAAGCGATCTAAGAGGTCTAAGTCATTAGTTGGACTAGGCAATTTTCCCCGCCGTGATCTAGAGATTCGAAAATCCTTTGTTGTCGCTAATCTATTAGGCGGTACTGAGGAAGGAAATCGCGCTTATTTAAAGAGAAAGAATTCGAATTCCGCTTCCCTAGAGCTCACGACTCATTTGTTTGCTGCATTAATACAAGGGCGCCCAATATCAACTGAGCGTAGGAAGTATGATGACGCCGATTACGCTTTACGCAGGTTTTTTCTTCAAGTCTTTGATAAAGATCTAATCGAAGACCAGGATGTTATTTACATGCTAACGACTCATTCCGTAGATTCAGTTTCTGAAACTGCCTTTAGAATTGTCGGGAAAAGTCACTTAGAGAGAGTGAAAAGATAATGGCAAGAGCGAAGAGAGATTCACTTGATTCTCCAAATCCATCTCTTTTCCGAGAAATTGTGAAAAGCAGGCTACCCCTAATTCCAGCTAAATATCCGACCAAACCAACACCTATTCATATTTCGAACAACTTCATTTCGCATGCAATCGGTGAAGGTTCCCTAAGATCTGATCTAAAGAATTGGATTAGAGAACAGGGCGCACTATCGAATCTGTTTAATACATCTGGTGAAAATCTACAGAGAGACTCGGATACTCTTCAAGAGTTAATTCGAACTGTATTCGACAGTGATGGAAATGTGTTTCAGTCCATGGCATCGCCATATCCGATATCTGAAAGAGTCATCGGTAGAGATCCTTCTGATGACGGCTATGCGATAAATTTATGGCATTCAATAGGTATGGAAAATCGAGACTTAATTACAGATCTTCTCAAATCATTTTATAACGAAACGGGAGACAGTTCTTCGCTTAAGTCTCTTTTCGATCTTCTTATGAAAGATTCTCAAGATGAATCATCACGTAACGAGAGTTCTGAGAGTTATACAAGTGTCGGTAAAAATGTTGGAGAAATTATCGTTATCGGGCTGAGTAAAAAACTAGATCAACCATTACACATCAAGTTGGAAGTTATTCGTCAATTGAGCACATTATTGGGAGTATTTGTTGTGCTAGGAATGATGTTTGATGCATGTGCAGAAGAGCGCAATCTGAACTCAGAGACTGAGCCAAATAGAATTCTAGGAACTTTTGTATATACGGGAAACATTGGTGGTCGCTCAACTGTCGAGCAGAAGTTGTCTATGCTTGCAATAATGTCCCTTAGGGACACGATTGAGCGTTCGTATCTAGGTCTGAATAAGGTCTTTCTTGGAATGGTGAACGATCTTGAAAAATTGAGTCCATCTCGAGATTGGGATTTATTCGCACGAGAATTTGCAACGAAATATACGTCAGCACAATCTGCGCAGGAATTTATAAAAATTATGAATCATTTTGGGAAAGAAAAAATGTTTGAATTAGTTGAATCGATCTATCCTATGACGCACCTGAGAAGTGGTATTCGAAGTTTGGGAACAAAAACTGGTTTTGTTTGGCCCTCAAGACGCGAGGACCCTCGGCTCGTGCTAGATTCCAATTTCTTAACTGCGCTGGTTTCATTTCTTGGAGAAGAAGACATGCCGATTGAAGATTTTGTTAAGAAAGTCCATGACAAACTTGGTCTAGTTCTTGGCTACTCCGGTGTGGGTGAAGAGTCGATTGAGCAACTTGAGAGAATCGCGGGCCGTCGCTTAGAGATCCGCGATTTACTTCTAAAGAGTGAACGCCTACTTTCATCGAGACTAGTTTCTGCAGGCCTGGCGAGGCAATATTCTGATGGTTCCACAGCACTATTGGGAGGAAACATTTAATGAGTAAATCTTTACAAACAGCTGCATTTCAAGCCATCAAGAAGAGTTTGGAAAAATCACCCGACAAGTTCATTAGAATAGCCCTTTCAGCTGATTACCCTCTTGAAAATGCCTTGAATTCGCTTTTTGAAGGAAACAACGACATTTTGATTGGTTTGTTAAGCCCGTACGACAATTCAGATATTTTCTCTAGACCTAACTTTCCAATTGAACGAGATGCAGCGATTCTCACAGAGTTGCGAAATTCTAGAACATCAGATTCAAAACCCGTGGTTTTGCTAGGACTAGCTATAGGTTCCGAGGAGTCTGGATTACGCGATTTAGCTTCGGTTTTGAATGAAGATTCAGTCGCAAAAGAATGGAAGAGCGTAGTACGAGATGCGTTTAGGAATCTTGATCAAAACCATGATTCAAAAATTCGCACCGAACTTGCCGATTTGGTCATTTCAAAAATTTCTAAAGGTGAAGCAAATCCAGCAAACGCTGCAATTCTTGTAGACATGTTAACCAATATCTTGGTACCGCTCTCAACTTTTCAAGATAGTCTTTTTCAAATCGACTTGATGCCGGACGACAAACTCATTGGCAGCCAAGATTTTAAGAGACGTTTCAATATAAATGCAAATTTAGTTGAGCGATCACAGTCCCCAGACGATGTTGAGTTACATGAAAAGTTAAAGAAGTCAAAGTTAAGCGAAGCCAAATCGCTTCGTCGCTGGATCTCAACAAAGAAACCAGAGGATTTGTCTCAAACATCCTTGCCAAAGATCTTAGAATTGCTTCAACTAGATGATGATGAAACTGGAACAGGAACAGGAACAGGAACAGGAACAGGTTCAGCCGGTAAGCCATTGATTGGGATTTTGCGTGACGAAAAATTCCTAGAAGAGATTGACTTTAAGAAGAATTGCATAGAGTCAATAATTGACGACTTAGGTGAAGAGTATTGGCTAAATGGGAGCTTAAATTCAGAGGTACTAATTGATACAAACAAAATTACTTTCCGTATTTCTGGTAGTGAGTCTACCCACTTGGAGCATTGGCAAAAATTGGTTGGCAGAGTTGATTCTGATGTATCCCTAAAAATGGAAGACTCAGAGAAAATACCACTATTTATTTTTGGAGAAAGTCAAGATAATCAAGTGGCACAAAATATTTTCTCAAATTCAGCATTTCGTACTTGGGCTGATACGCACAATTTAACTGACGAGGTAGAAAAGTACTTAGATTCGCGTGTTAATCTTCTCAGAAGTTACCGATTGTTATCCTCGCCGGATGAAGATCTAGTAATTCTACTTTTTATTTCAGAGGAATTACGGGTATTGGTAAATGAGTATCTACAAAACTGGAATTCACTCCTCAGGGCTGCTGCTATCGACAAGAAGTTGAACCAAGATGATGCCGTACTCCTTCATTTTCTTGATGCCTCGTGGATCAGAAAACACGATAGAAGTGAGACAGTAGATAATTCACTCTTTACACCTAAGGCAAAATACGAAAAAGTCACTCTAGCTCCATGGCATCCATGGCGACTTAAACCAATAAGTCAATTAGCAAATGAAATGCAGACAGATCCATGGGATCCTGAAAACATCTCCTCTGCATTATGGGCATTGTCGCGTGCGGTTCCAATGTATCGCGTGTGGGCAGCGACAAGCGATAAAGACAATTTGCAATTCAAGACTGCTATCGATGGAAATTGTGAATTTGCTTTAGTAGAAGTAGATGCAATTCAGCCTTTGACTGGGTCTGTGAGTGCGATACAAAGATCTGTGAGGGCCTATTTCGACTCGCACACTTGGTCCACATTCGGAGTTTCAACACTAATACTTAATCCACCTAGTGGGGGTGGTGTCAAGAAGTTAGTCTCATCGTTATCCAAATTTCAACAAGACGATGACCTGAGTGCTCTCTCTGTTTTAAGAACGAAGGATGTTCCGGGTCAAGAAGAATCTGATGAGTTTGACAATCTAATTGCATTCCATGATGCCAAAGACCTGCTTGATGTCGTTGATGGCTCGCAAGATTTTGATATTTCTATTTTGTTCTTGCCCTCATTGAATGCAACAATAAATTCGATTCAAAGGGGCGCTCATGGAAAAATTGATTTAAACCTAAAGCCTAAGGCCGTAACCCCTGACGGTAAACAGCTTTATGAACCACAAATTACAGTCGCACCAGATGCTTCTAATGACGATATTAATCTGCTCTTTAGAGTTGCGGGTCAAGATTCAACTCAAATTGCTACGTATCCGTTAGTAGTTCAAGAGGAGCACCGTAAATTAATTGAGAGAGTTGTGCAGAACAGTGAATGGACTATCGTAGGAATCCCAGGAGCTGTTGGAGCACCGGAGATTTATCTAGATTCGAACCAGACGATTCTAGCTCCTGTCATTGCCCAATTTGATGATAATGAGTACAGATGTTTCACCTATACCAGATCACTTCTGCCACTAGTTTGGAAGATTCGAGATTTTGTAAACGCAAACGTTCCAATTAATCAATTACAAGAGAATCAGCAGATATTGATTAAGGCTATAGAAAACCTAGCGAGTTCTCAGCATACAAAAATGTTTGAGCTGTCAAACAACAAATTTGGCGTAAATGAGATATTTGGATTGATGGCGGCCCGTGCATTTGCTAAGAACCTCATGCGGAAAAATTCCTTGGTGTTAGAAATTAGTCTTGATGACACCGATTGGACCAACAGTTGGATTGACAGTTCAGAGCAGAGAGCGGATCTAATTCTTGTAGATATCTCCCATGATCCATCAGCTGAAGTACCGGTTAGGTTACTCGTTGTAGAGGCAAAGGCCCGATCCGAAGGTTTCGGTTCCCCAGACCCTTTAGTTGATCCATTCGAAGGTGCTTCCCACCAAGTTCAAAACACGATCGACAAATTGAGACATTTAATGGTTGGCGAGAACACTTTGACTAAATCTATTCGCTTAAGGGCTTTCACTGAGCAGTTAGCCGCAGTTGCTTCTTCGGAGTATATGAGGTCTGATGATAAAGCAGAATTTGAGGTGTTTTTCCAAAACCTTTCAAAGTTTATTGGTGACCCATCTTCAGCATTAGAGAGCATCCAAGGATTAATTGTTGGATTGTTTACAAATGGACATGAAGAAGCGGTCATTCGAAGTTTTGATGGGGAAAACAATGTTTTTGTTGCGTGCTCCTCAAGAAGCCTGGAAGAGATTTTGCTTGAAAAGCAACTCACTTACAATGAATTAACAGAAAAAACACAAGAGAGTTTTGTTTCTGATAAAGGATTCCATGAAAATCAAGAAAATGTAAAAAACTCGGAACAGCCAGATTCAGTTCCAACGCATTCTTTAATTGTTGAAGATAAAGATGAATTTTCTGTCAACAAAGTTGCTAAAAAATCCTATGAGGAAACTGACCAGAGTCTTGAAGTTCCAAAAAATAGCCCTGACCAGAATGAGAATTCGCAAAGTAAAGATACAGAGATTCGGAATGGAAAAATCTCGAATCTGATCCAAAATTTGCGCTTGTATAGTTCGAATATTGATTTAAAGAATGAATCAACCGTGAGCGAGGGGCCAACATTTGATGCATTTTCAATTCCACTAACCCCGGGAGCTCCGCTCTCTGGGCTGCAGAGATCTTCGCAAGACATTGCCCGAGAATTGGGCGTACCGGTTATCGAAATTTCAAATGATCCGACGCGACGTGGCTATGTTCAAATTTTGGTTCCGAGAATGGATCGAAGATTTCCCCCACCGCCGAAGAAAATTTCAACCGCACCGACTGATTCATATTTACCAATTTATGTTGGTCAAAAATTAAATGGTGATGACCACATCTCCACTGTACAGTCATGGCCACATGCACTGGTGGCTGGAACCACTGGTTCTGGAAAGACTTTGTTTTTAACGGGTTTAATCAAGCAGATTGCTAATGAAACTAGATTTCCAAGCAAATTAATCGTAGTAGACGGTAAGGGTGAATCGGATTATTTTGGTGCGGCACCTACTTCGGCCTATCACCCGAGATTTCCAAATCCAGAAACCACTATGAGTGCGACCGCGATTATTTTAGAATGGCTAGTTCAGGAAGAAATTCCCCGACGTCGCACCCTGCTAAATTCATTGGCGAAAGAGCGAAATTCAAGAGTGGATGGAAAAAGGGAATACTTAGAAGCTCTCAACCGTTCATCTGATCCACTGTTTGAACCAATAGTTGTTGTGATTGACGAATTTGCAGAGTTGATGCTTGAGCGAGGCCCCACAATGCAATCATTTGTTGATAATGTAAGTAGCGTCTGTCAGACAGGAAGATCCACCCTTGTCCACCTCATTCTTGCGACACAAAGGCCTGACCGAAAGATAGTTCCAGGACGAATACACGCGAACTTAGACACCAAAGTCGCGCTGAGAGTTCCAACTCCTGCCGACTCAATGACAGTACTTGGTTACGGAGGTGCTGAGAAACTTCTTGGACTAGGCGACATGCTATTCAGTTGGAAGGGCTCTGATAATTTACGTCTCCAGGGTTATAACTTTAGTTAATTCAGATACATGGCGCCACGTATAAATTGGAGAAAGTTTGAGATCAACTCGAATTATCGCAATGATTTCTTTCCGGATATAGATTTTGGATCGATTAATTCAATAGATAAGAAGCGTTTGATTTGCGAAACTGTTTTAAACTCCTCCGTTAAATTCGCGGATAAATTAGATGTGAATTCGAAATTTATCCGTCTGTCTAGTCATTTGGAAATAGATGATAAAGCAAATTCAATAAGAATTATCTCGGAATTGTTGCTGCTTGTTTCTATGAACTTAGGAATAGACAATGAGGAGTATAGATTTTTAGAGTTACTCAAAAACAGTTTGTGACGTGTCTAAAGTCAAATTCAAGAAACCCAATAAACACTCTCCCCATCCCTCTCCAAGATCCCATACTCGATCATGTGACGCCTGATAGCTGCGGTGTCATCGTGGTACTTGGCAATGATGAGGTTGAGTTCCTTCTCGGGATACTTGGTGGTGGGAGATAGTTCTTGGGCTATGTGGGTAAGGACTGCGATCTTCTTGGCTGCTTTAACGGGGATAGAAATGAGCGTGCCATCGGGGCGGAAGAACTGGTCTATCTGCTCGCTCATGGGCTCAATCGTAAACCCTGAGATGAGCGTTGACAGAAAATTCACAAAAAACTCTATACAGATGCAGTCATCAGGTTTAGGTTTTGTGGAAAAGCCCCACAACACTTAGGAGAGAACATGGCACGTGTAGTTGAGACAGCAATCGTTCACGGCGTTGAAGGTAAGTCACGTGCGCAGCAGATTGCACGCTTAAGGGAGTGGAAGAAGCACTTTCTTTCAGAAGGTGTTGAGAAAGTAGTTCTATCTGAAGTAGGTGCCGGAAATATTGATGGAGCTTGGATCCTTGCAATTCATCACAAGT
>Ga0247839_1003581_pt1 | contig 21221 bp, 2 predicted proteins | sample LaCruzMarch2015__6_FD_192405 | JGI IMG/M metagenome (GOLD analysis project Ga0247839, IMG submission 192405) | Freshwater microbial communities from meromictic Lake La Cruz, Castile-La Mancha, Spain - LaCruzMarch2015_16m | ecosystem: Environmental > Aquatic > Freshwater > Lake | place: Spain... | reverse complement strand
CGGCCACCAGCACCAGCACCCAGATCTGCGCGAGACTCAGTCCGATGCCCAGTAGCAGCCAGTCGTGGGTCTTGAGCGGCGTGAGCCGCAGGCGCCCGAGCGCCGCCGCGAGCCCGGCCAGGATGAGGAGTACGCCCCAGAACAGGACCACCGGGCCGATCCGCGGGCCGCCGGTGAAGAGCACCCAGCGCCCCTGCGGTACCCGCAGGGCGAGGGTCACATTGACCGCCGGGCTGTTCAGGTCCGGCAGCCCCGGGGCACTGCGCAGACCCATCCCCTGGGGTTGGCGCCACTGGACCAGGATGGACTGGCGCCCCGGCACCAGGGGTAGCTCCAGGGGGGCACCAGGCCCGGGCAGGGGCAGGTCCAGCAGGCCGGCCTGCAAGCGGGTCGGCACGGCCCCCGGCGGCAGACGGATGGGGTGCAGGCCGCCCTGGGTGGCGCGCAGTTCCAGGCGCAGTTCGCCCTCGCCGGTGCGCCGCCCCAGGGTCATGCGCAGGTCCACCCGTTCGAGCGTGAGGGTGCGCCCGGGCACCGCGCCCGGCCGGGTGAGGGTCAGGTCCAGGGTCTCGCCCGGCAGGGGCCGCCAGGTGGGCTGCCAACGGTCGGCGGCCGCGGCCTGCTGGATCGGCGCCGGGCCGCTCCAGTCCAGGTGCCAGCGGGGGCTCAGCGCCAGTGACCAGGACTCCGTGAGCCGCGGGTCGGTGTCTGCGGTGAGCCGCAGGGTCGCCGCCGGCTCCAGGGTCGAGGCCCAGGCGAACTCGGTCTCACCGGGGGCCAGGTTGACCAGCACCTGTGCCTCCTGGATGGCGAGCCCCGGGGTCTGGACGGCTTCGCCGGGCAGCAGCGCGACCGGCAGGGAGACCGGGAACTCGGCCGGCGACAGGCGCCGGACCCGGGTCTCCAGCCGCCAGTCGAGGCCGATCCGCAGGCCCCGCTCCACCCGCAGCAGGGGCGGCAGGGCGCCCTGGTTCAGGGGGCCGGCCGCCGCGCCGTCCCCGCCGGAGAGGCGCAGCAGGCGCACCTGGGGACCAGGCAGGCCGCCGCTGTCCAGACCCTCCAGGGTCCAGCCGTCCAGGGTGGCCTCGAGCTGTCGGGGCCGCAGCGGGAAGGGGATCTCGACCTGGGTGCGCTCCGGCAGGGGGCCGGACAGTTCCAGACGGTGGCGCCCGGCGGGCAGCGGGACCAGGAGACGGTCGTCGCTGCCGCGGCGCAGTCCGTCGACCGGGACGCCGTCCAGGTCGACCTGGGTGGGCAGCCAGCCGCCGGCCCCCCCAGGGACCGCCGCGGCCACCGCGGCGGCGGCGTCCAGGGTCAGGGTGAGGCGCAGCCAGTGGGGTTGCGCGCTCAGGGAGAGGCTTGGCAGGTCCACGCAGTCGGGCAGGCAGTCCGGGGGGGCGAGCAGGCGGGTGCGCAGTTCCTCCAGCAGTGCGGTGCCGGGCAGCTCGGCGGCACGCGCCGGGGCGGCGCCCGGCCCGGCCAGACCGGCGGCGCCCAGCAGGGCGGCCAGGACCAGGGGCGGGAGCGGCGGGAGCATCAGGCGCAGCACGGACTCCGTGGCGAGCTTGGTTACCGGTTCCACCACCGGTTCGGCGGTCCGCGCGGGCGACGGCGCGGATACGGGTTCCGACGGGGGTTCCGACGGGGGTTCCGACACCGCTTCCGACCGCGGCGCCGACGGCGCTGGTGGTGTCGCGGCGTCCGGCGGCGGCGGGGCTGGGCGGCCGATCAGTCCGGCCACCCGCAGCCCCAGCAGGACCGTGAGCAGGGCCCCGAGGAGTGACCACCAGAGGTGCCAAGCGGGGCTCAACAACCACAGGCGCGCGTCCTCACCCGGCGTCACCGGCCCGCTCCAGGCCAGCTCGAAGCGGTTCCATTGCCAGTCCGGGACCCCGGGGCCGCTCTGCAGCACCGCGTCCGGGTCCGGCCGGTCGGTTGGCGGGGGGGGCGGGGCCGTCGCTGGGCCCCGCCGCCCGCTTTCCTTGCTGGTTGCGACCGTGCCGCCCATGACGGCGGAATCGGTCGCGTCGTCGCTCTTGGCCAGGTCGCCCGCCGAGGTGCCTTGCGGCTCCGCCAGGGACTCGAACTGGGACTGGGTTGCGCCCGGGGGCATGGCGGGGGCCGGGGCGGTCGCCAGGGCGAACGGCCGTTCGACCGGGCGGCGCGCCGATGCGCCGAGCGTACCCGCGCTCGTGCCCAGCCCGACCATGGGGCGCTCCAGGTGCGGATAGAGCCCGGTGCGGACCTGGGCCGCGAGGAAGGGCAACCCGATCAGGAGCAGTGCCGCCAGGGCCAGTCGCCGGTACCACTCGACCAAGCCGCGAAAGCGCCCCAGGGCGACCCCCGCGGGGTGCCGCGGCAACTGCCGCAGGAGGGCGACGGCGATCAGCACATTGACCCACACCAGGCGCGGGGCGTCCGCGACCTGCCAGGTCAGCACCAGGGTGAGGCCGGCGAGCAGCCCCCAGGGGGTGCCCCACAGGCGCCCGATACCCAAGGCCAGGAGCAGGACCAGGAAGAGGTCGAGGAGGGTCCAGCGGCCGATCCAACTGTCGGGGAGATTGTCGGTTCCGGCGACCGCAAGCAGGTCCCAGCCGGGGGGCAGCCAGAGGTGCGCGCGGCTGCCGGCGACCTCCAGTCCCCAGCCGGTGGCGGGGATGGTCTTGGGGTTGTGCGGCGCGTCCGCCGCGAGGCGGCTGTCGGCGACCAGGTCGAGCCGGCCGCGGCGTACCTCGACCCCGGGCGGGTCGCCCGGCGCCAGGCGGGTGATGAGCCGCGGCTCCCCGTCCACCGCGACCCGTCCCAGGTCCAGCGGCGGCATGGCGGGGAGCCGCCAACTGCGGGTGAGCTCGCCGCTGATGCGGTCGCGCACGCTGAAGGCCCCGCCGGCCAGGTCCAGCCACAGGTCGCGCTCCAGGGTGAGCCGATCCGGACCCGGGTCGGGGTTGCCGCGGCGCCGCTGCGCGAGCGTCAGGGACTCCCCGGCCGCCAGGCGCCAGGCCGGCAGGTCGGACCAGTCCGCGGGGACCCCGGCCTGGCGCGGGTCCGCGGGGGCCGGACCGCGCACCTCTACTTGGCGCAGGTCGGGCCGGGCGGCGAAGGACCAGACTTCAAGCGCCGGCCAGGGTGCGGGGGGGGCGCCCCGGGTCAGCGCGGTCAGGGCCCCGCCGACCTGGGCCTCGACCTCCAGGACCCAGTGGCCGGGGCGCACCTGCACCCACAGGGCGCCGTCGGGGTCGAGGCGTGAGGGCAGGGGACTCTGCACCCGCAGCGGGATGGTCCCCGGCAGCAGCACCGGTCCGAGCAGTACCTGGCGGGCGCGCCCGGCCACGTCCAATTCCAGGCGGGTGGTCACCCGCAGCGGCAGGTCGTCGTCGATCCGGCGGTAGACCTGGAGGGCCAGGCGGTCGCCGTCCTGGCCCGCGGCCGCGAGCGGCTCGCCAAGCCACAGACGCCCGCCCCGGTCCAGTCGGGGGAAGGGCACCGCGGCCCCATCCAGGACCAGGGACAGCAGGCCGATTTCAGCCGGCAGGCTCAGCCCGTCGGGGGGGCTGCGCCATTGAAAGTGCCCGGTGAGGACGTGCGCGCCCGGGGTCAATTGCACCGCCGGCGCCCCGTCGCGCAGCACCACCGGCAGCGGTTGATCGCCGTCGCGCAGCCCCTGGGGCCAGGTCTCGGTGTCGCCGGGCAGGGTGACCCAGCTCTGCGCGTAGACCTGCCAGCGCTGCGTGAAGGAGCCGCCGCGCTGGTTCAGGTCGAGCTCGAGCCGCCCTGGCCAGGCGCAGACGCGGGCGCCGGTCGGGGCCGGGTTGCCCCGGTCCGGGGACCCGGCGTCGAGTGAGCAGGTCCGTTGGTCCAGCGGGTGCAGCACCCAGGGTACCCAGGCCCACAGGTCCGGCGGTACCGCGGGTTCGGACGGGGCCGCGGCCCCGGGGAGCGCACTGCACAGGAAGATGAACGAGCACAGGATCAGGCGCATGGCTGGGGTCGCCGGGGGACTGGGGTATGCCTAGTGTAGCCAAATCGTGGCGGGGACTGGTCGGGATGAACAGTCGGCGGCCAGGTCCCATCGGTGATCGGCGGTGCCCAAGTACGGGCAATCCGGTGATCAAGGCCATCAGGGCGAACCCGCCGGGCAGACAGACCTGGCCGCCGTGGGTGTGGCCGGCGCTGATGGCCTGGAGGATCGCCGCGTCCGGGTCGAGACGCAGTTCGCAGAGGTGCAGGATGCGCAGCCCGTCACAGCGGCCGGGCAGGGCGCCGATGGGCACCGTCCGCTCGACCAAGGTAATCGGTTCATGGCGTGGGTCCTGCCAGGGGATGATTTCCGCGTTCGGCGGTCGACACCATTCCCAAAAAAAAGTAAGCTACGTCACGGTTCGTGCAGAAATGGTCAATCGTTGGCCGTGCGCGCAGGTCAGGCGTTGCGGACGGCAACCCAGGCCGGACCCGGGATTTCAGTCCCTGTGGACAGGCCAGCACCGCCGCGCGGTGTCGGCTATCCGCACAACAGTTAGGTTTCGTCGTCACTCAGAGCGGCTGCCAGGCTTCCAGCGGGTTTGCGATCCAAGCCCCGACGCCACGCGGTCCGTCCCGAACCCTGGAGGGTCGTTGCGTGAACCCGAAGCGTGCCGCAAGATGGGTCCGGCGCAGCCTGTCTGCCGTGTTGCTGTTCCTCGTACTGCCCGCGGCCTGGTCGGTCCCGCTCGGCAACGGCGACTTCTCCGACCCGTTTGACCTGGCCGGGTGGACCCCTGTCGGTACGCGCGTCGGCGAGCCCACCGGGGCCTTCGCCCAACTTGGTACCGACGGCAGCTTTCAGCGTACCCTGGAGCAGGCATTCACCCTGCTCCCGTCTTCCGCTCGCCTGACCTTCGACTTCGCCTTCTCGACTGACGCCTCGCCCGTTGGTCCCGCCTTCCCGGATTCCCTCACCGCGTCCCTCGTCACCACCGGCGGCGACTTCCTCGACGTGCTCGTCGTCGATTGGCTCGGTGTGGTGCCTGATCCTTCCGACGGCATCGAGTCACAAACCGGCGCCTTCCCGATCGAGGTTGGATTCGACCCGACCGTCACCATCCCCGGCTTCGTCGCCTTCGCGGGCGGCACCGGCTACTCCGGACGCATCAGCCTGGCGCTGCCCGCCGCGCTCCTGGGCCAGGGTGCAACCCTCTACTTCGACCTGTTCGACCAGACCGACGGCGCCGCGACCATTGCCGCGGTCGACAACGTCTCCGTGCAAGCGGCACCCGTGCCCGCAACGCCCGGCCTGCTGATCATCGGACTCGCGGCCGGCGCCGCCGCGCGTCGCAGAGGCACCGCCGCAAACGGTCGTCGGGTGGAACGGGGATGGGTCGGGGCCGCGCCAACGAGCGGGGCGGGGCGCAAGTCCTTCGGGCGGGACGGGGTATGCGGGCGCGGGCGGGACGGGGTATGTGGGCGCGGGCGGGACGGGGTATGTGGGCGCGGGCGGGACGGGGTATCCACCCCGTCCCGAACGTTTGCTCCGTCGCCGCCTGTTGGCAACAGCCAAAGGTTCCCCACGGGCGGGACGGGGTATTCACCCCGTCCCGAATGTTTATTCCGTCGCCGCTCGTCGGCTCGAACCAAACGCCGCGGACGGGGCGCATGCCCCGTCCGGCCCCGGTAACGGCCGTGATCACGGAGCAATAGGCAGGCGCAAGCAATGACCAGCGGCAACCCAGGTTCCAGGCAACGCAGGCACCCAACCGGCCAGGCCGGCTGGCTGCTGACCGTCCTGCTCGCCCTCGCCGCACTTGCCCTGATGCTGATGCCCGTCACCTTCCTGCCGCCAGCCGGGACCCAAACCGCCCAAGCCGCGGAACCCATCGACACCGCAACCCTGCGCCTCATCGACGACCGCACCCGCATCACGCTGGCCGCCTTCCGGCTCAACCGCGTCACCAACACCTATCTCGGCACGGCGACGCTGACCAACACCGGCGCCGACGCACTCCCCGCGCCTTTATACCTGGTCGTGGCATCCGTTACCCCCGCCGGCGCCTCGGTCGTCGGCGCCCACGGCCTCACCACCGACGGCAAGCCCTACTTCGACCTCACCGCCTTGATCCCGGGCGGCACCCTGGCACCCGCCGCGGTTGCCAAGTCACTCACCCTCCAGATGAAGAGCCCGACGGCCGCGCCGATCCAACTCGGACTGCACATCTATGCCCGGGCCCCGCCCGTCAACCGTCCGCCCACCGCCAACGCCGGCCCCGACCAGACCGCCCCCGTCGGCCGCGCCATCACCCTCGACGGCAGCGGCTCCACCGACCCGGAAGGCCGCCTGCTCCGATTCAACTGGTCCTTCCTGTCCCGGCCCACCGGGAGCACCGCCGTCCTCTCCGGCCCGACCCTGGTCAACCCCAGCTTCAGCATCGACCGCTTCGGCGACTACCAGATCCAACTCATCGTCAACGACGGCACCACCGACAGCGCCCCCGCCACCGTCGCCATCACCACGCAGAACACCGCACCGGTCGCGAACGCCGGCCCCGATCAGAGCGGCTTCGTCGGCGACCCGATCCACCTGAGCGGCAGCGCCTCGACCGACGTGGACGGCGACCCGCTGACCTACCTCTGGTCACTGGTCAACCGCCCGGCCGACAGCATGGCCGCACTCTCCGACACCAGCGCCGTCGCCCCCAGCTTTGCCCTGGACTGGCCCGGCACCTATGTCGCCCAACTCATCGTCAACGACGGAGCCCTGGACAGCGCCCCCGACACCGTCGCCGTCAGCACCGAGAACTCCCGCCCGGTCGCCAACGCCGGCCCCGACCGATCCGCCTGGGTCGGTGACACCCTCATCCTCGACGGCACCGGGTCCACCGACGCCGACCAGGACCAACTCACCTACGCCTGGTCGCTGCTCAGCCGACCCGCCGGCAGCAGTACGGCCCTGACTGACGCCGCGACCGCCAGCCCGCACCTGACCATCGACCGGCGCGGCAGCTACGTCGCCCAACTCCAGGTCAACGACGGCCACCTGGACAGCGCCCCGGACACCGCCACCGTCACCACCGGCAACGTCCGCCCCGTGGCCGACGCCGGACAGGACCAGACCGCGACGGTCGGGGCCGCCATCACCCTCGACGGCACGGGCTCCAGCGACGCCGACGGCGATCCGCTCGGCTACCAATGGTCGCTGCTCAGCATCCCCAGCGGCAGCGCGGCCAGCCTCGCCGACCCGGCCACCGAGGCGCCCGGCTTTATCGCCGACCTCACGGGGCTCTATGTCGCCCAACTCGTCGTCAGCGACGGCGACCTGACCAGCGACCCGGACACCTCCACCGTCGAGGTCCTGGTCCCCAACCGCGCACCGCGCATCATCTCCGTACCCACGACCGCGGCCACCGTCGGGCAGGCGTATCGCTACGACGGCGACGCCACCGACCCCGACGGCGGCGATACCCTCACCTGGTCGCTCGACACCGCCCCGGCCGGTGCGGCCATCGATCCCGGGACCGGTCTGATTCAGTGGACGCCAACGTCGGCGCAGACGGGCGATCACCCGGTCAGGGTCCGCGTGCGGGACCAGGGCGGGCTCTTCGATGTCCAGTCGTTCACGGTCAGCGTGGCCGCGCCGCCGCCGCCCAACCATGCGCCGGTAATCACCTCGACCCCCGTGACCGGCGCGACCGCCGGCCACCTCTATGCCTACGACCTGGACGCCACCGATCCGGATACGGGCGACGTGCTCACCTACAGCCTGCCCGCCGCGCCCACGGGCATGACCATCGACCCCGCCACGGGCCTGATCGGCTGGACCCCGACTGCCGGGCAGATCGGCGACCACCCGGTCACCGTGCGGGCAACGGACCAGGGTGGACTCTTTGCGAATCAGGACTACACCCTGACCGTAGTCAGCGACAACCAGGCCCCGGTGGCGATGGACGATGCCTACACCATGCAGCAGGGCGAGACTCTGGTCATTGCCGGCCTCGCCGCGCCCGCCGCCGTCGCCGGCCATCTGGCACAAGCCGAACCAGCCGCCGCGGCCCACGCCGCCGCGAGCTACGGCAAGCTCCCGCTCGCCTTCGAGGCCAACACCGGCCAGACCGACCCGCGCGTCCGGTTCCTCTCCCGCGGTCAGGGTTACACCCTGTTCGTCACCGACGATGAGGCCGTGCTCGCCCTGAGCCCGCCGCGGGCGAAGAGCGGCCCACGTACTTCGTTCCAGTCAGCCGCGCCCGATCCCGCAGACCGTCGTCCCGGCCAGGATGCCGGGACCCAGGCCAGGGAAGGCAACCCCTCAGCCGGATTGATCGCGCAGGACCAAGCGCAAGGCCCAACCAGCTCAACCCTGCCCGGCCAGGACGGGCAGCCGGCACAGCCGCGCGTCCTGCGCCTCAAGCTCCTGGGCGCCAACGCCGCCCCGCGGGCGACCGGTCTCGACCCCCTGCCGGGCCGAAGCAACTACTTCATCGGCAACGACCCGAGCGCCTGGCGCGCCGGCGTGCCCACCTACGGCAAGGTCGCCCTCGATGCCGTCTATCCCGGCATCGGACTGGTCTATTACGGCAACCAGCGCCAACTGGAATACGACTTCGTCGTCGCCCCCGGTGCCGATCCCGGCCAGATCCGCCTCGCCGTCGAAGGCGCCGACAAGGTTGGCATCGACGAGTCGGGCAATCTCGTGCTCAGCACACCGGACGGCGAGATTCGCCAGCACAAGCCGGCCGTTTACCAGGAGATCGACGGGGAGCGGCGGGCCTTGGACGGGCGCTATGTGCTGCTGGCGCCTGAAACTGTTGGATGGGCGCTGCCTGCCGCAGAACTTGCGTCCGAAGCCACGGTGGGTGGTACCCCTGCTACCGGCGATTCCGCCGCCACTCAGCCGCTGCCAACTGCCTTTGTCGGCTTTGAGGTGGCGAAGTATGACCGCGCTCAGCCGCTCATCATCGATCCGGTGCTGGAATACTCGACATATATTGGAGGTTCGGAAAGCGAATGGGGCGGCGCCATCGCTGTGGACCAAGCAGGCTGCGCGCATATCGGCGGCTATACCTACTCTGTGAATTTCCCGGTTACGGCAGACGCTAGCCAGGTGACGCTTGGTGGGAATAGAGACGCATTTCTCGTGAAACTCAGCCCCGACGGCACGACCATTGTTTATTCGACGTATTTCGGTGGCAGGGGTGCCGACGCAATTCACGCTATTGCAATAGACAACGGAGGAGGTGTTTATATTGCTGGCCATGCAGGCTCAGCAGACTTCCCGGTAACGAGCGGGGCGTTTGACACCACCTACAACGGCGGCAGCGCAGACGCGTTCATCGCAAAACTGGATGATGGAATGCATTTTGTCTATTCGACCTTCTTAGGAAGCAGCAGTATCGATGTTGTCCATTCCATTGCCGTTGACGCCGTCGGAAATGCGTACGCGACTGGCGACACATTTAGCGGCGATTTCCCGGTAACCGCTGGAACTGCGCAGACGGTTTTCGGCGGTGGCGAAAGGGACGCGTTTGCTGCCAAATTGAACGCGGCGGGGTCTTCTTTAATCTTTTCAACATTCTTAGGGGGCTCCGGATTCGAGGAAGGCGCTGCCGTTGCAATCGATGCTGCTGATCGGATCTTCGTATCCGGAGTTACAGCGTCGACTAATTTTCCTACTGTGAACCCAACACAAGTTTCGCTTGCGGGAGGTTCCGCCGGTTGGGATGCTTTCCTGACGGTATTGAATGCTGAAGGGTCAGCATTCGTTTTCTCCACTTACCTCGGCGGAAGCGCAAACGACGTTTCATACGGTCTAGCCGTAGACAGATTCGGTCAGGCGTATTTGACAGGTTTCACTGCATCGACTGATTTTCCACTACGTTCCCCGCTTCAGGCGCGATTTGGCGGGGGCAGTGGCGGGCGGATTTCTGGCGATTCATTCCTGGCGAAGTTGGATATTGACCGCTCAGAACTGATCTATGCGACGTACCTTGGAGGAAGCGGCGATGACGTGGGCTGGGGAGTCGCAGTCGATCCTTTGGACAACGTATATATCAAAGGAGGCACATCGTCCAGCGACTTCCCTGTTATTAATCCGCTTCAATCCAGATTTGGTGGAGGCGGGGGGGCAGATCCCTGGGGCGGTCCCGGAGGCGATCAATTTTTTGTTCGCGTCAATATGAATGATAATCGGCTCGCGTTCTCTACCTATCTAGGCGGAACCGGTCTTGATTTTCACTATTGCTGCACACCAATAGCACTTGATCATTGCGCCGATGCGTATGTAGTGGGGGTGACACAATCGGGGGATTTTCCAGTGCGTTCTGCCTTCCAGGAAAACCTGAAAGGCGGTGAGGACGCGTTCGCTTCCAAGATTCTTTTTGAAGACATCACCGACCTCGCCATCGCCAAGACCGACACCCCCGACCCGGTCATCGCCGGTAACGAACTGCGCTACACCCTGACGGTGAGCAACTTGTGCAAAAAGGCGGCAACGGGCGTCACCCTGGCCGATACGCTCCCGCCGCAGATCACCCTGGTTTCCGCGACGCCGACTCAGGGTTCCTGCGCCCAAGCGGCGGGCAAGCTGACCTGCGACCTGGGCGGGATCGCCGGGCTCGCGAGCGCCGAGGTCACCCTGGTCGCCACCGTCAACGCGGGTACGCAGGGTGCATTCACCAACCAGGCGAGCGTCGCCGCCGACCAGGACGACCCCGACCCGCGCAACAACAGCGCCACGGCCACCACGAATGCCGACGCCGTGGGCGGTGTGCTGCTGAACGACTCCGACCCCGACGGCGACCCCATCACCGCCATCCAGGTCGCCGGCCCGGCCCATGGCACCCTGACCCTCAAGCCCAACGGCACCTTCACCTATAGCCCCGCCGCCGACTTCCGCGGCAGCGACACCTTCACCTACAAGGCCAACGACGGCGCGCTCGACTCCAACATCGCCACCGTCACCATCACCGTGCAGGCAGTGAATCACCCGCCGCATATCACCTCCGCCCCGGTTATCGTCGCCACGGTGGACAGGTCCTACCGTTACGACGTAGAGGCCACCGATCCCGATGCGGCCGATCTGCTGACCTATAGCCTGACCACCGCCCCGGCAGGTATGACCATCGACCCTGCCACGGGCCTGATCGCCTGGACCCCCGCGGCAGGTCAGCAAGGCGACAAACCTGTCGTCGTCCGCGTTCAGGACCAAGCGGGACTCTTCGGTTCTCAGGCATTCATGGTCAGCGTAGCCGTGCCGCCACCACCGCCCAACCGGCCGCCGGTCATCACGTCCAGCCCCGTGACCGGCGCGACCGCCGGCCAGGCTTACACCTACCACGTCGAAGCGACCGATCCTGATGCGGGCGATGTGCTGAGCTACGCGCTGGTCACATTCCCCGCTGGGATGTCGATCGACTCGGTTACGGGCGTGATTCAATGGACAGCGACCGAGGCGCAAGTCGGGTCGCACGCGGTGGCGATCCGCGTCGAAGATCAGGAAGGGCTCGCGGCAACCCAGGAATTCACCATCGATGTTGGGCCGCCGAACCATGCGCCAACAATCTCTGTCATCGACATTGCGCCGCAATGGACTCAACTTACGCCTCCCGGGACCCTACCTCCGCCACGGGGGTTGGCGGGTGCCAATCCATATGACGCGGTAAATGATCGCTTGATTCTTTTTGGGGGCGGTCAAGGCAGTGGCAAGAGCCACCTGAATGATGTATGGGTGCTGTCTAACGCAAGTGGTACGTCAGGATCGCCACAGTGGCAAAAGCTGATACCAGACGGGATTGCCCCGACGGCAAGAGTTGAACACTCCGTTGTATATGACCCAACAGCCAATCGCCTGATTGTACATGGAGGATGCGGCGGCGAATGCCTTCCGATTTTCGGCGATACCTGGGTCTTGACAAACGCGAACGGAATCGGCGGCGTTCCTCAGTGGACTCAACTACCGTCTGCAGGGGTATTTGCGGGGCATATTGCTGCGTATGATCCTGGCAGCAACCGTATGATTGTCTTCGGTGGGCATGACGCAACTCGGGACACCAGCGAGGTGCGTATTCTTATCGACGCAAACGGCATCGGCTCTCCGCAATGGATTACGCTTTCTCCCGCTGGGACGCCGCCGCCGTCTCGTAGTGAGGTCCCTAGCGGGATCTATGACCCGATATCAAATCGGCTGATCATATTCGGTGGTCGCACGACTAGACTGCAACGGTATAATGATGTATGGGTACTGAGCAATGCTAATGGTCTAGGGGGTACGTCGACCTGGACGCAGCTATTGCCGACCAATACCCCTCCCACGCCGCGCGATGCGCACTCCCTCATCTACGACGCAAACACCAACCGTATTGTCGTGTTTGGCGGTTACACATATAATGGTACGTCGTACCTTTACACTGATGAGACTTGGGCTCTAACCAATGCAAACGGAATGGGCGGCGCGCCGGAATGGATCAAGCTCGATAAGTCCGCTATTCGTCCTCCCGGACGTAGCGCGCAGTCTGTAGGTTATAACGCGGCAAGCAATCGAATGGTGGTGTCTTCCGGCGGAATTAGTAACTCCCCGTTCAATGACGTGTGGGTCCTTTCAAATGCCTCCGGCGTCTGTACCGCCGCCCAGACGTGTAAGTTCTCTGTCACGGCAAGCGACCCGGATGCAGGCGACACGCTGACCTATTCTCTCGCCACGGCGCCGGCCAGTATGGCCATCGATCCGGCGAGCGGGACGATCGACTGGACACCGACACCGGCAGACACAGGTGAACATCCGGTGACCGCGCGGGTAATCGACTCCGGCGGGCTGTCCGCGACTTGGACCTTTACTGCCACGGTGGCGCCGGTGGCGGTGCCGAATGTGGTGGGGTTGGCGCCCGAGTGGGCGGAGTCATTCATTACCGCGGCGGATCTTACGGTCGGTACTAAGACCAGCCTCGGTGGTGCGATTACGCTTAACTTCGACAGTTTGCCGAGTCGACAGGGCTGGGTCTACGAGGCGCGCAACAATCCGGCTCCGGAAGAACGTGTGTTCTCACTCGTGGGTGAGACCTTGCTTCAAGATTCCATTGGAATCGGATTTCAAGACCAAGGTCATAATGATTATAGAATATTAGGCGTTGCGGCGCAGCGCCTGCCCATTGACATACGCGTGCGTTCGCGCGTGGTAGCTCAAGAGATGAGCTACCCATTCGGATTCTTTTTCGGTGTGTTCACCGACACCGAGCGTTATGCTCCGGGCTTCGGAACAAGTCAGGTAATGGATGTACATGGTGCGACAGTCACGTTCGACAACACGCAGTTCCACGACTACAAATTGGATGTCTTGCCGGGGCAAGGGTATCATTTGTTCGCTGATGGATTGCTTGTGCAAAGCGGAAAACCGCGGCCGACGCACATCGACGCCGGGTACACCACAAACAGGCTTGCGATTGGAGATGGCACCGGAGAAACTAACGCCCGCGCCGAAATCACGGCCTTTTCCTTCACCCAAGCCCGCGTCGTAGGTCAGAACCCGCCAGCCGGCACCCTGGTCCCCAACAAGACCGCGATCGACCTCACCATCGTCGAAGGCCCGGCCACCGAGACGGTACCCAACCTCATCCGCTTCACCCAGGCCCAGGCGAGCGCGGCGATCCTCGCCGCCAATCTGACCGTCGGTGCAGTCAGCACCGCACCAAGCAACACGATCCCGGCCGGTCAGGTGAGCGACCAGTCGCCGCTGCCGAACATCCATGTGCCGAAGGACACCCCGGTCAACCTCGTGATCTCGACCGGCCCGGCCAATGGCAGTCAGGTCCCGCCAGTCATCATCTCGACGGCGGTGCTCGTGGCCAACGTGGACCAGCCCTATGTCTATCAGGTCACGGCAACGGACGCGAACGCGGGTGACACCCTGACCTACGCGCTACCCAAGGCCCCAACCGGGATGACGGTCGACCCCACGACCGGCCTGATCAACTGGACCCCGACGGGCGACCAGATCGCAAGTCATAGCGTGACCGTCCGGGTGACAGACCAAACCGGCCTCTTCGCTGAGCAGAACTTTACCATCGTAGTATCCCCAGCGCCTGGTCCGGGCCCAACCATCACCTCGTCGCCGCCCACCGTGGCGCTTGTCGGCCAGCTTTACACCTATGATGTCAACGCGACTGACAACGGTTCATGCACCGTTACGAGCCAGGTTCGTAACGGCAGCTTTGAGGAGAGCGCGACCGGGCTTCCTGCAACGCTTTACAACGGTTCGACGGATATAACGAACTGGACTGTCGGGGGTGTAACCATCGATCATGTGGCCGCGGTGACGTTCAACGCTTCTCAGGGTGCGTTCTCCATCGACCTAGAAGGTAGCAATCGAGCACCTTATACAGGATCGATTTTCCAGTATATTGAAACGTGCCCGGGGCGTTCCTATCGGGTTCGGTTCGACCTTTCCGGCAACCCCGCGTCGCTCCCGCTTCTCAAGCGCGGCCAGGTATCGGCGGGCGCCAATTCACGTGTCTTTGAATACCATATTGGCTCAATAGGGCCAACGTGGGGCGCCACCATCAACTATACGTTGACGGAATTCTTGTTCACCGCCACCAGCGACCAGACGAAATTGGAGTTCAGTAGTCTGGGCACAACGGGTTATGGTCCGGTTATCGACAATGTTCGCATTGAGGCAGTGACTTCACTTTCCTATACTCTTCCGACTGCACCCATCGGCATGACCATTGAGCCGGCGACTGGCCTGATTGAGTGGGTTCCCAGCGCAGATCAGGTCGGCGCCCAATCTGTGACCGTGCAGGTTGAGGATCAGGACGGACTGACCGCCCAGCAGTCCTTCACCATCACCGTCCGCGCCGAGAACCGCGCCCCGACCATCACCTCAATCCCGCCCGCCGCCCCCCAGGTCGGCCAACCTTACAGCTATGCCGTCCTCGCCACCGACCCCGACGGCGACCCCCTAACCTACGCGCTCCCATCCGCCCCCGCGGGCATGACCATCGATCCGGCCGCCGGTCTGATCCAGTGGACGCCGGCCGCCGATCAGGTCGGCAGCCATGCCGTCAGCGTACAGGCGTCGGACCCCTTCGGCGGCTCAGCGACCCAGGGCTTCAGCCTCACGGTGACGGTGCCGAACCGTGCGCCCAGCATCGACTCCCTGCCGCCCGGCGGGGCCACCGTCGGCGCGCTCTATGGCTATGCCGTGGCGGCGAGCGACCCCGACGGCGACAGCCTGACCTATGCGCTGACCGCTGCCCCGGCCGGCATGACGATCGACCCGGCCAGCGGCCTGATCCAGTGGACCCCGACCGCGGACCAGGTGGGCGACAACGCCGTGACGGTGCGCGTGGACGACGGCCACGGCGGCACCGCGACCCAGGGCTTCACCCTGACGGTGGCCCCGCAGCCAACCGTCAACCTGCCGCCGGTCATCGCGTCCAGCGCCAACACGGCGGCCAGGGCGCGGCAGCTTTACCGCTACCCGGTGACTGCCAACGACCCGAACGCGGGCGACGTGCTGACCTTCACGCTGGACTCGGCCCCCGCGGGTATGGTCATCGATCCGCCCAGCGGGATCATTCAGTGGATACCGACCGATGCCCAAGTCGGCGACCATCCGGTCACGGTTCGCGTGACCGACGACGGCGGCCTGTTCGACACCCAGGCGTTCACCCTGACGGTCGCCCTGGGCAACCGGGCGCCGGGCATCACCTCCGTGCCCGCCGCCGGGGCGACGGTCGGTCGGCTCTATGCCTATGCGGTCACGGCCAGCGACCCGGACGCGGGCGATACCCTGAGCTTCCACCTCGATACGGCGCCGACGGGCATGACCATCGACCCGGCGACCGGCCTGGTGCAGTGGACCCCGACCGCGGACCAGCTTGGCAGCCAGCCCGTCACCGTGCGGGTGCAGGACCAGTCAGGCGCCTGGGCGGGGCAGGGCTTCACGATCACGGTGCAGCCGGCGCCGGTGAACCATGCCCCGAGCATCACGTCCACGCCGGTGACGGCGGCCACCGTGGGCACGGCCTACGGCTATGACCTGAACGCCGCCGATCCGGACGCGGGCGATGTGCTGACCTATGCGCTCGACACGGCCCCCGCGGGCATGACCATTGAGGCCGCGACCGGTCTGATCCAGTGGACCCCGACCGCGGCCCAGGTGGGTGACCACGCGGTGACGGCCCGCGCCCAGGATCAGGGCGGACTCTTCGCGACCCAGGCGTTCAGCATCCGGGTGGCCGCGGCACCGCCGCCGCCCCCGGCGCTCGCCTCCATCCGGGTGACGCCCGGTGCCCCGCTGACCCTGACCGGGCAGGGCATGGACTTCGTGGCGACCGGCATCCTCGCCGACGGCACCAGCCAGGCCCTGGCCGGCACCGCTCTGTGGTCCAGCAGCGCCCCGGCCGTCGCCGGCATCGACGCCACCGGTTACGCGGTAACGGCCGCCGCCGGCACCACGACCATCAGCGCCCGTGTCGGCACCGTCAGCGGCAGCGCGACCCTGACCGTGCTGGCGCCCATACCCAACGGCAGCGACCCGGTGGCCACGATCACCGCCCCGACGGACGGCGCGACCGTCACCGAGCCGACCCCCGTGATCGGCACCGCCGCCGACCCGGAGATCCTCAAGTATGTGCTGGAGATCGCCCCGGTCGGCACCGCCGACTTCCAGACCATTGCCGAGGGCGCGGCCTCCGTCACCAACGCCGCCCTGGGGACGCTCGACCCGACGCTCTTGATCAACGACCTCTATACCCTGCGCCTGACCGTCTATGACCGCGGCGGCTTCTATGTGCAGACCACCAAGCAGGTGCAGGTGGCGCGCGAGCAGAAGGTGGGCAACTTCACCCTGGCCTTCCAGGATGTCAGCACCCCGATGGCCTGCATGCCGCTCACCGTCACCCGTGTCTATGACAGCCGCGACAAGGGCCGCGGTGACTTCGGCGTCGGCTGGCGCCTGGACGTGCAGACGCTGCGTCTGCGCGAGTCCGGCACCATGGGCGACGGCTGGGCCATCGACCTGGTCCAGAAACCCGGACCCTTCGGTATCCGCATCCCGACCTATGTCCTCTACGACACCGCCGCCCACAAGGTCAGCCTGACCCTGCCCGACGGTCAGGTGGAGGAGTTCGACCTGACGCCCACGCCGACCGAGAGTCAGTTCACCCCGATCGACACGCTCAGCCTGGCCTTCACCCCGCGCCCCGGCACCCTGGGGCGCCTGGAAGCGGTGGTGGCCGACAGTATCACCCCGAGCGGAAACACGGGGTCCGTTGACCTGATCGACTTCGAGGGTGAGACCCTGGACCCGCGCACCTATCGTTACACCACACCGGAGGGCAACGTCTATCTCATCGACAAGTTCGATGGCGTGCGGCAGGTGCAGTGCACCACCGGCCAGACCCTGACCTTCGGCCCGGACGGCATCCAGCACGCCGGCGGCAAGGCCGTTGCCTTCACCCGCGACGCCCAGGGGCGCATCACCGCCATCACCGACCCGGCGGGGAATGTCCACGTCTACAGCTATGACGCCAATGGGGACTTGCAGGCCCACACCGACCCCGAAGCCGGCGCCACCGGGTTCAAGTACGACTACCGCCATGGGCTTCTGGAGATCATCGACCCGCGCGGCGTGCGTGCCGTACGCAACGAGTACGACGCGGCCGGGCGGCTGATCGGCACCACCGATGCGGCGGGCCAGGCCGTCACCTTCGTCCATGACCTGGCGGCCCGCACCGAGACCGTCACCGACCGCCTGGGCCAGGTCACGCGCTACGCCTACGACTCGGCCGGCAATGTCCTGCGCGAGACCGATGCCCTGGGCCATGTCACCCAACACAGCTATGACGCCTACGGCAACGAATTGACCCGCACTGACCCGCTCGGGCGCGTCACGACCATGACCTACGACAGCCGCCGCAACCGGCTGACCGAGACCGATGCGCTGGGCCAGGTCACGGGCTACAGCTACACGGCGCTCAACGCCGTGCGCACCATCACCGACCCGCTGCGGCGTATCACGACCAACGCCTACGACAGCAACGGCAACCTGCTGAGCACGGTCGACCCCCTGAACGGGACGACCGCATACACCTATGACGGCGGCGCCATCATCCCCACCCGCGGGCTGCTGTTGGCGCGCACCGACGCCCTGCGGCAGGTCACGCACTACGGCTACGACGGCACCGGCAACCTGAGCCGCGAGACCGATGCACTCGGCAATGTCACCGACTACAGCTATGACGCCAACGGCAATCGTCTGACCGAGACCCGCACCCGCACCCTGCCGGGCGGCGGCAGCGAGACCCTGATCACCCGCCATGAGTACGACCGGCTCAATCGGCTGGTGCGGACCACCCACCCGGACGGCTCGACCAGCCGCACCGAATACAACGCCATCGGCAAGCAGGCCCGAACCCTCGACGCCCTGGGCCGCGAGACCCGCTACGAGTACGACGATGCCGGGCGCCTGACCCGGACCATCTATCCGGACGGCGCGACCGAGTCCTCTGCCTACGACGCCGAGGGGCGGCGCCTGACCAGCACCGACCGGGCCGGACGGGTGACCGGCTTTGTCTATGACGCGCTCGGACGCCTGGTGCAGACCACCTACCCGGACGGGACCACCACCGGCACCAGTTACGACGCGGCGGGGCAGGTCCTGAGCACCACCGATGCCCTGGGCCATGTCACGACCTACGAATACGACCTGGCTGGGCGCCGGACTAAGGTCATCGACGCACTCGGTCACGAGACCCGGTTCGCCTACGATGCCGCCGGCAACCAGACCGACATCACGGACGCGAATGGGCATCAGGTCCGGTTCGAGTACGACGCCGGCAACCGGCGGGTGCGGACCCTCTATCCGGACGCCACCCTGGACCAGGTGGGCTATGACGCGCTCGGCCGCCAGATCAGCAAGACCGACCAGGCGGGCCTTACCACCGAGTATCACTACGATGCACTCGGCCGGCTGGCGGGCGTGACCGACGCGCTCGGTCAGGACACCACCTACGCCTATGACGCCCAAGGCAACCAGATCAGCCAGACCGACGCCAACGGCCACACCACCGCCTTCGGCTATGACCGCATGGGCCGGCGTGTGACCCGCACCCTGCCGCTCGGCATGACCGAGACCATGACCTATGACGCCGCTGGCAACTTGAAGACCAAGACCGATTTTAACGGCCGCACCACCAGCTTCGTCTATGACGCCCTGAACCGGCTGACCGAGAAGCGCCCCGACCCGGCGACCGGCGAGCCCGTCGTCCGCTTCACCTTCACCGCGAGCGGCCAGCGGGCGAGCATGGAGGACGCCAGCGGCACCACGACCTACAGCTACGACGACCGCGACCGCCTGGCCGATAAGGCGACGCCCGCGGGGACTCTGAGCTACAGCTACGACGAGGCGGGCAACCTGCTGTCCATCCAGTCCGGGCACGCGGGCGGGGCGTCCATGACCTACGCCTACGATGCGCTCAACCGGCTGGCGAGTGTCACCGACGCCAATGGCGGTGTGACGACCTATGCCTATGATCTCGTCGGCAACCTGGCGGCCTATGCCTATCCCAACGGGGTCGAGCACCGCTACAGCTACAACGATCTCAACCGCCTGACCGACCTCGCGCTCGTTCGGGGTGGGACGACCATCGCGAGCTACGCCTACACCCTCGGCGCGACCGGCAACCGCCAATCCGTCAGGGAACTGAGCGGCCGGCGTGCCGCCTATGGCTACGACGATCTCTATCGTCTCACCAGCGAGACCGTCACCAGCGATCCGGCCGGCGTCAACGGCACCGTCGGCTACGACTACGACCCGGTCGGCAACCGCCTGGAGCGCACCTCCACCCTGGCGCCCATCCCGGCCCAGACCTTCAGCTACGACGCCAACGACCGGATCGGTGTCGAGTCCTACGACGACAATGGCAACACCAAGGTCACCACCGAGGGGCGGAACTTCGGCTATGACACCGACAACCGGCTGGTCAGCGCGGATGGCGGTATCAGTTTCGTCTATGACGGGGACGGGAACCGGGTTGCCCGGACCGTTGGCGGTGTGACGACCGGGTTCCTGGTCGATACCCTGAACCCCACCGGCTACTCGCAGGTGTTGGAGGAAATCGAGGGCGGGGCTGTCGTGAGGCGGTATACCTATGGGTTGGATCTGGTCAGCCAGGAGCAGTCATCCGGCGTTAGCTTCTATGGGTATGATGGGCATGGGAGTGTGAGGGTGCTGACTGACCCGGTGGGGGTGGTGACGGATTCTTATCGGTATGATGCGTTTGGGAATTTGACTGGTCAGGACGGAGTGGCGAAGAATGTCTACTTGTATGTGGGTGAGCAGATGGATAGCAACATCGACGCCTATCTTCTGAGGACGAGATACATGAGTCCAGATCTGGGACGTTTCATAACCTCAGACGCTTTCCAAGCATCACCGTTCGATCCAAGCGGCACCCATAAGTACCTTTATGGTAAGAATGATCCTGTTGACCGAATCGACCCAAGCGGAAAGTACTCGCTCACTGGGCTTTTAATAGAGGTTGAGGTCAGTAATATTCTGTCTCGACTAGCTTTTACTCATATTGCTTTTCCGCTAATTGCGAAAGGGGTACTGGATGGATGTTATCGACCAGCATTCGATGCACGCAATGGTGCGATTGAGGTTGTTTCAGTCGCAGAAGACGCTAATGTTGTAAACGCGGCAATAGATATCTATAATCAAGCTGGCCAGATGATCGCGGTTTGCGGAGATCTACTAAAGCTGGCAAAGTCTATGACAGATCTTGGCCGCGCAGTTCAGACTCTAAGCAAACTATTGAAACCCGTATCTGGCTCTGCTGGGCCAGTCGTCATTCTTGGCGTTACTTACCAATTGGAGGTTGCTGTTTTCAAGCTTCAGGCAAGGGCAAATTCCGTTGAGTCTTCCTTGAACAGCCTCGCTGCGGATGTCGGGGTACGGGGTGCTGCGGCAGTGCGAGATTCAAAGAAAGACACTGCTTTACAAGGTACCATAAAAGAGCTCTTCGATTTCGCAGCGGGAATAGCGGCTAAACTGTAGATCAACAAGCCGGACGGGGTATCCGAGCCGGACGGGGTACCGAGCCGGACGGGGTATGCCAAGCCGGACGGGGTTTGCCCCATCAACCGCGGCGGGACGGGGCATTCGCCCCGTCCCGAACGTTTGATCCGTGGCCGACCGTTGATTGGAACCGGCAGGTTCGGAGAAAACGTTTCGGACGGGGCGAATGCCCCGTCCGGCC
>Ga0247839_1003573_pt1 | contig 21250 bp, 17 predicted proteins | sample LaCruzMarch2015__6_FD_192405 | JGI IMG/M metagenome (GOLD analysis project Ga0247839, IMG submission 192405) | Freshwater microbial communities from meromictic Lake La Cruz, Castile-La Mancha, Spain - LaCruzMarch2015_16m | ecosystem: Environmental > Aquatic > Freshwater > Lake | place: Spain... | reverse complement strand
CGCAGACGGCGCGGCAATTCGGGATCGGTGTGCTGAACCAGGGCCTGGTGCTCAACCCCGAATTGCGCGAGGTCGTGTTCCTGGACACGGCCGATTTTCGCCTCTACAACAATGCCTTCATTCTGCGCAAGCGGACCCTCTACGAGCACGGCTTTCGCGTGGGTGACCCGGAGATCGTCCTCAAATTCCGTCACCCCGACCTGCAAACGGCGGCCGCCTTGGACGTGCGGCCGCGGATCGCCGGCAACTACCGCATCAAGTTCAAGGCCGAGGCCCTGCCGTTGCGCGATCAGGTAGGCGGGTACCGGGTGCTGTATTCGCACAATGCGCAGTTTCCCTTGAGTCAGGCACCCGAGGGCGACCGCACCGCGATGGGGACCCTGGTGCAGGTGTTCCCCCCCTTGGCGCTCCTGCAGGCGTCCGCTGCCGACCGGGTCGAACTGGTGAACCGGACCATCGTCGAGGAGGTCTTGCAGGACCTGGGCACACTGGATTTCGGCAAGGGGGTGACGGCTGTGTCGAACATTGCCGTCTGGCGTGAGCGCGGCGATCATCATACCCTGTGCGGCGAGTTCGCATTTCAGGCCAAGTTCAAGCGCCGGGACGACTTGCACGAGAAGGCGGTCGAACGCTGCCGGCAGTTCTTCATTGCCTTGCAGCAGGCCGGACGGAACTGGCTGGCGCTCGGCACGACCAAGACCGGGCTGGTTTATCGGCTCAAGGGCAATCCGCCCCAGAGCCATGAGTGAGGTCGCCGGTCCGCACAGCGGACCCTACGGCCCCGCGCCCGTAGGGTCCGCTGTGCGGACCAGCGGCCTCGCACTCGTTACTTACCCCCGGGGAGCGTGCGGACCAGGGGATCGGCATCCGGCAGCGCACCCAGGACCGGTACCCCCAGGTAGCGTGCGATTTGCCGTTCGGACTTGAATGACGGGTCGGCCAGCTCGAAAACGGCAATCAGTGCCAGCACGCCCAGGGACGAAAGGAGCAGCACGCCGGCTGCCGGCCGCCGCCGCTCGGCGCTCCACAGTGAGCGCTCGCCGACCACGACGATGGCGCCCGTCGGCTGGAACTCGGGCGGCGCCGCGGCCAGGCCCGACCTGGCGCGGGTGGCGCCGTCGGCGATCCTTTTCATGAGCCGGTCGCTATAAAACGCGACGAGCAGGCGTCCGAGCGCCAGGTCCCTCCCGGTATAGCTCAACCGCAACCCGGAGTCGCCCGTCGTGGACAGGGACAGGGCGCGGCCTGCCACGCGCCGCAACTCGTCGTCATCCACCGGCAGGCGGTCGTCGAATTGGCGCCCCAGGGTCTTTTGCAACTGCGTCAACGCGACCGCGTCCAGCAACAGGAGGTCCGGTTCCGTGACCACCTTGTTCAACTTGATGGTGGCGATTGGACTAGTGGACGCGGCGAGCGGGAGGTCTGCGGAATAGGGCGCGAAATCCTGCGACACGCGGTAGGTCACACCGGCGATGGCCGCCACGATCAGGTAGAGGGCGAGCGGCAGCAGTGCCAGCAGTGCCCACTGCTTGTGACTGCGCAGTGCCGTGCCGTAGCGTTTGAGGAAAAAGCCCATCGTGGTACTCCGATCCGCGTGTCTGCGGCTATCCCCGGGCCGCTGGTTGCCAGTGGTTGGCGACGGCGCCGAGGATATTCGCGCCAGCGGACTCCATGATCTTTTGTGCCTTTCTGACCTGTTGCCTGGGGGTCGCCGCGGTCAGTATCACCAGCACGACGCCATCGGCGATGCCCGCCAGCATCACCGGGTCCAGCATGATGCGGTTGGTCGGAAACACGGCCGCGCTGTCGATCACCACCAGGTCATAGGCGTCCCTGGCCTGCCTGATCAGGCGTGCTGGGCTCGTGAGCGCCGGGCCATGGCGCCGGGACTGATCGGCAAAGTCGCTTGGCGCGGTCAGGATGTCCAGCGAATCCTCGCCGGACTGACAGACCAGATCGCGCAGGTCGGCCTCGCCGATCTGCTGCGTGGTGTGGGTTTGCGCAAGACCGAAAAACCGGTGCAGCGCCGGTTGATACCAATTCAGATCGAGGGCGGCCACGCGATATCGCCCGCTCTGCGCGGCGGCTGCCGCAAGCGCCGCCGCAAACAGACTCTTGCCTTCTCCCCGCGCGGCGCTCGTGACCAAGAGCGTGGCAGGCGTCTTGTGGTTCAAGGCATATTCGGTCGCGCTCAATATCCGTTTGACCTCGGCGATTTGTTCCAGGGTTTGTCGGCGCCTTTGTTCGTTGTGTGTCATGGGAATCGCTATTAGGGCGCGGCAAGCCCACGGATGGCCAGGATGTAGTGACGGGCGACGGCACGCAGCGCGTCCAGGCCGGCGTCGTCCAGGGGCGGGTCGGCCAGTTCGAGGTGGCCGATCCGCAGGTCCTCCAGGGTACCGTCGAGCCAGGCGCGGGCCTCGGCCGCGGCCTGCGCGTCGCGCGGGTCTTCCAGGGCCTGTTCCAGGGCCAGGAGGTAACGGAAGTCGTCGATCGATTCACGCAAGCGCTCGGCGTCCAGGGTGGGCAGGAGCCTGCCGGCCGTGGCCGTGGGCAGGGCGGCCACCAGGTCGTCTTCGCGGCCGTCCAGCGGATAATACAGGTCACCGTGGGTGGAGTTGAAGGCGAATTGGTAGAAGCCGGCGCGGCAGCCCAGGCTGCGCAGCAGGAATTGGTAGATCCCGCGCGCATAGCGTCCGCCCAGGTTGTAGGTGCCGCAGTCGTGGCCCTGATCGAGGATGGCCTGCAGCGCGGCGGCGCTGTGGTGTGACAGATAGACCTGATCGACATGGGCGCCCAGTGCGGCCTTGGGTTCGGTCGTGCTGGTGAAGCTGGTGAAGACCGAGGTCTTGGACCCGGCGGTGCGGATGGCGTCCGCGAAGGCGATGACCTGGGGGATTCCGGCCTCGCCCGGTTCGTCGCCCACCGTGTAGACCGGTTCCGCCCAGCCGCGGGCGGCGACATGGGCGCGCACGGCGCCCAGGACCTCCGCCAGCACCATCGCGTAGGGCTTGCCGTAGCGGCTTTGGGTGTCCGTGACGGCATAGCCCTCGAAGCCGAGCCCACCACTGGGGGCCAGCCCGCCATAGCTGAGCGGGGCAAAGGGGAAGGCGCCGGCCGCCGCGCCCATCACCGAGTCGAAGCGGCTGAAGTCGAGCAGCAGGCCCCCGGCGCCAGAGCCGCTGACGGCCGGACCGCCGCGCCCGCCGCTGAAGGAGGTCATGGCGTGGTCCTGGGCCAGTTGCAGGGACGGGCCCAGGTCTGCGACGGCGCGGGCGTCCACCGCGCCCGGGAAGGCGCTGGACGGGTAGTTGGGCAGGGCGCCCAGCCAACCGAAGGGGATGTCGGCCGGTGGCAGGACGAAGGGCGCGACCCGCGCGATGACCGGCAGGGTCACCTGGCTGCCGTTGGCAAAGCCCAACAGCAGGCTGCCTTGGATCTCCGTCTCCTGGGCGTCTGCCGGTGCCTCGACCACGAACCAGAGGCGCCGGGACTGATTGGCCGGCAGTTCCAGCGGCAGTGCCAGGTCGTCCAGCAGGTGGGGCAGCGCCGTGTAGCGCACCCCGCCGGGGGCGGTGCGGCGGAACTTGCTCCGCACGCTCAGCGACTGGGTGGCGAGCCCCGGCAGGGTCAGCTCGGCCCGGGTCAGGGTGAGGTTCGTCTTGGCGTAGAGACCGACCGTCAGGGGCTCGAACTCGCCGCGGGCGAGATCGAGCGCCAGGGTGTCGACCAGTTCCGGGCTCTGCGGGATGTCGGTGGCCTGGAGGTCCTGGTCGAAGTGGCGCTGGAACACCAGGAGGCCGGGGGCCGACTCCGGGCCCGGCACCGGGTGCGGGGCGGTCGCGGGCAGGGTCTGGACATACTCGGTGTTGAAGTGTGCCTGCAGCCGCTCCCACAGCTCTGCCACGAAGGCTTGGCCCTGGGCCTCTTGGGCGGCGGGCCAGATCAGCAGGGCGGACAGGGTGTTGGCATAGGTGAAAGAGGACCCGGCGGCGAAACCCAGGTTGAGTTGGCCGTCGGCGACCTCGACCGTGAACTCCACGGGTTGGTAGCGCGTCGGGATATAGCGCTGCCAGGCGTCGTCGCCGGGCAGGTCCTGCGTGGCGGCGTTGGCGAAGATGCGCGCCCACAGGTTGTCCGCGCTCATGACGTGCTGATACTTGACGGCGCCCTCGGCGGAGACCGAGCGCCAGTCATAGTTCTGCACATACTCCCAGTAACCGGGGTCCTCCAGCATCAGCCAGACGTGATAGCGCCCGTTGGGCAGGTCGACGGCGAGCTCCCCGGATGGAATCGAGATCCAGTCGCGCAGCAGGTCGTCGGGGTGCCGACGGTCCTCGGCGCGCAATGCCGCCGGGGCATTGCGCAGCCCGAAGCCGTATTCGGGTCGATAGCCGGACGCCGTGGTCAGGGCGGTGAACCCGAACATCACGGGGCTGGTGTCGGTCCCCGGGTCGAGCTTGATGAGACGGGCGAAGTCGCGCTGGTAGGGCGGCTCCAGGGTCAGCCTCACGTCTTGGACGAAGACCTGCCCGGGCTCCAGCACGTCCACGAAGAGCCGGGTGATCGCGGTGACATCCAGGCGGCGGCGCTGTTTGATGACCGACTTCTCGCCGACGAAGACCTGGAGCGGGATGCGGATGACCTGCTCGCCGGGGACGAACTCGGTGTACCAGTTCACCCGCGACCAGTAGTCCGTGGTCTGGCGGTCGCGGATCTCGACGATGCCCTTGAGCGTGCTCGCGCCCGGGTTGGTGAGACGGATCTCCAGATAGTCATAGCCGCTCCAGTCGGACGCTCCCCCGACCTCGGGGGTCAGGTCCAGATAGCGGGCGGCGTCGCCGACCGGGGCCAGGGCGGCGAAGGCGGCCAGGGTGAGGGGGGCGGCGGCGCGCGGCGGGGCCAGGCTTGCCGGGTCGATCCCGGCGAGGCGTTGGCACAGGCGGGTCGCGGCCATCCCCGGGTCGCCGCAATAGCCTTGAAGCACGCGATCCGCGACCGTGACCGGGGGCAGAAAGCCCAGTGCGTCGCCGGTGGGTCCGAGCAGCGCCCCCCCGTCGGGGTCGCTCGCGCAGGGCTCCAGGGTCTGGAGCCGCACATCGTCGACCCACAGGTAGCCGGGGCCGTAGATAAAGAAATAGAGCGTGACGCTGCGCGTCTGCGTGAGGGTGAAGACCTGCTGCGCGACGCTCCAGTCGCGGTCGCCGGAGACCAGCTTGAGCGACAGGTCGGAGGCGCCCACGCCGGTCAGATAGAGCAGGCTGGTCTGGTTGTACTCGCCGGGCTTGAGATCCCAGGAGGCGACCCGCGCGCTCAGCCGGTAGCGCCCGGGCGGCAGTGTCAGGGTCTGACGGATGGCGGCCTTGTTGGTGCCCAGGCCCTGCAGGCGTGCCGCGTGCTGCCCTTCGAGTGCCAGGGTGTCCTGGTCCAGTTGCGAGGCCCCGCTCCAGATGCCGTAGGTCCAACCAGGGATCTGGCCCGCGGTGTTGCCGACCTGCTCGAATCCGCCGTTCGTGATCAGATTGGGTCCGGCGCTGCCGAGCGTGCGCAGCGGCAGGTCGACGAGCGTCTGCTCGCCCAGGCCATTGACCACGGTAAAGCGCAGCGTCGTGGTGCCGCAGGCCTCGCCGGTCGGCGTCAGCGTGAGTTGCGACCCATTAAGGCTCGCGTCCAGGCCCTCGGCGCTGGACACCAGGCCATAACGCAGGACCTCGGCGCCGTAAAGATCCAAGACATAGCGGCTGAGATCCAGGGTCCAGGGTCCCTGGCGGGGCTGCACCAAGGGCGCCGCGGGCGGTGCCGGGTACAGGTGCGAGACACCCGCCGGGAGCCGATACAGACGCCGGCCGAAGGACGGCAGGGTGTCGGTGAGGTGCCCGGCGGTGAGCGGCAGGCCGGTCGCCTCCAGCGGCACCGCGACCTCGCCGGTCGCGCCGAGGCCGTCCAAGGTGACGTCGAGCGGGGCGTCCGCCCCGGTCAGATTCCGCGCCACGATGAACAGGTCCTGGGTCGGTCCCCGGTACCAGTCCAGCCGCACCGCGGCGGTGCCCACCAGCGGGGCCGGGGTGGCGACCCCGGTGCGGGCATCCCGGGGGCTGAGATCCGCGCCGTCCGGGGTCCCGTCTGCATCGCTGTCCGCCAGGTCCGGGAAGCTGCCGATGGCCTCTTCCTCCGCGTCCAGGAGCCCGTCGCCGTCCGCGTCCGACTGGACCTGGATGCGCTCGATCTGGACTGCGTAGTCGTCGTTCCAGTTGTTGAGCATCCGCACCCCGACGCGCAGGCGCGCTCCGCTTGCGACCCCCAGACCGCTGCCCGCCAGTGCCTGCCAATGGTCCGTGTTCCAGGCATAGGCGCGGATCAGCCCGGACTGCCGGGTCAGGCGCAACAGCCCGCTCTGCAGGCGCCCACTGTGGTTGTAGTACCAGTTGGGACCGCCGGGTTGGATGAAGTCGTGCCAGGACCAGTCGCTGGTGTCGTGGATGCGATGGGTGAGGCGCGCCACCGGCTGGTCGCTCGCCCACTGGTAGTCGGGGCCCACCAGCATCAGGGCCAGCGTGGCCTGATAGCCGGGGTTGAGCAAAGCCTGATCGCGATACTCCAGGATCACGTCCAGGTCCCCGGGCAGGTCCGCGCGGTCGATGAGGCCAACGTCGCGCAGGGTCTGGTCCTGCGGGTCGGACAGGGTGAGCTGGCCCCCGGTCAGGGCCGCGGCGGGCGTGTTGACGGCGCTGAAGGCGTCGAGGTCGGCGACGCTGTCCAGTTCGCGGTTGCTCGGGACCTGGGGGCCGGTGCCCGTAGCGCCCACCGGCTGGCCCGCGCTCCCTGCGGTCAGGGCCCAGCTATCGCCGGCCAGGTGGTAATCCGCGGTCAGGCGTGGGTCGGCGCGGTTCAAGTGGGTGGCGGCCAGGCCGGGGCCGACCGCGATGCGGAAGCCCGAGATCGCGAGGTGATCGAGTTCGGTCTGGGTGAGTGCCCCGGTGGTGGCGTCGAGCCCGTACTTCCCGGTGACCGGATCGCCCCGGAACAGCGAGTCGCGCACGCTGTTGTCGCGGCTCGCGCCCCCGGTCTGGGTGAACCAGACCCCGCGCCCGGCGCCGATCGAGGAGTGCTGGAGGATCAGGTTGCGGCTGGCATTGGCCAGCAGGATGGAGAGCCCGCCCTTGAAGGGGACCCCGGTGAAAAAGTCCAGGTTGCCGTCGAGACTGTTGTCGTGTGCCCCGCTCAGGCTGAAGTTCTGCGCGCTGTTGTCGGAGACGCGGTTGTGGGCCACCCGGTTGCCGGTGCTCGCGCTCAGCACGATGCCCTGGACGTTGCCGTGGACCTCATTGTGTTCCACCAGATTGTCGTCACCGCTGACGAGGATGCCGGAGCGTGAGCGCAGTTGCGTCGGGGGCAGGTCCGCGTAGGCCTCATTGCCGACCACCTGGACCCCGGTGCTGTAGCCGCCGAGCCCGATCCCGGTGCCCGAGTTGGAATGGACCCGGTTGTCCGCGACCCGGCCGCCGCTGACATTGTGCAGCCAGATGTCCGTGTTGTTGGCGGACAGGTCGTTGCGCTCGATGCGCAGGCCTGGGGCGTCGCCCGCGGTGTAGAGGGCGAAGATGCCGTAGTCGCCGTTGCGGATCAGGTTGTCGCGGATGGTGAGGCGCGTGGGCGCCAGGGTGGCGATGACCCGCCCGGTGCGGTCGATCCCGTCCAGGGTCAGCCCCTCGATGGTGACGCCGTCCGCGGCCACGAAGAGCGCCGCGCCCTGGCCCGCGCCCTTGCCGCGGATCGTGGGGGAGGCCCCCGGGGCGGCGCGCAGGGTCAGATCGGCCTTGAGGATCGAGAGGCTCTCGTTATAGGTCCGGTCGTCCGCGATCTCCAGCACGTCGCCCGGCTGGGCCGCGGCGTAGGCGGCGGCGAGGGTGTCGTAGGCCGCACCGGTGCCGATGCTCAAGGTGGCCGACTGTGCCGGAGCGCACAACAGCGACCAGGCAAGGCAGTAGGACCAGACCCGGAGACGTGCGTCTTTCATCGTTATTATCCTTCCCTTTTAGGGGCTTGCGGATTGTACTGTGGCGTGCGTCGGCCCCTTGAGAGGGTTTGGAGACCCGCGGGAGTGGCTCGCCGCCCCGGCCGGCACCGCTCGACATCGCAAAACGGCATCGCAGACTGCATCGCAACGTGCGTCCAGCGAGTATATTAGGACATTTCGGACCACCAATAGAGGCAAGATAACCAATGGATAAGGAAGCAGAATCCGGCGTTGGTGCGCCCGGTTTCGGCCTCATCGTCATCGGCGACGAGGTATTGAACGGTCTGCGCACGGATGCGCACCTGCCGTTCTTCAAGCAACTGCTCGCCGCGCGCGGGCACTGTCTGGCCTGGCACTGGCTGTTGCCGGACGACCCCGAGGTACTGACCGGGCACCTGCGCATCTCGCTCGGCCTGGGGGTGCCGGTGTTCGTCTGCGGCGGCATCGGCGCCACCCCGGACGACCATACCCGTGCCTGCGCCGCCGCGGCGGCCGGCCTGGACCTGGTGCGTCACCCGGGGGCGCGCGCCCTGATCGAGGGGCGCTTCGGTGCTACCGCCTACCCTCACCGCATTTTAATGGCAGACCTGCCTGCGGGCTGTGACCTGATCCCCAATTCGTACAACCAGATCCCCGGCTTTTCACTGCGTCAACACTGGTTTCTGCCGGGTTTCCCACAGATGGCCTGGCCGATGGCGCAATGGGTGCTTGGGCACTATCAGGACCGCGCCGAGCCCCTGCGGGAGGCGGCGCTGGAGGTCCTGGGGGTGCCGGAGAGCGAGTTGATTCCATTGATGCTGGCCCTGGGTAGCCGTTTTCCCGGAGTCAAGCCCTACAGCCTGCCCCATATCGGGGCCGATCCCCACATCCTGCTGGGGCTGCGCGGGCGGTGCGACCTGGGGCCGGCCATGGCCGCACTGCGCGCCGGGCTCGCCGCCGCCGGTATGGACTGCCGGGAGCAGCCCCCTGGCTGAGGCGCCCATTTTCCGTCCCGTGGCCCAGTACCCATCGGCGGGCGCCGCCCGTCTCGAGTACCGCTAAGCACGCTGTCCGACACCCGTTCGGTGAGCGAGCACGAGCCAGGAAATTGGACAGAATCAACAGGATTCTGCAGGATTAACAGGATGAATCGGGTACGACGTGCCGCAACAAGACATCCTGTTGATCCTGAGAAATCCTGTCAATCCTGTCCATTTTTCCCGGCCACGGTTATTCTTCAATGGGATCGGGGGGCTGGGCTTCCCGGTACCAGTCTGCGCTCTATCCCACCTGCCACTACGGAGACTAAACACGATGAAAGCCACTGCCGAAAGAGGCGCTGCCACCCGCGAGCAGGTCGCCCGCGAGATTGCCGGTGTCGATGCCATCGAGATCAAGGTCACGATCCCGGACGCCCAGATCGAGGAGGCGCTGAACCGCTACGCCCTGAGCGTCGACAATGACGAGGAGCGCTTCATCTATTTCTTCGACACCCCCGATCTCGCCCTGTTCGAGGCGGGGGTCATCGCCCGGGCACGGCGCATCATCGGGGACCAGCACGACAGCACGGTCAAGTTCCGCCCGGTGAATCCGAGCGAGGTGTCGGCGACCTGGCGCGCCTGCGAGGGCTTCAAGCTGGAGGCGGACGCCAGTGAGACCGCCGTGACCAAGTCGGCCTCGCTCACCAAACCGGTGGCCAAGGGCCTGATCAAGCAAGTGATCGCGGGCACTAAGGGGATCGGCAAGCTGTTCACCAGGGAGCAGGATGAGTTTCTGGCCGCCATGGGTCGGCAACCGATCGACTACGACGCACTGCGCGTCCTGGGCCCCTTGACGGCGAACCGCTGGAAGTTCACGGCGCCGGCCTGTCCCTGGCCCATCACCGCGGAACTCTGGAAGCGCTCCGATGGCGCGCGTCTCATGGAGCTTTCGATCAAGGCCCCGGCGGTCCAGGCGGCGGTGGCCATCGGCGGCTTCATGGCCTTCCTCGCCGAGGTCGGCGCCGAGCGGGATACGGCGCAGCAGACCAAGACCCGCTGGGCGCTGGAGCATTACGCCGCGGCCCTGAGCGCGGCGGCGGCGCAGACCTCGCCACCGGATGCCGAGCGGGCGCTCGCGGACCAGCCATGAGCGCCCCAATCCCCCGGTGGGAGTGGCGGACCTTCGGCGCCGGGCTCGGCGCGGCCGGCGCCCGGCTCGCCGCCCTGGCCGGCGCGGCGGCGCCCCCGGTCGCGTCGAGCGACGAACTCTATCTGCTCTCAGACTGCTGCGATGCCAACGTCAAGGTCCGGGACGACCTGATGGACATCAAGCAACTGGAGCAGACCGACGGGGCCGGGCTGGAGCAGTGGCGCCCGGTCCTCAAGGCCGGCTTCCCCTTGTCCGCGGCGACCCTGGGCCAGGTCTTCGCGGCCCTGGGGCTGCCTATGCCGACCCTGGCGCGCGCCGCCTACAGTCTGGACGAATTGACCCGGGAGCTGATCGCGCCGGAGCCTCAGTTGCGGGCGCTCGCCGTCCACAAGGAGCGCACGCGCTACCGGGTGGACGGCTGCATGAGCGAACTGACCCGGGTCGCGGCCGGCGGGGTCCAGACGCAGACCCTGGCCGTGGAGTCCGAGGACCCCGCGGCGGTGCTCGCCCTGGTGCGACGGCTCGGGCTCGCGGACCTGCCCAACCAGAGCTACCCCCGCGGCCTCAAGTCCCTGGTGGCCGCAGCGCCCGGCCCCGGCGCGGCAGCGCCCCCGCTGCGCATCGCCGTCCTCGACCTGGGCACCAACTCGGTCAAGTTCCATATCGGCGAGCGTGACCCCGCCGGCCGCTGGCGGCGCGTCCTGGACCGCGGCGAGGTCACCCGCCTGGGCGAGGGCCTGCGCGAATCCGGCCTGATCGCCCCCGCCGCCTGGGACCGGACCCTCGCCGCCGTCTGTGCCATGGCCGCGCAGGCGCGCGCCGCCGGGGTCGCGCAGACCCTCGCCCTGGGCACCATGGGCCTGCGCAACGCCGGCAACCGCGACGCCTTCATTGCCGCCGTGCGGGACCAGTGCGGCGTGACGATCGAGGTCATCGACGGCGCCGAAGAGGCCCGGCTCGCCTACCTCGCGGTGCAGGCCGGGGTCGGCCTGCCGGACGGCGCGGTCGCCGTCTTCGACACCGGCGGCGGCAGTACCCAGGTCACCATCGGGCGGGGCGGCCGGGTGCTGGAGCGTTTCAGCCTGGACCTGGGCGCCGCGCGCATCACCGAGCAGTTCGGGCTGGCCGCCCCGGTCGAGCGCGACCACCTGGACGCGGCCCTGGCCGCCATCGCCCGCGAACTCGCCCGGCTCGACCAGAGCGCGCCGCCCGACGCCCTGGTCGGCATGGGCGGTGCCGTCACCAACCTGGCATCGGTGAGCCTGGGTATGACCCGCTATGACCCCGACCTGATCCAGGGCGCCATCCTCAGCCGCAGCGAGATCGAGCGCCAGACCGCACTCTATGCCGGCCTGGACCGGGCCGGGCGGACCGCCGTCCCGGGCCTGCAGCCCGGCCGCGCCGACGTCATCCTGGCCGGTGCCCTGATCGTGCGCACGCTGCTCGACAAGTTCAGGCAGGACCAGCTCGAGGTCAGCGACCGGGGGCTGCGCCACGGTGTCCTCATTGACCGGTTTTCTGCGTGAGGCGAAGCAGCTCGGTCAATCCGCGCGCCGGTCCTTCCAGCCCTTGGAAGCGCGGCCAGCCGACTGGCCAGGTTCCGGCATCCGGCACAACTGCTCGACCTGAAAGCTGATCCGCTTGATCGCGTCTGGTGTCAGCGATGCCTCGCCGGCGCGCGCTTTGAGCATGAACTGGCAAGCCTTGGGATTGGTGGCGATCACGTCGCTCCGGTTCGTGTTCTCCACGAACCAGCCGGGCAGGGCGATGACCGGCCGTGCCTTGACCTCCAGCGCCGTCGACTTGGTCAAGCGCTCGGACAGCCACCGGGCCTGGGCGCGCGCCTGTTCCGCCGGCTTGGTCTCAGTCCAGTCGGGAAAGCGCAGCGCCTGACCGTCGAAGGTGACCTTCGCCTGCTCCTTCCCCTTGCCTTGGGTGGACTTGAGACGGTGCTTGGTCTCGACGGCGAAGACGCCCCCGGGGGCTACCACCACATGGTCGATGTTGAATCCCGGGGCCTGGATGTCGTGCAGCACCCGGCCGCCGCCCGCGATGATCGGTTCCAGGAGTTGGGCGGTTGCCAACTCGCCGGCCAACGCATCTCGATACCGTTGGCGTGAGTCCAGCCTGCGGATCAGTCTGACGGTCAGAAAAACCAATAAGACCAATGCGGTGGCTGCGAAAAGAAGGCCGCCGGTCCGGGGGCTGAGGGTCTGTGTGGTCTGGCTGTGAAGCTGATAGGTGCCGAACAGCATCAGCGGTATAGAGGTGACAACCATTAGGTCTACGGAGATCTCGTCGTTCAGCACGTCGATCCGCTCCTGAAGCCCGAACCCCGGAGTCCGCAGCAGCTCCGTGGTCAGTGGCGAGCGGCGGTTGCGGTTGCGCATGAAGCGCTTCCACAGGACCAGAATACCCCCGACAACGATGATTGGTACCAACACCAGCGACCCGATGATCGCCGGAGCCTGCAAGGATTCGAGAAATGTCATCAGTTACCTGTCCTCAGATGTGATCGGCTGATGCGCCGGCTCTGCGCCTTCGGCAACACCGGCTAAATTGGGGTCCGCCAACAGATTCCCGAGCCGAGTCAGCGCGGAGTCAATAGTACGCTGATGCGCCGCGATCACGCTCAAGATCATTGTCGTAATCGGAGAAGCGACGCAATTTCGCGTGCGAGCGAATCCTGGGCGCTACGATAACCTCGATTACGACAACGACAACGACAACGACGCGACAAGCATTCCCTAATGAACTTGTTTAAATTATTGGCGAACCGTTCCTTATGTCACGCCCTTTCAGGGCTAGGCCCACTTAAACGACGCCGTCCCAGGGCGTTGCCCTGGGCTGGTATGTTCGACCCCGTTGGGGTCGGTACGCAAGATGAGGCGGAACCACGCTGGGACGGTCGTGTCTGAGGCACAGAAGCGGCACAGGGTGTTCATGGTTCAAGGGGCCAGGTGGTGTGCCGCGTTGGTTGTTCGGAGGACCGCGAACGTTTCAGGAGAAGAACGCCCGCTCGAGGAGCAGGGCCGGCAGTCGCTCCAACTCCCGCTCCCGCGCGATGGCCCGGGCGCGCAGGCGGCGCAACTCCGCCAGGGCCTTGCTGATGCGCGCCTGCACTGCGAAGGGCGGCAGGTCGATGGAGCCCTCGGCCAGGCGGTTGAACAACATGCGTTCGCGCAAGATAGGCGAAGTCGACGGCCGCCGCATCGCGACCCGCGCGTGCGCACCACCGACCGGCCATCTAAACTGAGGGAGCGCCCACTGGGATCGGCCCTTGCCGGGACCGGGCGGGCGCGGCGTTTCGCTCCACCTGTCAGCGGAGGCACCCATGAGCGGCTTCGTGGATAAACTCAAACTCAAAGAGCGGGCCGAGGAGGATCAGTATTTCGCCCGCCAGGACCGCGCCCTGCTCGCCGCGCTGCACCACCGCGAGGCCGCGGACGCCGCCGTGCGGCGGGTGATCGCGGGCGGTCAGACCGGGGTCGACCGGGCCGCCCTGGACGCGGCCCTCGCATTGGGTCTGCCGGTCGGCGGCTGGTGCCCCGCGGGCCGCCGGGCAGAGGACGGACCCATCCCGGCCGGGTATCCACTGACGCCGACCCCGGGGGCGGACGATGAGTCGCGCACCGAGTGGAACGTCCGCGACAGCGACGCCACCCTGATCCTGCACCGGGGCGAGCTGGCCGGCGGCACCCGGCTCACGGCCCAGATTGCCCGCCGCCTGGGCCGTCCGCTGCTGCTGCGCGACCTGGACCACCCGGTCGCGGTCGCCGAACTGGCGGCCTGGCTGCGCATCAATCAGGTACGGGTACTCAACTGCGCCGGTCCGCGTGAGTCCCAGTGCCCGGGCATTCAGGCCCAGGCGCAGGCGGTGCTCTCCGCGGTCTTCGGCGCCTGGCAAGACCAGGGCCGGGAGCGCGTGATGCAAGTGCCCGGACCGGTGGCCGCATCGCTTCCGTAGGGTGCGCCGTGCGCACCATGGCGCCGGCCGCGACCCCTGACCGCCACGCCCGCGAGCAGCCGCTCGGCCTGAATCCGACAATTGCTCTCACAAAGACACGAAGGCACAAAGAACACGAAGAGAAAAGATCATTGAAGGCGTTGAGCCGATCACCACGCAGGTGACCCCGTCGCGACGTATCGTTTTGCAAATCTTTGTGATCTTTGTGTCTCTGTGAGAGAGCTGCTCTTTTTGGGTTCAAGGTGCGCCCAGCGCCCCGGACGCCTGATGGTCCGCGCCAGCGCGCCTGCCGGCATCAGTCAGCGGGTGCGTCGAAGCGGACGACGACTGCGGTGACGTTGTCGCGGCCGCCGGCCGTGCAGGCGTGCTCGACCAGCGCGCGCGCGACCTGCGCGGGGTTCGCGCCGCCGAGCAGGGCGGCGATCTGCGGGTCGCTCAGTTCCTTGTCCAGGCCGTCGCTGCACAGGAGGTAACGGTCACCGGCGCGCAGGGGTTCGACGCGGATGTCGATCTCCACCCGGGCCTCGGCGCCGATCGCCCGCGCCAGGACGTTGGAATAGGGGTGGTGATCGGCCTGCTCGGGGGTCAGCAGCCCCGCCTCGACCAGGGCCTGGACCTGGGTGTGGTCACGGGTGAGGCGGGCGATAGCGCCCGCGCGCAGCCGATAGGCGCGGCTGTCGCCGACCCACAGGATGCCGCAGTGATCGCCCAGCGCGATCAGGGTCACGATGGTGCTGCCGATCACGTCGCTGCCCTGGGCGGCGGACTCGGCGGCGAGCTCGCGGTTGACCTCGGTGAGTGCACCGCGCACCGCGTCGGCCGCGGCGCCCAGGAGGCGCGGGCGCGGCAGGAGCGCCAGCGCCTCCATCAGCATCCGGCTCGCCCGCTCCCCGTCGCGATGGCCGCCCATGCCGTCGGCGACGGCCCAGAGACCCAGGTCGGGGCGGTCGAGATAGGCGTCCTGATTGGTGGTGCGGCGGCGGCCTTGATCGGTGGCGCCGCCCGAGGTCCAGCGGAAATCGGTGGTCATGCTATCCATCTCAGGCGCTCCCCGCGGGGTCCGCGGGTGGGGTGTCGAGCAGGCGCCAGTCGCGGCCCGCCCAGTCGCCGCTCAACAGGGCGCTGAACCCGGCGGCCGGCGGCAATCCCTGGCACGCCAGAAGCGACGGGGCCACGCGCTCGGAGCCCTGGGTCCACCACAGACTGTACCCGAGGAAGATGACCTCCAGCGCCTGCGCCAGGAGCCGGTTGCAGGCACCCGGCAGGTCCGCCGGGGTGGCGGCACTCAGGTGCCAGGCATTGGGTCGGCCCGAGGCCGCCGGTCGCGGCGGGTTTGGTCTCGGCGCGGCGGCGTCGGGGGCACCCAGGGCCAGGACCAAGCCGTCGAAACGCTCCAGTGAGAAGGGCTCCGCGAGCGCCGCCAGGGCCAGCTCTTCGGCCTGCTCGAACCAGTGCGCGGCGCCCAGGACCGCGATCGGGTTGGTGCCGGCCGGCAGGGCACAGGCCAGCGTGAGGGGGAAATAGCGGCCGACCCGATCCACGCTTGGCATCAGGACCCCGGCCCAGGCGCCCCGGCCGGCCACCCCGGGGCTCAGGACGAAGCGCCACAGCGGACTCGTGAGATAGCGCTCCAGCCAGCCGTCGCCCAGTTGCTCGCGGCTGGCGGCCAGACACTCCTGCAGCCATTGGTCCCAGGGCGCGATCAGTTCGGTCGGCAGTCGACGACTGACGAAATCGCCCAGGCTCGGGACCTTGCCGTAAAAACCGGTGCCGCCTGTCGTCATCGGACCCCCGTCAGGGCTGAAGGGTTGAGGATGGCGCTCGCGCCGTCCACGCTATTCTACAGATACCGACGCGCCGGATGTCGGTAATGAGTCGCTCCCCGACGCGGCCGGGCGGTGGGGTTGCCGCCGGCCATGGTCCCGCCGGCCGGCACCCTGGGGCCTCGATCGGCGTTGCGACGGATTGCCGTTGCCGACCCGGGCGATCATCCTCGCGGCGCCTGGCCGGCGGGTCAGGAACGAAAAATTCAGCTATAGTCGCGGTGGACGTGCGCCCGCAACCCCGCGGGCGGAGGCCTGCGGCGAGGGCCGATCCGCGGATGCGCCGACGCGAGCGGGTGCCCGTTGCAGCGACCAGATGAGGAGATTGCCATGCCCAAGCCCCCCCGTTGGACGCCAGTCTGCGCCATCCTGATGGCCGCGGTCGCCGTCCTGGGCTGCTCCGACAACCCACGAGAGGACGTGCGCCTCACCCTGTGCAAGGACATGGTCACGCTGGAACTCGGCTCGGTGCCGTCCTGGCAGGGCAGCCAGATCCAGACCCGGGGCCATCAGGGCGCGACGGTGACGGTGCGCTATGCGAGCGCGCAGGGCGAGGGGCAGGCGCGCTGTGACTATCGGTACGACGCGGTCGATGATACGGCGCTGATGCTGGTCAATCCGATCGAGGCCTATTCCACCTCGCCGTCGCAGCTGATCCTCGACGGCCGCACCATCACCAACCCGGAACTGGCCCAACTGGTGAAGCGGGCGATGCAGAAGCAGGGACGTGAATTCATCGAGCGGGCCGGGAAGGTGCTACGGGGTCAATAGACCTGAGCAATCGTTGTGCGCAATACCAACCCGTAATCCTGGAGCAACAGCAAGTGTCACTGAAGCATGTCATCGTCGCCGCCGGCGCCGCCATGTCGATCTGCCTGTCCGGCGCGCTCTGCGCCGGCGCCCAGCCCGCCCCGGTCGTCGAGGCTGGAACCTATGCTAACCAGCCCGCCCCGGTCGTCGAAGGCGCCGCCCCCGCCCCGGTCGCCGAGGACCCGGCACCCCCGATCACTGAAGGCGAGGCCGCCGCGGCGGATGAGGCCGAGGCGCAGCCCGACGCCGCAGTCGACGCCGACGCTGCCCCGGTCACCGGGCCGGCGACCGACGTCCAAGTGGCCGAGGATGATGCCGCTACCGCCCAGGAGTACAAACGCATCAAGATGGACGAGGCCACCGCCGCGGACGACAAATTCCATGCCAATCGCACCCAGGCCAACATGATCGCCCGCGACCAGGCGGAGGCCGAGGCCGGGGCGGCCATCAGTCGGGCGCACGCCGCCCAGGACCGGGCGAACGCGGCCAAGGACCGGGCGGCGCGGGCCGGAAATCTCCCGAAGGGTCATTAGCCTCGAGGATCGTCGTGGCCGGGTCGAGGGACGTGTAGAGCACGCGCCGTCCCGCCGCTGACCAGCGCCCGCCGACGCGGAAGGCACCCTCGGCCGCGTCCCAGGTCGGCAGGTGCTTGTCACGCTCCAGCCGCCAGACCACGAGAGCGCTGCCGCCCAGCGCCGCGGGCGGGGGTGTCATGCGTAGACCCCGTAATCCATGCGGGTGAGCAGCGTCTTGACCAGTTCTGTGCCCTCCGAGCTTTGCAGCAGGTCGATCGGCCGGCGCTGATCCAGTCCCATGGCCGGGGCCGTCAACCAGCGTTCGGCGGCCTCCTGCGAGCCCAGGACCTCGATCGCCTGTTCGGCGACCGCCGCCAGCCGCAGCGTCCGATCGCTGGCGTTGCTGTCGAGCGGCCGGTCCGCGGTCTTGGCCCGCTGCAAGGTGCGCTCGCTGATGCCCATCGCCTTGAGCACCGTGTCGCGGTCGATGATCAGGAAGGACGCCATCAGCTCGCGCGCACTGTCCACCGGCAGCCCCGCGGTGACCAGATCGTGCGCCTGCAGCGGGCTCAGGCCCTTGGCGAGCTGAAACATCGAATTTCCGCTTGTCTGGCCGCCCGGCAGGCGCAGGTATCTGGCCGGCTTGCGGGTGGGCCTGCCGCGCTCCGTCAGGGTCACGGCATCGACCTGGCCCGCGGCACGCTCGACCTTTCGGCCTGCGGGTTTGGAGTCGGGCTTGGCACGGTCCGCTCCCTTCTCCGACGTCGGTTCAGGCCAGGTCCTGGAAGCCCGCTTCGATCGACCACAACCGGTCCAAATCTGATCAAACCAGGTCAAAACAGATTGACGCGGGGTATGCCTGGTGTTAAACAGACTGCCTGTGCGCACCCTCGTGCGCGAAACCTGCACAGGAGCGATCCACCCGTGGATGACCGCTGGCTATCGGTAGACGAGGTTGCCGAGTACCTCGGCGTCAGCAAGGACACCGTGTACGCGTGGGTCACCAACAAGGGGATGCCCGGTTACAAGGTCGGGCGCTTCTGGAAGTTCAAGCGGGACGACGTCGACGCCTGGGTCCGCGATGGCGGCGCCGCCAGTGGGTCCGACGATGATCTGAAGGAGAAGTCCGACCATGAGTGAACTCGAAGTGCAAGCGTTCGACCAAGCCGACGACGAGTTCACCTCCCTTGAGGAGGGCAAGCTCCTCGACTACATCACTGGCGAGCCCGTCAAGGACACGCCCAAGGAGCAGGTGCGCCAACGCATCGCCCGCGCCTTCTTCCACGAGTACGGAATCTCCGTCGAGGACATGGTCCCCGACTTCCAGATGAAGATCGACGGGCGCAACAAGAAGATCGACATCGCGATCTTCGAGTCCGGCGCCGACAAGACCCTGGAGCACCTCCGTCGCGTCGTCATCTGCGACAAGGAGCCCAAGACCGGTTCCAAGGGCGCCTACAAGATGCGCGACCACAAGCAGGCCGAGAAGGAGTTCGGGCTCCTCTACGCGGCGATGAGCCAGGAGGAGGCGCAGGAATGCCGCTGGGGCCTGTGGACCAACGGACTCGACTTCTTCTTCTTCGAGAAGGAGCAGGCGCGCTTCGACACCAGGTTCCACCCGCGCGGCGATTGGCCGATGGCCGACGGCACGCTCGGCAGCCGCACGGTCGCCTCACAGGCGAAGCTGCGTCGCGCCGACCGCGACATGCTGCTGACGGCCTTCCGCCGCTGCCATAACTACATCCACGGCAACGAGGGCATGCCGAAGGATGCGGCCTTCTGGCAATTCCTTTACCTCATCTTCGCCAAGCTCCACGACGAGCGCCGCTCGAAGGACCAGCCCCCCCGCTTCTGGGCCGGCATGTTCGTGAAGGAGGTCAACGGCAAGCGGCAGTTGGTCGACGAGCAGTTTGACCCCGATGGCCAGGCGGCCATTCGCGAGCGCGTCATCCAACTCGTCGATGAGGTGGCCGAGAAATACAAGTACACCGTCTTCAAAGACAATCCGCCCCGCATCACGCTGTCCGACCGGGCGTTGGGCTTCATCGTGGGGGAGCTTGCGAAGTACGACCTTGGCCGTACCGCGCTCGACGCCAAGGGCGCCGCCTACCAGGAACTGGTCAAGCACAACATCCGCGGCGACCGTGGCCAGTATTTCACGCCGCGAGGGCCCGTCGATCTGATGGTCGCCATGCTCGACCCGCGGCCAGAGGAGCGCGTTATGGACCCGGCCTGCGGCACCGGCGGCTTCCTGGTGTCGACCTTGAAGCACCTCGACGCCAAGCTGCGTGCCGCCGCCGACATCGCGTTGGATGATGAGTCGACCGACGAGTTCCTCTCCGTACAGGAAGCACTGCGTGCCTTCGTGGAGCACAACCTCTTCGGCGCCGACTTCGACCCCTTCCTCGTGCGGGCAGCGCAGATGAACGTGCTGATGGCAAGCAACGGCCAGGCGTGCGTGTTCAACATGAACTCGGTCGAGTTCCCGGCGGGTCATCTGCCGGGGGCTGCCGAGGCTGAGGGGACCCCGCGGAAACCGGGACTGGCTCGGCTCGCCTCAATGGACGTGGTGTTGACCAACCCGCCCTTCGGCTCGAACATCCCCATCACCGACCCGAACATCCTCAAGCACTTCGAACTCGCCCACCTCTGGGAGCGCACCGAAGACGGCGGCTTCCGCAACACCGGCCGCCTCCAAGGCAGCGTCGCGCCGGAGGTGCTCTTCATCGAACGCTGCCTGGACTGGCTCAAGCCGGGCGGGCGCACCGGCATCGTCCTGCCCGACGGCATCCTGGGCAGCCCCGGCACCGAGCACATCCGCTGGTGGCTGCTGCGCCACTGCTGGGTGCTCGCCAGCGTCGATCTGCCGGTGGAGGTGTTCATCGTAGAGGCGAACGTGAACATCCTCACCAGCCTGCTCTTTCTCAAGAAGAAGACCGACGAGGAGATCCGCGCCGAGGACCTCGGGCAGAAGGTCGACTACCCCGTCTTCATGGCCGTCGCCGAGAAGGTCGGTTTTGATCGCCGCGGCAACACGCTCTACAAGCGCGGCCCTGACGGCGAGGATCTCGTCGAGGAGGTTGAGCATCGTGAGCGCGTGCGGGTGGGCGGGCAGTCCGTGGTCCGGGTGCTGCGCCGCAAGGACAAGATCCTCGACAACGACCTGCCCTACCAAAAGCCGGATGGAACCTTTATACCGGGTCCGATCCTGGATGCCTATCGGGCGTTCCGCTCATCGAACAAGGTGCCGGGCGCATGAAATCGCACCTCCCCATCGGCATCGAAGAGCTCTTGGGCGGCGCTGTTGAGACCGCGCGCTTAGAGTTCAAGGCAACCTGGGACCCGGCCGTTACCGGACACCAGGTCATCAAGACCCTCTGCGCCTTTGCGAACGACCTCCAGAACCTCAATGGGGGCTATGTGGTGCTGGGTGTGGCTGAGCAAGATGGTGTTGCAGTCCGCCCCATCGTCGGCATGGACTCCGCCGTCATCGACGCCGCGCAGAGGCAGGTCCGCGAAAACTGCAACCGCATCGAGCCGCCCTATATGCCGGTGATGGATGTGTGCGAGGTGGACGGGCGGCGGGTGCTCGTACTCTGGGCGCCCGCCTCCGACGTGCGGCCCCATCAGGCCCCGGATGGTGCCAAGGGAGAGAAAAAGTACTGGGTTCGCATCGGCAGTGGGTCGGTGGAGGCCAAGAACGAGATCCTCACCGCGCTGCTCCAGCAGACGGCGCGGGTTCCGTTCGACGATCGGCGGAGTCAGCAGGCGGGCAACAACGACCTCAGCTTCAGTCTGGTCCGGGAGTTCCTGAGCGACGTTCGCTGTGACCTTGCCGATGCGAAGGAAGCCGAGCCCGTTTACCAAGCCATGCAGATCGTATCCCGCGTCAACGGACACTCGGTCCCCCGCAACGTGGCCCTGCTGTTCTTCAGCCACGATCCGGAGGCATGGTTTCGCGGGGCGCGGATCGAAGTCGTGGAGTTTCCCGACGAGGCGGGTGGCAACA
>Ga0247839_1003570_pt1 | contig 21265 bp, 18 predicted proteins | sample LaCruzMarch2015__6_FD_192405 | JGI IMG/M metagenome (GOLD analysis project Ga0247839, IMG submission 192405) | Freshwater microbial communities from meromictic Lake La Cruz, Castile-La Mancha, Spain - LaCruzMarch2015_16m | ecosystem: Environmental > Aquatic > Freshwater > Lake | place: Spain... | reverse complement strand
GACCAAAAACGAAAGTAGCTTTAGAATCTTCTAGTGCCTTCATGTCCACCTGGCTTAAATCCCAGCCTCCTTCTTCCATAGAATGCATGAATTTTTCGCCATAGCGAATAATGCCTGCTTCTAACATTTCTCTCATTAAATCGTTTCCTTCACGAGTACGTTCACCAACGCCCGCGAAAACGGAAATACCATCGTAACCTTTGGCAATATTATTAATTAACTCTTGGATAAGTACGGTTTTTCCTACACCGGCACCACCAAATAAACCAATTTTTCCACCCTTCATGTAGGGCTCAATTAAATCGATTACCTTGATACCAGTGTAAAGAATTTCTTTTTCTGTAGATAGATCTTCATAAGCTGGTGGCTTTCTATGAATTGGATAGGTATTATCCTTATTCACCGGACCTATTCCGTCAATAGCTTCACCAACAACATTAAATAACCTGCCGCGGATATGCATACCAACAGGCATGGTGATGGTTTCACCTGTGTCAACCACTTTGGCACCCCGGGTAAGTCCATCTGTTGAATCCATGGCAATGGCACGAACGCTATCTTCACCAAGGTGTTGTTGAACTTCTAATACTAAGGTATCAGCACCTGGTCTTTCGATTTCCAATGCATGAAAAATTTCAGGAAGTGAACTTGCGTTTGGGAAAGAAACGTCCACGATTGGACCGATAACTTGTTTTACGTGACCTACATTTGCCATATCTGCTTATCTTTACAAAATTTAAATAAGTGCTTTTTAAAAATTGGCACAAAGTTAGCCTTTTTGAATTAATATTCTTATTTTTTACTTTAAATTTTTATCCATTGATTGATAAAGCGGTTATTCTCGCCGGCGGGCTTGGAACTCGGTTGAAAGGTCTTTTAGGTGAATTGCCTAAACCAATGGCGCCTATAAATAAACTTCCATTCCTTCATTATTTATTGAATTATTTGTCTAATCAATGTGTCAAAGAGGTTTTTCTTTGTGTGGGTTTTCAACATGAGGTTATCATCAGGTATTTCGGAGACCATTTCAGGGACATAAAAATTTTTTACACCATAGAAAAAGAACTTTTAGGCACAGGTGGTGCCATTATGCCCGTGTTGGAGAAATGGAGAGAACCATTTTTTCTCCTCAATGGAGATACTTTTTTTGAAGCTAATCTAACATCTTTTTCGGAGGCCTTTTTAAAGTTGCATCCTCTGGCTTCTCTTTCTCTTAAACCTGTATTTAACCAGGATCGTTATGGTGCCGTCCAACTGGAAGGAGACAGCATTACGTCTTTTACGGAGAAGAAATTCCTCGCTTCAGGGTTGATAAATGCAGGGGTCAGTATCCTCACGCCTGAAATTTTTGAAGGTAAATTACCCGGAGATGTTTTCTCCTACGAAAAGGACTTATTTGAGAAAAAAGCGGCTACTCACTTTTTACATGGCTTTGTGCAAGATGAATATTTTATAGATATCGGCATTCCCGAAGATTATGAAAGGGCTCAAAGGGAAATTCCCCTGCGTTTTTTCACCAAGACCCTTTCAGCTAAATTTCTTTTTTTAGATAGAGACGGGGTCATAAATAAACATCTCCCAGGTGATTATGTAAAAAATATTGATCAATTCGAATTTTTACCAGGGGTGTTAGAGGCGCTGGTTCAATTTTCTGCTTATTTTACTCATATTGTTGTCGTTACCAATCAACAAGGTATCGGAAAAGGACTTTATTCAGAGGATGATTTGAATGGGGTACATGCTTTCATGATTGAGAAAATAACGGAAGCTGGAGGTCATTTAGATTCAGTTTATTTCTGCCCTTCCCTGGAAAAAAATAATGATCAATGCCGAAAACCCAATGTGGGTATGGGACTACAAGCACAGCGGGATTTTCCTGATATAGATTTCAAACAATCTGTCATGATTGGTGACTCCATGTCTGATATGCAGTTTGGAAGAAATCTTGGGATGTTTACTATATGGATTTCTTCAGACGAGGAAAAAGAATTTAATCCAGATTTAATTGATCTGAGGATGGATGGTCTAAAAGAAGTGGCGAACTTGCTTCAATAAAAAAGAGGCTATCTTTTTTTAGACAGCCTCCCAGCAAATATATTTATAAACTTAACACATTAATCCTTTCCCGATATAGAAATTTTTGATTTGGCATCCATTTTCAATCCAGTATTTATTTCATAAATCTTTAAGTATTTCGCATGAAACGGTCCAACATACTTTTTCCCATCGATTTTAAGATAACTCGCCGTTAGTTCCATCTGGAAATTAAACTCGTCAGTAATTACCTCATCTCTTACTAATTGGCTGGTAATGGCAGATCTTACGTTGTCCTGACGAAAAGAGATATTGTCAATGGAAAAATTAATGCTATCAGCAACGAATAATGCTTTGCCTTCTATAAACTTGTTTCCAGGCATTCCGTTGACGATAATGACTTCCTCTCCATTTGCTGATTTCCGGACATCAATGGTTTTTATATCTTCATTGTTATTTGTGATATTCTTCTCTGTAGTTATTACTGTCACTGTGGTTTCAGATTTTTGACCTTTCGGTGATTTTCTGACATCAATGGATTGAATAGTGGCAGGATCAATATCGTCAATATTGACCTTATTTCCTTTTTCGTCTTTCCAGATCATCTTTTCCTCCGATTGGATAGTTTGGCCTTCACTTTTAACTGTGATTTCCTTATGCTGGATAAATTTATGGGAGGTGCCATCTTTTTTTACAATAATCATGTAATCCTCATTGGTATTTTTTGAGGGTTGCCCTTCATTCCAATTCATTGGCGGCGGAGGAGGTGCGGGTACTCCTGGAGGTGGTGGAGGAGGTATTCCCGGCGGTGGCGGTGGGGGCATTTCACTCATCATCATCATAATCTCCGATTCGTATTTGGGAAAGTCACTTTCAGGAATCGTGTTTCCGTCTTTCTTCAACGAAACAATTTTTCCATCCTTCAGATTGATATTCCAGGTTTCACCGTTTTTATTGAGGTTGAGTTGAATAGTCCCTTTAGGAAGGGTGTCTGTTACCTCTGTTCGTATGGTTTTAAATGTGGAGTTATTGGCAAAAATTGGTTTTTGTTGCCAAAACATACCAAGGGCAAGTCCTAACATCAGGATTCCCAGCGTTGTTTTTTCCATGAAATTTACATTTTTTGATGGTTCTAAAATTCTTTTTATTCTGAGATACATTTCAGATGGTTTCTTGGCGAATGCCAGAGAACCGATACCTGAAATGGTATTATTTTCCTGTATTATCAATAATGCCTTTGCATAAGATAATTTTTGATTGAGTTCTTTTCCAGCCGCTTCATCATCACAAATATGTTCTCTTTCTCTTTTAATAATGCTTGTCAGCCACCAGGTTACAGGGTGAAAATAGAAAACCACCTCAATAAATATTTGAAAAATATTTAATATGTAGTCGTTTCTTTTTATATGAGCTAATTCATGAAGTATAACGGCTTCTATTTGTTCTGGTGTAAGTTTTGAAAGTAAGGCAAAGGGGAAAAGCAGAATGGGTTTGAAATGGCCAAATACAAGAGGGCTTTGAATCTGTGTGGATAACTTCCCGATGATTCTTTTTACGCCGGCTTCTTTTCGTTTCAGCTCCAAAAACAAGTTCATTTCCGGTGGAAGTGGGTCCGTACTTACCTTGTTTAACCAAATTAAATAAGAAAAGCCTCCCATCATTCTCAAGGTCATGAAGCTTACGCCTATTAACCAAATCCAGGAAACCCAATCAATATATTGGCTAGGCAGATTAAGTAATTTTTCAAGCAGAGAGGTTTGAATAGCCGCAGTTTCATTGCCTGATAAATAGAAATGATTTTGAATACCTGACTCCTGGTTTATTGCAGGTTCAAGTCTGTTGGCAAATTCGTTCCATATATAACAAAAAGTACAGATGGAAGTAAGTAATTGTATGAACAAGGTGGTCCATGCTGCGTTAAATCGGGATTTGGCACTTTTAAAACTTTGAGTAGTAAGCAGTATATAAAATACCAGTCCAATGATAGCCCCTTGCCATATTGCATGGAATACGGTCCAGCCTAACACATCAATCAGATTTTGAGGAAATTCTATGAAATTTTTCACGGCAATACCTTTAAATATTAAATAATTTGATGGGTGGGATCTTGATCTTCTAATTGGGAAATCAATTTTTTTATCTCCTCCAATTCAGAGGCAGATGCAGCTGCATTTCCTAAAACTTGCATAACTAATTGATGCGAAGATCCCTGAAAAGTATTGATTACAAACTTTTGTACTAGTTTTTCTTTTGTATTTTGCTCGGAAATAGTCGCCTGATAAAGATGAATTCTTGCAGATTCATCTCTTTGGACCAATTTCTTCTCCAACATTATTTGCAATTGCTTGAGTATGGTAGTATAGCCAACTTCCCTTTTTTCTTGCAAAAGTCCATGCACTTGCTTGACTGAACAAGGTCCTTTCTGCCATAGTGTTTGCAGAATTTCCAGTTCCGCTTCCGTTGGATTGGGTAAATTTATCATGCCTTATATTTATCTACGATTAACTTCGTAGTGCAATGTAAGACACATTCATGAAACATCCAAATGATGTACGATATTTTTCGTACTAATTTTTTTGATTATTCAATCCATGTGCGAAACTTAAGTCTTATAGACTCATAGGGCCTCTCTAATTTGACGGCAGCTTCATTGAACGATGGGCTTTTCCACTTGGGAAACACATCATTTGAAAATGCGTAAGCCTCTGTTGGAATGCCTAAAATATTTTTATCTATTTTTTTATTGCCATTTACATCTTGATAGGCAGCAACCAAATATTTTCCTTCGGGAAGTCCTTCAAACTTAATTATTTGTGTAGCGTTTTTTCCTACGGACACTACTTGGGCATGATTAGGATTTGCCTCATCCTTGAAGGCAGCTGCAGAATTATACAGACCAATTCGAATGGTTCCCTTTTCGGGGATCAAGCCTTCCATCTTAATTTCTAAAGTAATAGGCGGATTGAAGAGGGAGAAAAATATGGAATAGAAAATAATATGGAGCATTCTTATTAATTTTAATAACTAAATTGAAATAGGCTAGATTAGGTTTAATTTTTTTGCATATTTTATAAATCATAAACCTTTATCTTTTCATTTTTGTTGTATTATTGTAGCGAAATTTCGCTAAAAATAAAATTATGGAATCAGCAGCTGTTAAGTCACAACTAAAAGGAGGTGAATTTCTATTGAAGGAAAGCACCATTGAGGATATTTTTATCCCGGAAGATTTCAATGAGGAACAGAAAATGATTCGCCAAACGGCTTATGATTTTCTAATTCAAGAAGTTCTGCCGCATGCGAGAAAAATTGATAAACAGGAGGACAACACCTTACTCGAGGTCCTTGGTAAGTTTGCTGAACTTGGTTTTTTGGGCACCCACATGCCTACGGAATATGGAGGTTTAGACTTTGATAATCATACTAATACCTTGATTAGCGAGGTTATGGGACCTTCCGGATCCTTTACGGTTGCCTATGCAGCTCACATTGGTATCGGTATGTTACCTATTTTATATTTTGGCACGGAAGAACAGAAATCTCATTATCTTCCCCGACTTATTTTGGGGGAATTAAAAGCTTCTTACTGTTTAACCGAACCAGGCTCTGGTTCCGATGCATTAGCAGCTAAAACAAGAGCTGATTTAAGCGAGGATGGAACGAAATACATATTAAACGGGCAGAAAATGTGGATTTCCAATGCCGGATTTGCTGATATTTTCATTGTCTTTGCCAAAATTGGAGGAGAAAAATTCACTGGTTTCATTGTAGAAAGAAATACCCCAGGGTTGACCTTTGGTGAAGAGGAAGAGAAGATGGGGATTAAGGGTTCTTCTACAAGACAAGTGTTTTTTGAAAATGTGGCTGTTCCCGTTGAAAATTTATTGGGAGATATTGGAAAGGGACATTTAATTGCCTTTAATGTGCTGAATATCGGTCGATATAAATTGGGCGCTTTATGTCTGGGTGGTGCACAAGGAAGTGCAGATACCGCCATTAAATATGCCAATGAAAGAGTTCAATTTGGACAGGCCATTTCTAATTTTGGTGCCATTAAATATAAGATTGCAGAACAAGCGATTCGCATTTTTTCCGGACAAAGTGCTTTATACAGGGTTTCCCATTTATTGCAAAAAAAGAGAGAGGAATTAGCTGCAGAAGGGGTGCCATTTGCTAAAGCTAAATTAGAGGGTGCCGAAGAATATGCTATAGAGTGCTCTATCCTTAAGATTGTAGGTTCGGAAGTGGTTGATTATGTGGTAGATGAAACCTTACAAATTCATGGCGGCATGGGTTTCTCCGAAGAAGGAACTGCGGCCAGAGGCTATAGGGATTCAAGAATAAATAGAATCTACGAGGGAACGAATGAAATAAACAGAATGTTGATGGTTGACCAACTCTTTAAAAGGGCACTGAAGGGAGAACTTGATTTGGTTGGTCCCGCCTGGGCCGTTCAAAAGGAGTTAGCTTCCATGCCAGTATTGGAAAATGTATCTGGTCCTTATGCAGAAGAGAGAAAAGCTATTACCGATTTTAAGAAAATTTTACTGATGGTAGCGGGTGCAGCTGCAAAATCTCAAATGGACGGTAAGATTAATTTGAAGGAGGAACAAGAGGTTTTATTTAATCTTTCTGATATGCTTACCGATTTGTTTTTAGCCGAATCTACCCTGCTTCGCGTAGAAAAGCTTTCTATAAAAGCGGACAAGCAAATAAATCAAGAGGTGTATGATGCCATTTTAAAGGTGTTTTTACACGATGCATCTTTTAGAATGCAAAAAAATGCTACCGACGCTTTATCGTCATTCTCAGAAGGGGATCTCCTTAAAACTTTTTTAATGGGTGTGAAGAGATTCTCAAAATATCCGATTCAACCTGTTAAGGAAGCAAGAAGAATGGTGGCAGATTTTTTAATTGCGGCTAATGCTTATGTTTTAGGCGCCTAAGGATGAAATTTTTTAACTATTTTTGTAAAAATTAAATGTTATGAGCGAGTATAAAGAAATAGTTAAAGACGGAGTAAAAAATATAGGAAATAGAATGAAGAAATTTTTTCTTTACGTTACCGGGTTTATTCTCTTCGGTTTTATCAGCTATCTGGTGATCTGTAATTTTACTTATAGCAATGGAACCCGTTCCGGCTATTTAGTGAAAATTACTAAAAAAGGATACATTTTTAAAACTTACGAAGGAACCTTGGGAATTGCCGGTATGGCTCAAACAAAACAAGGATTTATTTCCACAAATTGGGATTTTTCTGTAAGAAATAAAAAGGTTTATCATGCCCTGGACTCACTTCAGGGTGTTCCCGTTAAACTTTATTACAAGGAAAAACTTAAAGCAATGCCCTGGCAGGGGGATACCCCATATTTTGTTTATGCTGCGGAAAGGGTTAAACAATAGACCTAAAAATAACTTTTAGGTATAAAATACAGGCCATTCCAAAGGCCGAAAATGGTGACTTTTTTGTTCTCGCTAAATGCGACGAGATCCCATTTTTCATCATAATCAGGTACTGTCTCAATGGCAGTACCTGATTTATCTAATAGAATCAATGACTTTTCATTTATAACCGTTAGCTCGCTTATAAATCCTGGAAATTCCTCTAAAAGGAAATGACGCTTAAAGGCCTTTCTATAGGATTCGAAAAAAGAATGCCAGTCTTTATAATCTGTTGGAAAAGAAGCGATTTTACCTGATTCTCTTTCATTTATTTGTAAAATAGCTCTTTGAGGAAATCCTGAAGGGTAATAATGTACATTGCCTTTTACCCGGGTGTGCAATTCGTACTCATCTTCCCATTTTTCTCCCCGCCAGCTGAAAGAAATTACCTGTGCATACCGCCCTGTTGAGCGTCCAAACAACCAAACAAAACGTGCATTCAGATCATTACTAATCTGTTTATATTCAAGGGAGCAAACAAACCATTCGTCGGTTAGGGGTGGTTCACTAAGCACTACTTCTTTTTTAATGGTAGCCCCACCATACACTAATAAATCTTGTTGATTTTCGCTGGTAAAATCATCCCATTTTTGAAAGGCCTCGCAAAAAAGAATAATTTCACCGAGTTGCTTGGTGGCGATTTGTATCCAGTTTTCATCATTTCGTTGATAAAAAAGGGGAAGTAATCGAGAGCTAATGCCATTTAACTTAAAGTCAGTCAGTCTGGTAACGATGGATTCCCAAAAGGAGTAGGGCTGTTCTCTTAATCGTGCCAGGCCCATTTTCAAACAATCTTCAAGCCAAAGGGTCAATATTAAACAGCCCTGAAGCATCTCTGACTGTCTTTTTATTTGGTTTTTTTCTCTTAATCGTTGATTTTCTGCTTCTTTTTCCAGTATTTCAGCCTCATTTAAGGGTTTCTTTGAAACATAAGTTATGACCCATGAGGGCATTTCTTCAAAAGTAGGAAATGCCATTGGATTTTTACAATAGTAAAATGCAAGGGCTAAGGTATATTTATCTGGTTTAGGATAAATCGGAGAATTAGAAGCAGAAATTAAGGTGTCTAACTGCCAGCAAACCTGGTAAAAAGAAGCCCCTGAAGTTTTTATTTTTCCCCAAATATGGCCTTTCGCTACACCAATATCTTTTAGATATCGCTGAGATGCTAAACGATAACAACGTTCTAGGGTAGCGGGATCGGGAGATAATTTTTCAATATCCTCCCAAAGAGGTAATAAAGACATGTATTATGTAGAAAAAATCAATCGTCATCTTCTTCACTCAGAAAACCTAACTCAATCATTGCTTTTTCAGAAGCGGCTTGTTCTGCACTTTTTTTATTGAAATCGTCAGCGGTGGCTATTCGTTGATTATTTACAAAAACACCCACTTTAAAGCGATCGCGTTTTTCATATTTGTACCTGGAAATAAGTTTATAGGAAATTGTTTTTCCATGTTTTTGACACCATTCCAGGAGCTGACTTTTATAATTGTCATCATAATTTTCCAGTTCATGTATATCCAGATACCGGCGTAAAATATTTTCAACTATATATTTTTGAGTAAATGCGTAGCCTGCATCGAGATAAATAGCACCAACCAATGCCTCCACCGCATTTCCGAGCATTGACCTACTTAGTCTGGTGTTATTGAATTCCTGTAGAACGCCATCAAGTTCCATTTTATCACCAATCCGATTTAAGGTTTTCCTTTTGACGATTTTAGAGCGCATTTTAGTCAGGAAACCTTCATTGCTATCCGGATACTTTTTGAATAAATATTCTGCTACGACAGTACCTAGTACAGCATCGCCCAGATACTCTAACCTCTCATTATTTTGAGAGAGTATTGGTTTTTCATTTTGTGAAGATTTATGGGAAAAGGCAAGCTTATAAATAGTTATGTTACCTGGAACAAAGCCAAGAACATCGAACATGCGTCGAGCGAAATATTTATCTTTAGACAGATAAAAGTTAAACAATTTGAATAGTAATCGCAATAGACTATTAGTTATACAAATTTTTTAAAGATAACACACGCGTTATGACCTCCAAATCCAAAAGTATTACTTAGTGCTGCTTTCACCTCCCTTGGTTGAGCTTCATTGAAAGTAAAGTTAAGCTTTGCATCTAAATCCGGGTCATCAGTAAAATGATTGATAGTGGGAGGCACAAATTTATGTATAATAGAAAGAATGGAGGCAACGGATTCAACGGCACCAGCGGCACCAAGCAAATGGCCCGTCATAGATTTTGTCGAACTAATATTCATATTGTAGGCATGGTCCCCAAAAACATTCATTATGGCTTTTGTTTCAGCAATATCACCTAATGGCGTTGAGGTTCCATGTACATTCACATAATCAATATCTGTTTTGTTAAGACCTGCATCTTTCAATGCGATTTTCATAACATTGGTAGCACCCAAACCCTCTGGGTGAGGTGCAGTGAGATGATAAGCATCAGCGGTAGCGCCGCCACCGGCAATTTCTGCAAGAATAGTGGCACCTCTTTTTTGAGCATGTTCCAAAGATTCTAATATAATACAGGCTCCACCTTCACCAAGAACGAACCCATCGCGATCTTTATCGAACGGACGGGAAGCAGTTAAATAATCATCATTTCTGGTAGAAAGCGCCTTCATAGCACTAAAGCCGCCCATACCTGCAACGGTTACAGTGGCTTCAGACCCTCCGGTTACCACAATATCATTCCTACCTAGTCTGATAGCATCCATAGCATTGATAATGGCGTGAGTAGCTGATGCACAGGCAGAGACTGTGGCATAATTTATACCTCGGAGACCATATCGCATGGAGATATGCCCGGCGGCAATATCAGAAATCATTTTAGGAATCATAAAAGGACTGAATCTGGGTGTACCATCGCCCTTCATAAATTCCATTATTTCTTCCTCTAAACTACTAAGTCCACCAATTCCTGAACCCCAGATGACACCAATTCGGTCGTGATCTAAGGAGGAATCACCTTCGAAATCGAGGCCAGAATTTTTAACAGCTTCCGCGGCACAACAAATTGCAATTTGAGCAAAACGGTCTAGTCTCCTGACTTCTTTACGGTCAATATGCATTTCAGGATTGAAGTTTTTCACTTCACAAGCAAAGCGCGTTTTAAAAAGAGCAGGATCAAACAGAGAGATAAGGTTTGCACCACTGACTCCATTTTGAAGGCTGGAGGTAAAGGAATCAATATCATTACCAATAGGCGTAATCGCCCCAATACCCGTTACAACAACTCTTTTAATCTGATCCATTTCAACGTTTTAAAAACCACAAGCCTGACATTTAACAGACTTGTGGTTTGCACTTTAGTTACACAAGAATTACTTTGCAGCTAACTGATCTTCTAGATATTTAACGGCGTCGCCAACAGTTTGAATCTTTTCCGCTTGTTCATCTGGAATAGAGACTTCGAATTCTTTTTCAAAAGCCATTATTAGCTCAACCGTATCTAAAGAATCGGCTCCTAAATCACCAGTGAAACTTGCACCTGGATTTACATCTGCTTCGTCAACTCCCAAATTTTTAACGATAATCTTGCTTACTCTTTCTGCAATGCTAGACATAGGGAAATTATTAGTGGTTTATTAAAATAAGGTGCAAAGTAAAGCAGAACTACCTTTAAAATCAAAGTTTTTTCTTATTTTTTTGCTTTAATCCATTCTTTCTTTCATTTTTTCACATATTTTAACCCCTTTTTGCAATATTATTGCTTATTTCGCCCTTACATTTATTAGAATGTTAAATGTGATATACCCAAAAAAATGCATAACAAAGTTATCAAAAACACAAAGATAGTAGCTACCGTTGGTCCTGCTTGTAGCTCCATTGAGAATCTTCGCGCCTTAGCCGATGCCGGGGTGAATATTTTTCGACTCAATTTTTCTCATAGTCGACACAATGAGCATCTTGAAGTGATTCAACGTATTACTGAGTTAAATGAAAAATTTGGCTATCATATTGGCATTCTTGCCGACCTTCAGGGACCTAAACTTAGGGTTGGTCAAATCGAAAATAATGCGTTGGAACTTGCAGAAGGAGACGTTATTACGCTGATTAATAAACCTTGTATTGGTACCAGGGACGCTATTTACATGAGCTATCAGGATTTTGCATCCGATGTTAAGGTAGGTGAAAAGGTTCTCGTAGATGACGGTAAACTGGTTTTCGAAGTGATAGAAACAAATTTTAAGGATACTGTTAGGTTAGTTACGCTATTTGGTGGTGTTTTGTCCTCAAACAAAGGCGTGAATCTTCCTAATACAAAAATTTCTCTGCCTTCTTTACCCGAAAAGGATCTTATCGATCTGGAATTTATTCTTACTCAGCCTGTTAACTGGATCGCCCTTTCTTTCGTCCGTTCAGCTAAAGATGTTAAGGAATTAAGAGTTAAAATCGACGCTAAGAATCACCCAGCTAAAATTATCTCTAAAATTGAGAAACCTGAGGCTGTTGAAAAAATTGATAAAATTATTAAGGCTTCTAACGCCATTATGGTGGCCCGTGGTGACCTAGGCATTGAAATTCCTATTGAGCAAGTGCCTGTTGTTCAAAAAACAATTATCCAAAAGTGTATTCGTAGATCCAGACCTGTTATTGTGGCTACCCAGATGATGGATTCCATGATTACTAATCCTTCACCAACGCGCGCTGAAGCTACCGATGTAGCTAATGCCGTATTTGACGGTGCCGATGCCGTTATGTTGAGTGCAGAGACTTCCGTTGGTAGACATCCCATTAAAGTTGTTGAAGCCATGGTGAGAATTATTCAAGAGGCCGAAAAAGTATTCGAAATTGGGGATAAAAGACCAATTCCTTCTGCAAAGTCACGTACTTTCCTTTCTGATGTTGTATGTCAACAGGCAGTTCATACCGCTGAAAGTATCAAAGCTACCGCTATTATTGGTATGACCAGTTCAGGTTATACTGCCTTTAAAGTGTCAAGTTTTAGACCCGATATCAATATCAAAACGTATATTTTTTGTGATAAAATCCACATGCTCGCCACGCTAAGTCTTGTGTGGGGCGTCGAATGCTTTTATTATGATCGTTATGCTACCACTGATGACACCATTCAGGATGTAGTCGATTTGTTAAAAGAAAAATCTGTCCTTCAAAAAGGGGATGTCGTGGTGAATACAGGTACCATGCCGTTGATGAGAAAACACCGCACCAACATGCTTAAAATTACCGTTATTGACTAATAATCTTTACATCTTTTCATGAAAATTATCTGGTTTTGTCTTTCTTTCTTGTTGTTAAGTCTTGTGGTAGTGGGGCAGCCAGTGCAGGTTTCTGCGAATGATTTATTGGTGGAAACGGCTTTAATCGAAGGCGCTAAAGAGAAATTTTTACGCAATACAGACAAGGCAGTAGCTATTTATCAGAAATTGTTGAAGGATTATCCGTCAAATGATTTGGCTGACTATTATCTGGCATTGATTTATCAGGATAGTGCACAATGGGAAAAAGCGATTTTTTACGCTCTTTCAGCTACTAAGAAATCACCTGATAATCGTTGGTTTCAACAGAAACTAGCAGATTTTTATATGCAAAATAGTCAATTTAATTTGGCTATTCCTGTACTACAAAAATGTATCACGCTGGATCCCAAAGGAGTTGATTTTTATCAGTCATTGATGGTTTGTCATCAAAAAGCCAATGACTGGAATGCTGCATTTAAAGTGTTAGATTTGTTGGAATCTACCTGGGGTGTTTCTCCTAAGACGATCATTCAACGAAAAGAGCTATTTCATCTATCGGGTAATATTCCAAAAGCAAAAAAAGAACTGATTAGCCTGATTAGTTTATTCCCCTCAGAAGAGAATCATTTTTATCTGGCTTCTGATTATTTTATTAAGCATAATGATTTGGAGGGGGCCTCAAAAATTTTAAAGCAATTATTGTCCTTACAGCCTGATGCCTCCCGCGCAAAATTTGAGCTCAATCAACTTGAAAATAATTCTGGAGCTACTCCACTTTTAGCATTAAATTCATTTTTTTCTGATAATCAAATTGATACCGAAAAGAAAAGGGCTCGATTGATGCCTGAAATTGATAAACTGGTTATTTCTAAAGAGGTTTCTCTGAAGGAACAATTATTGGTGCTTTGTGCTTCAATGGAAGTAGCACATCCTTCTGATGCCGTTCCTTTGGCGCTCCAGGCTGAAATTTATCGTATCATGGGGGTAGTTGATACGGCCGTGATGAAGTATAAAGCCGCGCTAAAAAAGGAAGAATCTATTTTTTTCGTTTGGGAAAATTATTTGCATCTCCTTTGGACTACCGGTCAATCTGTTTCCTTAACTAAAGAATCTTTGTTTGCCTGGGATATTTTTCCTAATAATCCAAAGATTCCTTTTTATGCAGCTTACGGTTATTTATTTCAGGGTAAAACGGCGGAAGCCTTACCTTTAATGGAGGAGGCTTTTCTTCAAAGCTCCAAAGATGAGCAGCTTACCAACCATTTAATGGCTTTAAAAGCGCTCTCCCTATCGCTACAAGGTGAAAAAGTAGCTGCAAATGATATTTTTTTATCTTTAAAGGGAAAAGATAAAAAATCTTACCTCTGGGCGCTGCAAATATTATCAGGGGGTGAAATACCTCTGCCTTTGACAAATATCGGTTTGGATGATATGTATAATGATGCGCTTGTCATGCATGCCAAAGCGTTTGCAGCATTTAAGGCCAATCAACTTGATGCAGCATTAAAGTTATTTGTCGAGGGGGCAAAATGGGGAACACCTTTGTTTTTTGAACATTGGGGAGACGCATTTCTCTCTGCAAAGAATACATTGGAGGCCCAAAATGCTTACAAAAAATCACTGGAATTGGGTAACACAGGAAAAAGTTTATCCTTAAAATTGAGTAAGTTTTAATAAGATGAATAAATTAGTTTTTTCTTCTTTTCTGCTCTTTGTCTTTCTTTCCTGCTCACCTAAAATTAGTAAAAAAGGAGGATTAGCTGAAGATGAAAACCCTTCTTTATTCCTTAAAAAAGCGGTCTTAGCTCCAGAGTGGATGGAGGGGAAATGTCAACTGCAAATGGAATCAGAAGATTCAAATTTGAGCGGACAAGGTATTATTCGGATTCGCAGGGATAGTGCCATTTGGGTTTCCTTGCGAAAATTAGGGTTTGAAGTTGGAAGAGCATTGATTTTAAAAGATTCTTTTTTTTACTTAAACAGGCTCAATAATGTGTTTGAAGCTCATCCTATCTCTTTCATAAAGGAAAAATATCAGCTGCCAGGTGATTTTTTACATCTTCAGGCACTCCTTTTGGGAAATGCTCCTTTAGACGATATATCTGATTTTACGGTGACTAATAAAGAATCATTTGAGTGGCAGTTGCAAAAATCAATGGATAATGGTATCTTGTCTTTAGGCTGGGATTTTAATAATAAAAGGATTTCTGCTATAGATTGGGGTCAGCCTTCAAGCAACAAATACTTTAAAATGAAGTTTGGAGATTATAAAGCATTAGAAAGCAAGCAACAATTTTCTTATTTTCGTGATTTGAATATACAAAGTGCCGAAACTGGAAACCTACATGTCGTTCTATCATTCAATCAGGTTCAATTCAATTTGCCTGTCAGCCTTCGCTTCGATATCCCGCAAAGGTATTCTGGTAGCTATTAATTTTCTTTTTTTATTCGCCTTAATCGTCCCTGCCTATAGTCAATCGCGAAAGGAATTAGAGGAACGAAGGAAGGATTTGTTGAAAAACATTGAACAAACAACTAAGGAACTTCAACAAACCAGAGAGGATAAAGAAAAATCTCTACAACACTATCTTAATCTTCAAACACAGGTATTGAACAGGCAACAACTGGTAAATAATCTTAAAAGTGAAATTATTTACACGGAGTCGAGAATATATCGAACGAGAGACGTTCTGGCATCCCTTCAGTTAGATATTGATCGTTTACAGATCGAATACAAGCAAATGGTGAGGGCAGCTTTGAGAAATAAGTTGAATCGAAATCTGGATGCTTTTCTGTTTTCAGCTGAAAATCTCAATCAATTTTACAAACGATTTGTTCTGGTAAAACAATACGAGAGTTATCGGCGAAGACAAGTTTCCTTAATTCATGCTACGCAAACAACTTTGAAAAAGAAAACGGTTCAGCTTACCGCCTCGTTGGCAGAAAAGGAATCTATTTTACTGGCCATAAAGGGACAAGAACAACAGTTAGGGCAGGAAATGAAGGTCAAAAATAAGGTATTAACTACGCTAAAGGATAATGAACAGAAATTAGCCACCTCATTGGAAGATCAGTTGCGGCAAAGACTTAAATTGGATAATTCCATAGAAAGGGTGATTCGAACAGAAATGGAGGCGATAGCTAAAAGGAATGTAATAGCGCCAAAATCAGATAAAAAATCAATGCCTGCCTCAACCGCGTCTCATTTTCAACAGGCAAAAGGAAGTCTTCCCTGGCCCGTCGAGAACGGACAGGTAGTCAAATCCTTTGGTACGCAACAACACCCTGATTTTAAAGATGTGAAAACAGTGAATAATGGGATTGATATACTAACCTCCCCGAAAGCATCTGTAAAAGTTGTTTTTCCGGGAAAAGTGGTTGGTACTCAAGTTGTCCCTGGGTATCAATATACAGTGATTGTTCAACACGATAATTTTTATACCGTATATGCCAATATGGAGACGATTAGCGTTAAAAGGGGGGATGTGCTGTCGGTTAATCAATCTATTGGGTCTTTAGGTGATGAAAAACCTGAGATTCATTTTGAATTATGGAAGGAAAAGCAGAGACTTAATCCTTCGGATTGGATACAATAATTATGTTAATATGAGTAATGGTTGGAATGTTGGGGAAAAGGCTCAAAAAGGTGTTATTTTAGAACCGGAATTTGCCGTTTTAGTGGGACTAATCCAAAAAGGAGAAACGGAGGAACAAGTAAATGAATATTTAGACGAATTAGCCTTTTTAGCCCTCACTGCAGGCGCGACATGTCTAAAGCGTTTTACTCAAAAATTGATTCATCCCGATAGTAAAACGTTTATCGGAAAGGGTAAATTAGAGGAAATTCAAGCCTATGTCCAAAGCCACGAAAATGTAAATATGGTCATTTTTGATGATGATCTTACAGGCAAACAGGTCAATATTCTGGAGGCTTTCCTTAAAGTAAAAATCATTGATCGTTCTACCTTAATTTTAGATATTTTCGCGTCAAGGGCACAAACGGCTCAAGCAAAAACTCAGGTTGAATTGGCTCAAATGCAGTATCTATTGCCCAGATTAAGAGGACTTTGGACGCATTTGGAAAGGCAAAAAGGGGGTATCGGTATGAGAGGTCCTGGTGAAAAGGAAATTGAAACAGACCGTCGTATTGTTAGAGATAAAGTTACTTTGCTTAGAAAGAAACTGGAAAAAATTTCTTTGCAAAATGAAACACAACGTAAAAGTCGCGGAGATCTTATTCGCGTAGCCCTCGTAGGTTATACCAATGTGGGAAAGTCAACCCTGATGAATTTACTGAGTAAATCAGATGTGTTTGCCGAAAATAAACTTTTTGCAACCCTCGACACTACCGTACGTAAGGTAGTATTGGAAGACGTACCTTTTTTATTGTCCGATACCGTAGGATTTATTAGAAAGTTACCCCACCATCTGGTTGAAAGTTTTAAATCAACACTGGACGAAGTAAGAGAAAGTGATATTCTTCTTCATGTGGTCGATATTGCCCATCCACAGCATGAAGATCATATACGTACAGTGAATCAAACGTTGCTCGATCTGGGCGTTGCCGAAAAGCCAACCTGGCTGATTCTTAATAAATTTGATCTCTATCGCGAAAAATATTTTGACGAACTTCTCGATGAGGAAGGTAAAACGGAGGTCGTTTCCAGTATGATGACAAAATGGGTGCAAGGTGAACTCATTGAACCTCTCCTTATTTCTGCTGAAAAAAAGGAAAATATGGATGTTTTTCGACAAAGATTACTGGGGCTCATTAAGGATCAATATAAAATCCGCTATCCCTATCAGTCAAAACAATGGTAGTGGTTAGGAAAATGAATGCTTTTCCCATTGAGTTCCCATGATTCTTTGTTTACACATTGGCATCGGATAATATTTTAAGGGATTGTCAATCAAATAAATTGATTTTTTTAGAAAATATTTAAAGTAAAACTTGTATAATTTATTTACCTTTTTACACTATATTGCATTCGAAAATTTTTTCCCGGTTTTTCTCAAGGTGGTCTTGGTAAATCCGAAACCCAGAATACACACAAAAAGTGAATAGGAATATAGCCTTTTTGGAACTCAAATATGGTAATATCTACGGTGGATATCCCAATTTTTATGCTATTAGTGAAATTGCTTTTTTAGTTTTCGAGATTGGTTCTAAAAAGCTTTTCCTCGAAAGTTGGATTAATAACGCTCCCGTTGATATTGTAAATGTCTATTCTGAAGTAAATGAATTGGGTCATACGCTCTCAAGAAATAAAGAGGTTTTTAATCTAAATTCCGGTCAATCCAGTCCCTTCGATGAAAATTTTAAGTTATCAGAAGATCAGCTTTTTTTCGAATTTAATAAGTTAAAAAACGCCAAACTGCATATTAGAAATTTTCTTGAGAAGAATTTTCACAAATATGAATTTGATGATTTAGTGGTATTTGATGGTCGTCGGGATCTTTTTCTATGTGAACGATGTGGCGCTGATTTCTCAGGTTGGAATGTGATAGATTTACAAAAAGAGTTAAATAAAACGACTGAATATTTGTTTTCATTAAACAAATTATCTGTTATTATAAATTACAGGTTAGACAAATCGCATTTAAAAAGTAACAATCTTGAATATTGGCTTCACCCCATTGCCGCCAGACAAATTGTACCTAAATCTGCCGCCTGGGATGCTGCTAGACTTATGATGATATATAACGAGTGGAATAATCATCACGCTGATTTTCTTATAAAAGCTCAGTTACTCCTTAATAAAATTCAAACTTCCAAATAGGTCTTTTTTACAGGACAAATTCCTGACCTGACGAAGGAATTACGGCTTCAGGCAATCCATATTGGTGAAGCAGTGTTGAAAAGGCTTTCTTTGCCTCGTGTTCTCCATGGACGAGGAATAATTTTTTTACGTGACCTTTCTGGTTTTTTAAATAATCAAGCATTTCTAGTTTATCGCCATGAGCGGAAAAAGAGTCCAAAATTTCAACATTGGCTCTAACTTCCATTTTACGTCCCAATAAGTAAATGCTTTTGTCGCCAGCCCGCAACTTTCCACCTGGCGTAAAAGGGGAACAATATCCAACAATCAAAATAGTATTATTCGGGTTTTCAATATTGTGTGCCACGTGGTGTTTTATCCTTCCAGCATTAATCATTCCCGAAGCACTAATAATAATCGCAGGCCCTTTTAGTTCATTTAGAGCCATTGAATCGGATTGTTTGCGCAAGTATTTTAGCCTTTTAAAACCAAACGGATTTTCATCAAGGAGTAAATATTCGGTCAAATCTTCATCGAAACATTCGGGATGAGAGGCATAAACCATCGTTGCATTTACCGCTAAAGGACTATCAACAAATACCGGAACCTGGGGCAATTTCCCTTCATTTTCCAGCTGATCCAGGATAAATAAGAGTTCCTGAGTTCTTCCGACACTAAAAGCAGGGATAATTACTTTTCCTCCCTTTTCAACACAGGTTTCAGTTAAAATCTGCAAAAACCTTTCTCTTTCCTTAGGATTAGCGTCGTGTTCTTTATTGCCATAGGTCGATTCAGATATCAAGAAATCAACAGGTGGCAACGGTTTAGGATTTCTTAAAATAGGTCGTTCGGGTCTGCCAATATCTCCAGTAAAGCCTAATAATTTTTCCGTTTTATTTTCAATGACACGCAGGGTTACTCCGGCACTCCCGAGAATATGACCTGCATCGGAAAATTGAAAAGAAACCTGTTCATTGATGTTTATCCAACGGTCGTAACCAACCGTGACAAATTGTTCTAAAGCTATGGGTACATCTTTGCTTCTATACAAAGGCTCTTGAAAATCACGATCTTGATAATCAGCATTCCGAGATCTTTTCTTATGAAAAAACTCAGCATCTTTTTCTTGAATAAAGGCACTATCCAGCAATAGAATATGAGCAAGATCACGTGTGGCATGGGTGCAATATATGTTACCTTTAAACCCGTCCTTTACTAATTTAGGAATTCTTCCGCAGTGGTCAATATGGGCGTGGGAAAGTATAAGACAATCGATAGATTGAGGGTCGAATAACCATTCCTGATTGAAATTTTCCATATCGGGGCGATTTCCCTGGTATAAACCGCAATCCAATAAAATGGTAAACCCACTGTCCAGCGTAACCAAATGACTACTCCCGGTTACGTCCTGAACACCACCACAAAAGGTTAATTTCATAATTTTTTATTTATTCCAATATACGATATTTTCAAGGTCTATGTTATAAATGGCCATCTTATTTATTTAATCGTACCAATCCATCTTTTGCATCTTTATAATCTGGGGCTAATCGAAGGGCTAGTTGGTAATGTTTCTTCGCTTTTTCATTATCTCCTAACCATTCAGCACTTAATCCGCAATAAAATTGCCCTTCTATGAGCAGTGGATTCAATGAAATGGCCTGGTCAAATTGGCTTGATGCCTGTTCAATGGAATCTACATCGAGAAAAATTAAGCCTGCATTGAAAAAGGGATCTGCATTTTCTGGTTCAATTCTTTGCAATTTCTTGAAAATACGAAGAGCGGATAGCAGATCATTATTTTTAGCCAGAAAATTAGCCTTGGCCATTAAGGCCTGTTTATTGGAAGGATTCCTCTGGAGGGCTGTCTCATAGTACCTCTTTGCGATAGAATTTCCCTTCGCCTCTTGAAGCTGACCTAAAATAATCCATGCATCTTCAATATCAGCATCCCCTTCTATCGCCTCCTGTAAACTATTTATGGCCCTTGCGGTATCACCTGTTTCTTTGAAAAATATACCTGTTAAAAAAGCGGTTTCAGGCATACCCTCTCCAATATTTCTTGCTTTTTCCAACGATTTGAATCCTTCGTCATATTGTTTTAGCATAAGCTGAAGTTTGGCAAGATGCCTCATTGTTGATGCAGATTGGGGGAATTTTTCTCCAGCTTTTATTAAAATTTGAAGTGCTTCATAAGACTTAAAATAGGCTAAATAGGTGTTAGATAGTTTGTGAAGTGCTTCCGGATGGGTTGAGTCTAATTTCCAGGCTTGCATAAAATCAAGAACTGCTTCCTCAAATTTTTCATTTTCAAGGTAAAAACTTCCCCTTGCAAGGTATAAACTATCTTCGTCAGGGGTACTTCCAATGGCCTCGTTCATGTTTTTAAGGGTTTGGTCAAAATTAGACAGAGATACTTCGTTAAAGGGCTTATCTTTATTTTTACAACCATATAAAAATAATATAGCCAGTAAAATAAACTTGCTTAGGCCTTTTTCCATTTTAACTATATTGAACATTGAATTAATTTAAATTATGGACAGCAAATTACAGCAATTTTTAAGAATTATATCTGTTATCGCACTGGTCCTATGTATAAAAAATAATTCAACCACCGCACAGGTTCTTGATATACCTTACTATGTTTCTATCAAAGGGGACATTGAAGTGATGTCGTTTTTTAAAAATACGGGTGGCGACACACTGATGGCGGGTAATTACAGAGGTTCCTGGAATGATATGAATAGGGTGTGGACGTCGGCTGGCGAAAATGATCTGTTCTTAGGCAAATGGATGCAAGGTCA
>Ga0247839_1003552_pt1 | contig 21344 bp, 15 predicted proteins | sample LaCruzMarch2015__6_FD_192405 | JGI IMG/M metagenome (GOLD analysis project Ga0247839, IMG submission 192405) | Freshwater microbial communities from meromictic Lake La Cruz, Castile-La Mancha, Spain - LaCruzMarch2015_16m | ecosystem: Environmental > Aquatic > Freshwater > Lake | place: Spain... | reverse complement strand
TCAGTCCCGCTTCTATAAGGGAGATGTTTTCGATACCATTGCGAACACGAATTATCGGAGCGGTATCGACATCGCGGAGACCCTGGCCCAATTCGACGCCAAGTTTGCCGGCAACGGGGTGTTTGTTTCCGCGTCGCAGATCTGCGACCTGCACCTGGTTCCCGAAGGGCAAAGCCTGCAAACCTTCGCCAGCGGTTCATTTTGGGATGATCACCGTTTGACCGGCGACAACACGCGTGAGCGTCCCTACGCCAACTTGCTCGGGCGCCTGACAACCAAGTCCAACACCTTCACCGTCCATTTCCGGGTGCAGCCCTTGAAGAAAGTTGCGGATGCCGATCCGGAAGTGTGGGACGAAGATGTGGATCGCACGGTGGCGGAAGCCAGAGGCGCAACGGTCATCGAACGCTACATCAACCCGAATGATGCGCAGATTCCGGATTTCGCCACGCAGGAAACGCCCTCCGGCCAGGAACCGCCCGACTTGGGCGCGTTTTATAAATGGCGGATTTTAAGCAAGCGGATTTTCTCCCCGTAGTTCGGGTGCCGGCCGACATCTTTTCCAAACCCAAAATGATTTTCCCTCGCCGCCGATTTCTTTTCTGCGGGCAAGCGCTCCGAGAAAATATGCACAGTTTTTTTGCAGCTAATGGGTTCCCGCTTGCTCTTGGATCGGCCCGCGGCCAGAGTCTCCTCGAAATGGCGTTTTCCATGCTGCTCCGCCCCTCCCATTTCCACTTCGCATTCTTCGCGGCTTGCCGCGGGACGATTGCCGCTGCCACGGCCGTGCTGCTGGTCGGCGCGGGAAGCTCGGCCGCGGGGCAGCAGGAGCCGCCCGCCGCGCTGGCTGCGGGAGGCTATCATTCGGTGGCGGTGGACAAGGAGGGAGTGCCCTTTGTCTGGGGAATGGCCAGTTATGGCGCGCTGGCGAAGGGCGATAGCTGGCGCGGCGGGGAGGAGAAGGATCTGTTTGCGTTCGTCTGGCCCTACGGATACCGCCTGGCGCCGTTGCGCGTGGAGGCCGCGGACCCGCAACTGCTGGAAGGAATCGCGGCACTCTCTGCGGGCCGGCATTTCACCCTGGCTTTGAAGCGGGACGGCACGGTGGTTGCCTGGGGCAGCAATGATTTTGGGCAGCTTGGCGACGGCTCAACCGAGAAAGAAGGACCTTTTTACGAGGTCGGTCGCATGCGTTCGGAACCGGGGCTGGTGACCGGGCCCGGTGGCGGCGATGCCTTGCGCGGGGTCAAGGCGGTGGCCGCCGGATACCAGCATGCGCTGGCGCTGACCAAAGACGGCAAGGTTTTCGCCTGGGGTGACAACAGCGGCGGGCAATTGGGAAATGGACGGGAGGAAGCGCAGTCCCATCCGGTGGAGGTTCTGGGAATTGGAGGCAAAGGCCCTTTGGAGAAAGTGCGCGCGGTGGCGGCGGGAACGCGGCACAACCTCGCGCTGCTCGAGGATGGCACGGTGGTCGCGTGGGGCAGCAACACCTCGGGCCAACTCGGGAACGGCGAAAAAAAGAACAGCGCGTTTCCGGTCCCGGTCCAAAATCCGGGCGGGAACGGGTTGCTGGCCGGCATCCAAGCTGTTGCGGCCGGCACTGCCTGCTCGTTGGCGCTGGGAGAAGACGGAAGCGTTTACGCGTGGGGAGACAACAGCTTCGGGCAACTGGGCGATGGCACGCGCCGCGACAGCGCACGGCCCGTTGCGGTCAAAGGTCTGGACGGCGGGGGCGTGTTGCGGGGCATCGCCGCGATTGTGGCCGGGCGTTACTTCAATGCGGCGCTCAACGACCGGGGTGAGGTGCTGGCCTGGGGCTGGAACGAGGCCGGATTGCTGGGCGACGGAAATTTGGAAGGCAGTCTCTTCCCGCAATGGGTCCGCGAGGCGGACGGAGGCGGGCGGCTGCGGGACATTGTGCGTTTGGATGCCGGATCGCGGCATTTGTTGGCGCTGCGGGCCGATGGTTCGCTGGTGGCCTGGGGCAGCAACATCGCCGGCCAGCTCGGCGACGCGGGAAAAGGCAGCGGCCTCAGACCGGTGACCGTCAAGGGCATCACCTTGCCCGGCAGCAAAGCCGGCGGCGGGGCCGGGGCTGCGGAAGCAAATGGAGGATGATTGTATGAAAACACCGACCAGAACCATGCTGGCGCTGGCCGCAGCATTGTCGGTCGGCATCGTGGCGACGGAATCCGCAATCGCGGAATCCAACGGCCAGGAGATTGTTTGGACCGGGCTTGGCGGGGATGACCGGTTCTTTAATCCGTCCAACTGGAGCCCGGAAACCATCCCGGGCGAGGAAGCAACGGCGGTATTCAATCCGGAGGGAGAAATCCGGGTGCTGGTGGATGAAGGAGCGACGGCCGGGCTGCGGATTTTGGGCCGAGCCGCCGGGGACGCGACGGCGACTGTCACGCTGGATCTCGCAGGAAACACCTTCAACGCCCAGCCGCCGCATCCCACGGCAGCGGTGTTTTTTCAACCCGGGACCCAGGAGGAGGGGGCGCGACGCCTGCGTTTGCTGCGCGGCGAATTGCGTGTTTTGTTTGACGTCTATGCGGGTCATACCCTTGGCGGAGCTCACACCATGGTCTCTCCGCTGGCAATCGAGGTCGGCGAGGGTGCCGTGCTGACGCTGCGCAATGAAGCCTTTTTCGGCTACGCCGGCCAGGAGGATTATCCGCAGCAGGTCTCCTTGACCGTCAAGGACGGGGGCAAGGTGAGCAACCAGCGGTTGCTGGTGATCGGCAATTCGAATTTCAGCGAGACGCTGTTGCGGATCGAAGGGGCGGGAAGCGAGGTCGAAGGGGAGGGCGCTTTTCCACGGACCGGCATTGTCTTTGGAAATTCCAAGGAGAAATCAAGCTCGAAAGGGGTGATCGAGAAGGGCGGGGTGATTTTCGGGCAGCGCTTTTTCAGCCTTGCGACCGGCGCGGGGGCGAATGTGCATGTCACGGTGGGCGGGTCGTCCTCGGATGGGCAGCCAAGCTCTGTCTCCGCAGACAATCTGTATGTCGGTGGCGGCACCATGAACGCGGATGAACCGCCGCAACCGGGTGGAACGGCGACCCTCCGCTGCTCGGATGGGGCTGTTTGCGAATTCATCGGTGCGCGGGTTTTTGGCGGGAGTGCCGGGAACGCAGGCGGGGTGTTGGAGATCGAAGGGGGCGCCGTGAAGGCGTCGGGCGGCGCGGCGTTCGATCCGGGCGCATCGCTCAGGATCATCCTGACTCCGCAATCACAAGGCGCCGGCCCCGCGCTGGCGGTTCGTTCGCCTGCGGCGGATGCCAAACTTTCCATCTCCAAGGCGACTTTCAGCGTTGGGGTGGCGGATGGTTTTTCGCCGCGGCGCGGCGAGGTTTTTGCGCTCGCGGCTTATGATTCGCTCGAAGGCGCCTTCGAGGGACTGCCGGACGGCGCCACGATCCGCTGCGGCAACACGGAGTTTCGAATCGACTACGCCGGCGGCGCCGGCGGACGCACCATCACCCTCACCACCACCGCAACAACCACCGCCAGCAGCAAACCAAAAAATGAGAGTTAAAGACCCGATCCAACCTGATGCCGATTGCCTCACCGAGATTTTTGAGGCGCCCACAGTTTCGGCAGGGCAACACCTGCGCCTCGAGTTTCCCGATTTGGAGCGGTTCAACGGGGCGTGGTATTGCAGCTTTCGCGAAGCGCTCAGTCACTACGCCGATGCCACCTCGAAGGGGCGCGTGTTACGCTCCACCGACGGCAAAAAGTGGGAGACGGTGGCGGTGCTTTCCAACCCGGAACCCGATGGAGACATTCGGGAGCCCCGGTTGAGCATCACCGCGGATGGCAGGCTGATGGCGATGAGCACGCTCGGGTATGAAACCCCCGGCGCCAAGCTGCAAGAAATCGATGGGGAGCCCCGTTACGCGGATAACGCCATCTGGCTTTCGAGCGACGGCCAAACTTGGGAGGGACCTTTCATCGCCCCGGAACTCCGCAACTCCTACCACTTCGACCAGACCTGGCACGACGGCTGGTGTTACAGCGTCGGCTATTACTGGAAGGACATGCTGGGCACGCTCTATCGCAGCCGCGATGGGAAAAGTTGGGAAGTGGTGGCGAAACATATGTTCCCGGAAAGACGCGGAAACGAAGGAACTTTGGCCTTCGGCCGGGATGGGACCATGCATGCGCTGTTGCGGGGAGCCGGCGGCGGGCGCATCGCGCTGGGCTGCGCCGCTCCGCCCTTTACGGATTGGAAGTGGCGGGAGGTGGATTTTCTGCCTTGCGGGGAGCGAGATCGCAAGGCGCTTGGGCAGGTGGTGCATTCGGATTTCGCCGGGCCGAACCTCATCGCGTTGCGCGACGGGCGCTTGCTGGCGGCGGCCTACTTCCGCCAGCCCGTCGAGCCGCCGCCGCGCATTTCGGTGTTTCTCGTGCATCCCGGCGAGGCGTTGCTCGAGGAGGTTGTGGCACTGGAAAATTTGCAAAGCTATCCCGGCCTCGTCGAACACGACGGGAGCATCTTCTTCACCGCCGCCACGGTGATCGACATTTTCCGGATTCAGTTCGGATCGTTTCCCTGTCCGCCGGAGCAAGGCCTTCCAACGCTGTCCGACTCCGACCGGAACGCACGGCGGCGCGCGCAGGAACTGGCGGAGTGCGACGACCCGGCCCGGCTCGAGCAGGCTGCGGTCGAAGACCCCGACTGGCGCGCGCGCCTCGCGGCGGTCGAGCGCGTGTCGAATCCCGAAGTTCTGACCCGCGCACTGACCGCGGATGCCGCGTGGTCCGTGCGCGCGGCGGCGCGTCCCCGGCTCCAAGGCGCGGTGAATTTCGGCGAATGGTTTTTCCGCACCGATCCGGATGACGAAGGCCAAAAGCTGGGCTGGCAGCGCATCATGCCCGGCGACCGCGGTTGGGCCGTGCTGCCGGTGCCGGCTTTGTGGCGGGATACCCGCATCGGTTCCGCCTATCTGGGCGTGGGTTGGTATTTGGTCGATTTCACCCTGCCGTCCGACCCCGCCAACCAGCAGCTCCGCCTGGTGTTCGAGGGGGTGGATGCGCAGGCGTGGGTCTATGTCAATGGCGAGCAGGCCGGCGAGCAGAGCAGCGCGGCAACCGGGCTCCCGCCCGACGAGCTTTGGGACGATCCGTTTGCGGTGGTGGTTTCCGGCGCCAAGCTGCGGTATCCAGACCCCAATCTGCTGGCGGTGCGCGTGCAGGCGGGCCCCTGCAATGGCGGCATTTACGAGGCGGTCATCGCCTCATTGGAGCCCGCGCGATGATGCAGCGGGACACACCGGCCATGTTCACCCAACCGCGCAATCCGCAACCGCCGCTTTCACCGCCGTGATCGGCCCTGCCGACAAACCATGCCGCTCAACCGAATCGATGCCGCCGGGTCGCGCGGGTGCACTGCTGGTTGCGGCGGCGGCGCTTTGCTGCCTGTCGGCGATTGCAGGTGGCGCTGAGATTGTGAACGCGACAATCCCACTGGCGGCGCGCAACAACCCGATTCTGATGCCCGATCCAGAAGGAGAGTTCCGGCCCGCGCGAACCGGCGGCGAGTGGGAGCAGCGCCGGCGGGATACACTCGAACGCATCCAAGCGGTTGCGGGGCCGCTGCCGGACCGGTCGATTTCCCCCGATCCGGAGATCGAAATCTTGTATGATGAAATTCTCGAGTGCGGGGTGCGGCGCCAGAAAATCCGCTATTTTTCCGAATCGAAGGAAGCGCCCAAGATCGAAGCGTGGCTGTTTTCTCCAACCGCCCGGTCGCCTTTCGCCGACTCCGCCGGGGAGCGCGACACGCGGGCGGGAGTGCTCTGCCTGCATCAAACCAACCGGATGATTGGCAAGCACGAGCCGGCGGGGCTGGGCGGAGATCCGAGCCTTTTCCAGGCCCTCGAGCTGGCGCGCCGCGGATTCTTCACCATGGCGCCCGACTTCACCGGCAGCGGCGCGCATCCGGGGCTGGATCGCTTTCCCAATAACTATGCCGCCGCCACCATGAAAGGCATCGTCGATCATATGCGGGCGGTGGATATTCTTTCCGGGCTTCCGGCGGTGGATGCGGAGCGCATCGGCTGCATCGGGCATTCGTTGGGCGGCTTCAACACGATGTTTCTCACCGCCTTCGATCCGCGCATCCATGCCGCCGTATCCAGTTGCGGATTCGTCAACTGGCAGGCTTATCACGACCGGGAGGGAAGCGTGTGGCAGATGGCGGGCGCGAATTACCTGCCGCGCCTGCGCCAGTTTCTCGACCGGTTGGACGACATCCCCTTCGACTGGCATGAGCTGCTTGCCGCCTGCGCGCCGCGCCCGGTGTTTCTCAACGCCCCCCTGCGGGATGATCCCTTTTTGGCCGAGGGGGTTAGCGAGGTTGTTGCCGCCGCTCGTCCCGTTTACGGCCTCTTCGGCGTTCCCGATCAGCTTGTGATCGTTCATCCGGATACCGGGCATGAATTTCCCGCCGCCGTCCGGGAAGCCGCCTATGCGTTTTTGGAGCAGCATCTCGGCCCGGTGCCTGCCGTCGCGCGCGCCGGTTCCGGCGATCCGGTCGCCCATCTGCGGCTGCCCGCCACGGGCTGGAAGTTCCGCTCCGATCCCCGCGCCGTGGGAGAAAGCGAGGGATGGTTTGCGCCCGCCCTGGACACCTCGGACTGGCGCTCCGACGTGCCAATCGAATCGGGCTGGCAGAAATACATGGACGAACCCTACCTTGGGGAGGCGTGGTATCGAATCCCGTTCGAAGCGCCGAAAATTCCCGCGGGCCACGAGGCGGTGCTCTACTTTCACGGAGTGGACGAGGAAGCGCGGGTGTGGCTCAATGGCGCTCTCGTCGGCGCCCATGAGGAAGGTTTGGCCGGCTTTATCGAGCCGTTTGCCTTCCGGGTCACCGAGCAGCTTCATTCCGGCAAACCCAATCTGCTGGCCGTTCGCATCCGCAATACGGTGAAGGAGGGTGGCATCGACCGTCCGGTTTTTCTTCGGTCCCTGCCACCCGATGAATCTTCGCGCCACCCCCGTACCTCCGCCAATCTCCCATGAAAGCAACTCTCGCATCCCTGCATTCCATTTTGCGCGATCCGGCGGAGAACCTGCGGCGGGTGGAGCGGGCCTGCGTTTGCGCGGCGAAGGAAGGCGCGCGCTTGGTTTTGCTGCCCGAGCTGATGCTCACCGGGCATGGCGCGCATCCCAAAATGACCGCCAATGCCGAATCCGTGCCCGACGGTCCGCTGAGTCGCGCGATCCTGGCGCTGTCGGAAAAGCACGCGCTGTGTATTTGCGTGGGGATTGCGGAACGCGACGGCGCGCGGATTTACAACAGCCAGATGGTCGCGGACCGCGGGCGCTTCCTCGGCCTCCAACGGAAAATTCATCTCTCCGGCGACGAATATTTGCACTTCGGCGCGGGGGAGGATTTGCCGCTGTTCGACATCGGGGAGGCGCGGTTGGGAATCCTGATTTGTTACGACAACCTGTTTCCCGAGCTGGCGCTGGCCCATGCGCTCCAGGGTGCCGATGTGATTCTTGCGCCGCATGCCGCCCGCATGGGCACCTGGCCGGCCCGCATGACCCGCGCCCAGCGCGAAAAGATCATTCACGACCAGCAGCAGTCATGGGAACTCGTGCACCGGGCCCGCGCCTATGATCACAATCTCCATGTCCTGCTCTGCAACGCAGCAGGTCCTTCGACCGACGGGCTCGAAGGCGTCGAGGCCAACCATGCGGGAACCGTCATGGGAATCGACCCGCGCGGCGATGTGTTCCTGCGCAGCGCGAAACACGATTTCTCCGACGAAATCGTGACGGTGGAGCTGCCGGAGGCCCGTCGAAAAATCAACCATCCGCCATCCCGCAACCGCCGTCCGGCCACTTCCCTCGACTTGCTGCAACGCGCCGCCGCCGCAGCAAGCGCCGCAACGCTGTGCAAAATCCAACCAAAACTGCCATGATCCCGAAACATCCGATTTGCCTGCCGCCATTGCTTCTTGCCCTCTCGCTCTCCGCCGCGTTCCCGGCCGGGGTTTTTCATGTTTCGCCGCAGGGGAGCAACAGCCCGCCCTTTGCCTCCTGGGAAAGCGCCGCGCACACGATTCAGGCTGCCGTTGACGCGGCCTCCGGCGAGCCGGGTGCCACGGTGCTGGTGCGCAAGGGAACATACACTTCCGCCGGAGAAGATGCCGTGGTGAAGATCGAGGTGCCCGTCACCCTGCGCAGCGAAAGCGGCAATCCGGAGGATGTCGTCATCGACGGGCGCGGCGAGCGGCGCGGCATTCACGCGGCGCTGACCTCGTCCGGAGCGCCGCTGGTGATCGAGGGCCTGACCGTGACCAATGGTTTCGCCAATGGCAACGGGGGCGGCATTTTGCTGGACCATTCGGAATTGCAAGCCGGGGCGGCGGAAATCCGCAACTGCGTTCTGACCGGCAACCAGGCGGGCGAGGGCATGCGATTGCGGGGCGGCGGACTGGCTTCGATTGGCGGCGGGGAATCCGATTTTCGCGCCGGCGTGCGTGACACGCGTTTTGCCGGCAACGTGGCGCGGGGGCGGGATTCGAGGGGAGGGGGCGCGGCATTTTTCAACACGTCGGTGGAAATGAACAACTGCGTCTTCGAGCAGAACCGGTCGGAGGGGGACGCGGCGGCAAAGCAGGGCGGTTTCGGCGGAGGCGCATCTGTCGAGGGCACGCCGGAAGGATCGATGCTGCGCGCGGTGACGTTCCGGGACAATGTTGCGCTCTGCACGGGAGACGGCGGCGGCGGCGGCTTGGCGATGTTCGGCGAAGACACGCATTTGGAAATCGTGGACTGCGTGTTCGAGAACAACCAGGCGTCCTATGGTTGCGGGTTGATGCAACTGGCCGGGCACCTGGTCCTTCGCAATACGCGCGTCATCAATGCGCAGGGCAAGGCCACTTTATGGCAAAATTGGGCCGATTCCTGGCGGCCGGAGGCGCTTTTGGTGGACAGCTGGGTCCAGCGCTTCAATGAGTTGAGAGCGCATGGGGTGGTCGAGGTCGTGGATCCGTTGCGCGACCCGACGGTCTTCCGCGATCCCGCAACCGGAAAGTTCTCGCCCGTGAACAATCCCGAGCAGGCGCGGCAACGGCGCTTGCAGACCTTGGAACGCATCGAGAGACTGGCAGGCCCTTTGCCGGATCGCGAAAAGCTTCCGCCCCCCGCCATCGAGGTGCTCAAGGACGAAGTCCTCAAGGATGGCGTGCGGCGCCAGCTCATCGAATACGCGGTGGGGGACGGCGCGCCGCGGGTCAAGGCGTGGCTGTTGGCGCCGACGGCGGAATGTTTGGATCCCTCTCCGGCGCAGCGCAAGACGCGCGCGGGAGTCCTTTGCCTGCATCAAACCAATCGCCAGATCGGCAAGAACGAGCCGGCCGGATTGGACGGCGATCCCAATATGCACTACGCGATCGAGCTGGCCCGGCGCGGATTTGTCACGCTCGCGCCGGACTTCACCGGCAGCGGGGAGCATCCAAACCTCGGCACATTTGAGAATGGATTCCAAAGCGCGACCATGAAGGGCGTTTCCGATCACATGCGGGCGCTGGATGTGCTGGCGGCGCTGCCGGTCGTCGATCCGGAGCGCATCGGCTGCATCGGACATTCCCTGGGCGGGTTCAACACGATTTTCGTGACCGCTTTTGATCCTCGGATCAAAGCCGCGGTTTCGAGTTGCGGATTCGTGGGCTGGCAGGCGTATGAGGACCGGGAGGGTGGTTTGCATTTGATGGCCCAGGGAAATTACATGCCGCACATACGTAATTACCGCCACAAGGCCGCCCTGCTGCCGTTCGATTTTCATGAGGTCGTCGGCGCCTGCGCGCCGCGCGCGCTTTTCCTCAACAGCCCCCTGCGCGACGATCCCTTCCTGGTCGAGGGAGTGCGGGAAATTCTCGCCGCCAACCGACCGCTTTACGAAGGACTCGGCGCTGGAGAAGCACTGCTCTCCGAACATCCGGATACCGGGCACTCGTTTCCGCCCGAAGTCCGCTCGAAAGCTTATGCCTTTCTCGAATCGCACCTCGGCGTGCCGCATACCCAAGCCAGTCCACCCACACCCAACCCAGCAACCCCTTCACCATGAAAATCAAACCCGCCCACGCCATCGCAACGCTCCTCATGGCCACTTGGTTCTCCCCCCTTTTCGGCAACCCCTCCAACTCGGAATTCAGCGTTGAGGAGAATCCCGATGGCACGGTGACCCTCACCAAGTATTCCGGATCCGGCGGAGAGGTGCTGATTCCCGCGACGATTGAAGGCAAAACGGTGTCGGCGATCGGCAACGCGGCCTTTACCGGGATGAAGACGCTGACAAAGGTCGTGATTCCCGATACCGTGAAAACGATTCAGGATGGCACCGGGGGATGGGTTCCCAAGGCCGCGTTTTCGGGATGCGACAATTTGAGCTCGGTCGTCTTCGGAGCCGGCCTCGAGGAAATCGGGAACTTTGCGTTTTTTCGAGTGGCCGCGGTGGGGGACGCCACGCCTTCGGGCACCCTCTCACGGCTCGAGTTTCCCGACTCCATCACCCGCATCGGCGAAGGGGCTTTTCTCAACCAAGGCGGCTTGGAGAGCGTAATTTTCGGCAAGGGAGCGCGGGAGATCGGACGCCGGGCATTCGAGAATTGTGTTTCGCTGAAAAAGGCGGCGCTGGGCCCGGCTCTCACTTCCATCGGCGGATGGGCGTTTCAAAACGCACGGTCACTGGAGCGGGTTGAGATTCCCGACTCGGTGACCTCGCTCGGTCCCGGAGTTTTTCGCTTTTGCGGCGGGCTTCAATCCGTCCGCATTGGAAACGGTGTGCGCACGATTCCGCGGTATGCGTTTTCGGGCTGCGCCAGCCTGAGTGAAGTCGTGCTTCCAAACCAACTCGAAGAGATCGGCGCCTACGCCTTTTTTCGCTGCCACTCGCTGCGGACCCTCCCCTTGCCCCAATCGCTTCAACGCGTCGGACCGGGTGCCTTTGAGGATTCCCCGGCCGCTGAAGCGGTGAAGTTGCCCGTCCGCGCGCCGTGACCATCCGCGCAAGCGGGCGCCTTTCCAACGGCACCGCCTGCCGAACCCCCGGCCTGACTTCACGCAGAAAGCCGCCGGACCTTGCAGGGTGGGGCGAGGGATTTACCGGGGAGGTGCTCAATGTCCACCAGGGTGATCGGCAGCACGCTTTCTCCGTCGATCAGTCGGAACAGACAGTCCGCCGCCTCTTCGCCGAGCCGCCCAAAATCCTGGTTCATCGTATCGAGGAATCGGAATTCCTTCGGCAGCAACCGGGCGGTGCAGCAGCACAGAACGGAAATTTCGCGCGGAATGCGCAAGCTGGTTAACCGGCGCAAGGATTGGGCGCTTACCAGCGCGGAATGAAAGATTGCCGTGGGACGATTCGCGCGGTCACGCCCCAAGGCCCGCATCAAAGCCGCGGGAAACCGCAGATCCTTGGTCAGAAAGTACGGGTGGAGCTGAATCTGGTTCGCGAACGGAGATTCCGCAAGGTAGCGCAGCGCCCCGTCCACCCGCATGTCGAAGCGGGGGATCTGATGGCGCATGCGCACCAGCGCGATGCGACGGTGGCCATATTCCTCGACCAAAAGGCGCATCGCTTCGTGGCCGGCGGCCAGGTAATTGAAATCCACGGATGCATCGGCGATTCCTTCGCAATCATCCATCACGGTGATGGTGGGAATTCCCGCTCGACGCATGCGCTGCAACAGGGATTTTCTCGAGAAGTTGCGGCTGTAGCGGAACACGGTGCCGCCGCCGACCTGCTTCCGCTTCATGTCCGCCAGCATTGCGTCGCGGGTTGTCTCCGCGCCGTCATCCATGTAAAATACCGGTTCGAGAAAACGGCGGCGCAGGGAGCGCAGGAAGCTGATCCGGTGCAGCATGATGCCGAAAGTTTCGGGGTCGGCAAGAGAAGGTTCCTCGGCCGCTTTGGCCTGCATCGCGACGACATCCAATGGTTCGTCCAGAATCACGGCGATCCGGAGACCGATTCGCTGGTGCGCTCCGGCCCGCAGCTTTCCCATCTTTCCCTGCTGCCGCGGCAGGGGAGGCGCATGAAAGCACGACAGCAACAGGCGCGCCTGCTGCTGGGCGCCCGCCAGCAGCTCATGCCTGCTGCGGTCGCGCACCCGCAGAATCTTCGCATCCAACAAAACCGCCAGCGCCCGGTCCACCGTCGGCCGGCTCACCCGGTAGGCCGCGCAAATTTTTCTGGAACTAAGAAAGCGCTCGCCTTCGGCAAACAGTCCGCTTCCGGCTTCGATCAGTAATGCGCGGGCGAGGCCCTCGAAGAGAAACGGCTTCACGCCGCAAACGTACCCGGCGACGGAACGAGCGCAATGGAAAATGTGCACAGTTTTTGTTGGGGGCGATTGGCTTGGATCTTGCCGCAGGGGTCTGAACAAGCGACAGAGGTCTGGCATGTCACGGCAATTGCGCATCAGTCCTCCGGTCCATCGCGAACTTGCCCCGCGTCGTCGGGCCGCGCCGCTGGCCCGGTTGGTGGCATTGGGTTTGATGTCGGCCGTTGCGTGCTCCTTCGGAGCGGAATACTTCGTTTCTTTCGAGGGCGATGATCGGGCGGACGGTAAAAGCAGGAAGTCCGCCTTTGCCACGATCCAACGCGGACTGGACGCGCTCGGTGCCGGCGATACGCTCACCATTGGTCCGGGCGAATATTTCGGCGCCTCCGCCGCTGACGGCTTGGGGAACGCGGAGGTGGATACCATCATCCGGGCGGAAATTCCGGGCACGGTGATTATCCGCGGAGACGCCGCGCTGCCCGCATTCCGTAAGACCGAGGGTCTGCGCAATGTTTATGAGACGGAATTTGCCGCAGATTCGCCCGTGCAGGGGGTGATTGACCAGGACGCGCTTTTGTTTTTGAGCAACACGCCGAATCTGCCCGAACTGGAGTTCCGTCCCGGCACCTTTTTTCACGACCGCAATAACGGCAGACTCTACCTTGCTCCGCACGACTTTGGCCCGGCAGAGGGACGGCGTTACACTGCGACCAAGCTCGCTGATCCCGGGATTGCGCTGAAGAATCCGCAGCGGGTGCGGGTCGAGGGACTGGCAGTGACCGGGTTTCGCAGCACCGGTTTGCTTTTGAAGGGAGCGCGGGGTTGCGTGGTCGCGAAATGCCGCGCTTACTTGAACCACTCCGGCATCACAGTGGATTCCGCCGGCGGCAATGTCATCGAGGATTGCGAAGCGTGGGCGAACTCGGGCGACGGAATTTCCGCCAATCAGCAAGACCGTGACACCATCCGCAATTGCCGTGCGTTCCTCAACGGGGGCAGCGGCTGCCGCCTCTACGCGGGAAGCAATCCCAGCCTCATGCACGACAATCTTGCCTGGGGCAACGGGTCGGATTTTTTCATGAAATCGGGTGTCACCCGCCATTTGGTCGAGCGCTGCGCAGGCCCCGGTCACTGGCCATATGAATCCAGCGGATCCAACATTCGGAACTGCCTGCTCGGCCTGCTCGACCGCGGACCGCAGTCCGGCTTGGATTTCGTCAACAACATCCAACTGCTGGAGATCGAGAAGGAGGAGCCGGGGTTCGATCCGGAGTTCGAATTCGCCGATCCGGCCAATCACGATTACCGTTTGCAGGCGTCCTCCCGGTTCCGGGGCGCGGGAGCCGATGGCGCAGACCTGGGAGCATATCCCTACCAACCGAACATCTTTTATGTCGCGCCGCAGGGCGACGACTCCGCAGACGGACTCTCCGCCGGCAAGGCCTGGAAATCGCTCGCGCGCGCGTCGTCCGCGCTGCAAGCCGGCGGCACCCTCTACCTGCTTCCGGGCAAATACGATGAGCGCCTGGTCCTGCGGGGAGGCGGCGGGAAGGCGGGGGTGAGCATTCGGGGCCGTGGCCACGAACCGGTTGTTCTCGCCGGCGGCCTCGAGGCCCGGGATTTCGCCCATGGCCTCGAGTTGCGGCGGCTGGTATTTGAAAATCCGGTGGGGATTGCATCGAGCAATCGGGTGGATATCGGGCAATGCGTTTTCCGCGGAGCGCCGTCCGGAATCGATCTGCGCGGGGTTCGGGACGCCCGTGTCGTGCATTGCGCGTTTTCCGGACCAGGGGATACGCAGATGAAGATCGCTGATTGCGCGGAGGTTTTCCTGAGCGGCAATCTGTTTGAAAATACTGCCGGGGTGGCTCTGGCCACCGACCGCGCTGAGGCCTTGCTTTACGCCGATTTCAACGCCTACGCGCGAGGGAAGCCCGCATGGCGCATCGGGCCGGATGTGCTTGCGATCGACGAACTGCCCCCTGGCATCGAGCGCCACGGCGGTGCCGCCCCCTCACCGGAGGCCCTTGCGCTTGCCGGCGGCCCGCATGGGCGGCGCGCCGGCGTTTACCGCGAGGATCCGGGGCAGCGCTTCCGGATCGCGGGGCCTTTTGTTCATGCCCCAGGCGCCTCCAGCGTCAATATCGAATGGGTGGCCTCCTCGCCGGCGGATGTGGTTTTGGCGTGGGGACGGACCCCGGAATGTGCGGAGGGGCGCATCGTGGCGACGGAGCGCCACGGGGTGCCCGGCGAAAACTTCGGCTCGGTCAGCATCACCGGCCTTGAGCCGGAAACCGCCTATTACGTCAAGCTCGCAGCGGTCGAGCCCAAAGGCGGTCCGGAATACGGGCTGCGCGAGCTGACCGATATCGAATGGAGTTCGCAACCCCTTGCTTTCACCACTTTGAAAAATGACCCGGACCCGACCGTCTATTTTGTGGCACCCGGGGGGAGGGACGCCGCCGACGGACGCTCACCGGCAAGTGCCTGGCGCACCCTCAACAAAGCCATGGCAGAGGTGCGCCCCGGCGATACCGTCTTCATCGCCGGAGGCGAGTATGAGGAATGTCTGCGCCTGCGGGCCACCGGATTGCCCGATCGTCCCATTACCATTCGTTCGGTGCTCGGCGACCGGGTGGTGCTGAGCGGCGGAATCAATCGCGAATTGGCCGGGCTGATTCTGGGGCTCGACAAGAGCTACTACCGGATTGATGGGATCAACCTGCGCAACATCACCAAAGACAACAATGTGTTTTACACCGGCACCATCCGCTGGCATGGAGGTGAAGACATTCGGCTGAACCGAATTTTTCTTGATGGCCGGATCGGCTGGCCGGGGCCGTTGTTTGCGCTGACGAATTGCGCCGACTTCAGCATTCGCAACAGCGCCGGCATCAACTCGATGGGAGGGCCGATTGGCGCGGAATCTCCGGGAATGGTCATGGAAAACTGCGTGTTGCTGCGCAATCGCATCGGCGGGATGCAGGGGGGATTCGCCGAGCGTTCGGCCGACCGGGCAATCCTGCGCGGCAATATTCTTACCGACTGCCAGGCCAATAAAATCCACCAGTCCATCGGTCCCATCGAGGAGACTCCCGAAATGGTTGCGGAGAACAATGCGTTTTTTCTGCGGCCCGAACGGCGGATTCAAGCGGACAAAGCCATGAACATGGCGGAATTCGAGGAGCAGGTTTTGGTGGACGGCGGGCTGGTGGCGGATCCGCGCTTCGCCGGGTTGCGGCTGGAAGATGCCGACGCCTGGCCAAAAGGTTTCAGCGCGGATATCCTGGTGAATCCGGAATCCGAGAAGGCGCCGGTGATTGCCGACCTGATGGCCACCAACCCCGAGTTTCTACGGCGAGGAATTGGTCTGCGTCCCGAGGATTTTTCCGGCTACGAGAGCGGGCCGCTGGACACAAAAGAGCTGTTGGCGCTCGCCGACAGCCTTCCGCCGCCGGCAGGCGGTTTTGGCGAGGTGTACCGGACGAAACTGCGCGCGCTGCGAGATCGGGCGGCGGACAACCCGTCCGATGATGCCCTCCGAACTCAGTTGATCGAGTCCTTCGTCCAGGCGGATGATGCGCGCCAAGCGCGCCGAATTCTCGAGGGTTTGCTGGAAGGCGCTGGTGAGGTCGCGGCTTCGTCCGAAGCGGCGCGGGAAGCACGGGCCTTGCTTGACGACGGCCAGGCAACGCTCGAACAGGCGCGGGGGGCCGAACGACGCCTGCGCCGGGCATGGCGATTGATGCCCGACTCGATCAACCAAGTTCGATAAATTTAATTATGGCAACATCCATGAAAACAGATGATACGAACTGGACCGCGCTCACCTTGGGCGAGCGCATTCAACGACTGGAAATGAACGGCTATCTGGTGTATCCCGACCTGCTGCCGCCGGCCCAAGTGAGCCACTTCAAGGGCATAGTCGCCGGTTTGGAGACCAACCGGGCTGATTACAGCGACAAGCAGCGCGGACGAAGCAATATCCATTGGGATCATCCTGATCTCGCCGAGCTCATCGCGCATCCGCCAACCATCGCATTTTTGGAAAAACTTTTGGGCGAGGACATTGTCTTTCTGGGTGCGGTTTATGCGGAATCGCAGCCGGGACATCCCGGCATAAGCCTGCACACCGATGGTCAACCCTATGGATCAAAGATCTTTGGTTACGCCGGGTCCTGCCCGGTGCAAATTCGCGTGCTGTATTATCTCGATGATCTGACGGCGGATGTCTCACCGTTCCTGGTCATTCCCCGCTCGCATCTGTCGCTGCACGATGACGCCAATCCTTATCATCGCTATGCGGCCCATCCGGATCAGCTGGCCGTGCCCGCCAAGGCTGGATCTGCGGTGATGCTCAACCACCGTTGTTTCCATGGCAACTGTCCGAATGTCGGTAACCGCAGCCGCGGCATGCTGGCCTACCTCTATCGTCCGGCCTGGGCCGGTCCCGTCGAGGACAAGATTGATCCCTGGCCTGCGGACAAGGTGGCGGCATTGCCCGCGCATTTGCGCCGCTTCTTTGCGGATCGCAATGTGCGCAAGGGTTTCGACTTCAATCACCCCAACAAACCGGCGAACATGCGCAGCGAAGCCCCGGGGATCTCGCCCCACAGGTGGGAACTGGTCTGACGAACGTGGTTTGAGCACGTGGTCCGATCAGGCCGGGTATTTGTTGCCATTGTCCCGGCCTCTCAGGATGCTTTCTTCCAGGCAAATCAGCAGTGGTAATGCGCCGCGACTTTGCGGACAGCCCCGGCAGCCCGAATGGCGTGCGCTTCTTCCATCCATTGGTGGACTTCGAGCCGGATGGCGGTCGCAAGGATGGCCTCGGCCTCCGGACAGCAAACGCAGACTGGAGCTCACTCATGCGGTAGCAAGTTGCCAGCAGTTCACTGGAACGCACCTGGTTGACCCGGTCGTAACCCTTGTCGCCGAACGGCTGAAGAAGATTGCCAAATTTCGGATTGTTCGAGCCCACGATGCCACCGTCGCCGCAGCTGATATGCTTGAAGTCGTTGAGCGAGTAGCATCCGATGTCGCCGACCGTACCCACCGGGCGCCCCCGGAACCTGGCACCCCATGCCTGTGCACAGTCCTCAATAAGGACAAGCCGGTGCTTGGTCGCAAGTTTTTGGAGCGCATCCATGTCGCACGGGTTGCCGCACAAATGCACCGCAAGGATCGCCTTGGTTCGGGATGTGATTTTTGCCTCCACGTCCTTGGGATCAAGGTTGTAGGTGTGCGCCCCGAGATCCGCAAAAACCGGAACCGCCTGCTGCAGAAGGATCCCGACGACGGTCCCCATGTCGGTAATCGGCGTTGTGATTACCTCGTCCCCGGGAGCAATGCCCGCCGCACACAATGCAATGTGGATGGAAGCTGTTCCCGAGGAACAGGGCATGACGTGCTCGAGGGGATACATGGAACGAAACTTCTCCAGCATCCGCCCTGTGGATTTGTTGTTGAAATAAAACAGCGTGGGCTGCTCCACAGCCTGCCGAAGGGATTCGAGTTCGGGTTCGCCCCAGCGTCTTTGCATTTCGGGAACGAGATCCGGGGTGATGACGGGCACGCCCCCGTGGATGGCGAGTTTTTCTGTAGCGCTCATGGTGTTTGAAGTTTGGTATTCGGTTTTATGTTTTGTGTGATCAAGGCTGTGAGGTCCGATTGCCTTCGGCAGTAATTTTCGCCGCAACCTCGTGGATTGCCGTGGCGAGAAAATCGATGTCTTCCTCATTGAACATCTCGCCGTTGATTTGCTCATGAGAGGGCTTTCGTTTGAGCACTGGCAGGCACCCCTCCGGGGCTCACCAAACCAAGCGCGTTTTCGTGAAGGATTTTCCTCAGCGCGCTGGCGGGCAGATCAAGGGAGCGCAGGAATGCCAGCAACTCGCCACCGTAGTAGTCCCGCGCGAAAAGAAGCCGGTCCGCAAATCGGATTAGGAATTCCTTCGTGAAGCCCGTGTCGCGTTTCATGGCGATAAGTGCTGAGCCTGCGGACAAGTCCGCGTGGAGGTTCGGATAACGGTCGAGCATCTTTTCGATCTTTCCTCCAGGAACAACCGGCGCGCGGGAATACGTGTCCGGGCTTTGGTCCGCATCCGCGCTCAGTTCCCGCCAGAAACCAGGCGCATGTCCGATGAATACCGTTTCCGGGCAGGCCTCCAGCGCCCGGCCAAGATTGTCGATCGTCCCGCCATACCAGGACTTTTGGTAAGAACCTCCCGCTGGCGGCAGGTAAGGCACGTCTAAATGCAATACCACGGGCGCTTTGCACTTCCCGGCTGCCCGGAAAACTTCGATGCTCTGCGGGTCGTCGATCAACATCCGGAACTTCCACTCCCCGCAAACACGCACCCCATACATTTGGCAGGCGGCTTCAAACAAATCGGGGGCATCCTGCTTCGCCGGGTCCGGGCAATACCCGAGGACAAAACGCCCCGGGTGGTTCCGGTGCGCGGCCAGCAGATCGTCCAAGAGAATGCCGGGGTGCGTCCCATTGGTGCGAACGAGCGCCGGGTTCAGCGCCCGGGCCATTCCATGGGCCTGCAGGTAGGCGGGGCTTTCGGGTATTTCCCAAGTGAGCAGCCAGGCCTGGCAGATGCCGTGCTCATCCATGTCGCGGACAAGCCCGGAATCGTCACGTCCGTGCCAGAAAACGTGCTGGTGGGAATCGATGATCGTGCTGGGTTGGGATTTCTTGCTCGTTTTATCTTTCATAAGATGTTGTGGAAACTACGCAGAAGCATCACTGTGGGATGAACGGACGATCAGCTTGCAGGAAAGCAGGCATGCGGTCGGCGGCGTGTCCGAGCAGGCGAGTTGGATTGTTTTGCGAACCATCGACTCCACCGGCAGGGCAAGAGTCGTAAGAGGCACTTGAAAAAGCCCGGCGAGCGGATGGCCGTCCATGCTCACCACGCTGAGGTCTTCCGGCACACGGATTCCCCGCTTCAGAAACTCCGAGATCGCACCGCCGGCCACTTCATCATCCCGGAAAAAAACCGCAGTGGCACCCGATTTGCGGAGCGATGCGGCAATCCGGCCCGCCCACTCCCTCCCCTGGTCGGTGAGGCTCTTTACCTCGGGCAACTGCCCTTGCCGCGCGGCATCCACCTCGCGAAGGCACAAAATAAGATCCTCTACGTCGATGGCATCGACCCGACCGAGGCGAAATCCTGGACTTCTGCCGACGGCTGGCCCCCCCGGCGTCAACGGGGATGGCGTGGATGCGGCCCTCCGCTCGTATTTCGCAAACAGCGTGGTGAGCAAGTGGCACCGTGGGAGTGTCAATGCCCTCTTTGGGGATGGATCCGTCCGCTTCATGCGCAAGGCGGAGACTTGTGAGCCCCGGTATCTCGATCGCGATTTGCCTTAGCATGGACGAACGTTCACTGCGTATCGTTCAGCATATCCGAGGCGCATGGATCATAGTGCGGATGGGGCACTGTGGGGATCCTTAACCCCCCGCATTGGTAGAGCATCGGAGGACCGGCGCACTCGAACTTTACGACCGTGCAGACCGGATCGGGCGACGAGTCCGGAAGACCGCCGACCTTCAGCCTCGTGCCATTCTGGACAAAGGAAAGTTCTCTTCCACCATCGAGCAGGCTCACGCGCAAAACCTTCGATTCGACACCGCCCAGGGTAAAAGCGGATCCAGGCCAGCGCATGATATTGAGGTAAAATGCGTTTCCGGCGGCGGTCACTTGTCCATGGTAGTTCCAATCGCTCCGGTAATCTCCGCGGTGATGGAAGTCCACAGTGAATCGCTCGTTGGTGAATACGGCCTCGCGATTTCGCTGGATCCAGGCACCGACTTTTTCGAGGGCATCGACAGAGGCTTCCGGGATCGACCCATCCCCGCGCGGGCCGATGTTCAGCAGCAAGTTCCCCCGTTTTGCCGCACAGGTGGCGAGCATCGAGACGATTTCCGTCGGGCTTTTCCAGCGATCATCACCCGCTGAGTAGCCCCAACTTCTGTTGTGTGTGATGCACGCCTCCCATGGGCGCCAGGGTTCCGGGCAGGCGAGATGGCCTTCGGGCGTCGCAAAATCGCCCGGCAGCCCGTTGCGGCCATTGATCAAGATGTTGGGCTGAATCTTGCGAACCATGGCATTCATCTCCTCTGCCCGCCAGCCGTCGGCGTGAAACGGCCACCAGCCATCATACCAAAGGATGTCCACCGGTTGGTAACGTGTGACCAACTCGCGGATCCGATTCATTGTATTCGACAGGAACCGCTCATAAGCAGCCGGATCCTCCAAAGCATCAGCTCCGTCGGGCGTATCCATCCAATTGTTGAGGCTATGGTAAAGACCGACTCTCAGCCCGCGACTTTTCGCAGCCGCAATGATCTCCGCCGTAAAGTCGCGGCGGGAGCCGGTTTTGGTCGAACAAAAATCGCTGAGCTCCGAGTCGTAAAGTCGGAAGCCATCGTGGTGCATCGTCGTGAAAACAAGATACTTCATTCCCGCCTCGACCGCGAGGTCGGCTATCGCCTCGGCCGAGAAGCTCACGGGATCGAAACGGTCGGCCAATTGCCGGTATTCCTCGCGCGGAATTTCCTCCCGGTTCATCACCCACTCGCACCGTTCCAAAAGGGAATAGAGTCCGAAGTGGATAAAAAGGCCGAACCGAAGTTCGATAAATTCCTCAATTTTCATCAATGTTTGGCTACTGAAAGGTGCATTTCGTTTAAGGATCGATCTCCGCGAGATAGACTCCCGAGCGATATCCACTGTGGGTCAAGGTCAGGGCGTTATGCCGCTCTGCGACTTCGAAAACGGCACCGGCAAGCTTTCTCGACTCATATTCATGCTGAAAGGGATGCATCTTGATCCCCACGCATCGCTGGTTTTCCAACAATTGTTCCGCCTCGGGAATTGTTTCGGGACGACTTGGGTCAATCACGAACAAATCTTCACAATTCATGGGATGGGTTGGTATCAGGATTTCTCCAATCGTAAAAGCAATATTGAATCACCACGTCTCGGGACGGAGCGTGGCAACGGGGGTGTAAAGTTT